>CEUN01180002.1_pt1 | contig 15195 bp, 10 predicted proteins | sample 361501 | NCBI WGS metagenome assembly CEUN01 (sample SAMEA2622801, study PRJEB7988) | marine metagenome | biome: marine biome (ENVO:00000447); feature: marine epipelagic mixed layer (ENVO:xxxxxxxxx); material: "saline water (ENVO:00002010), including plankton (ENVO:xxxxxxxx)" | depth 120 m | reverse complement strand
GTCTCCAAAACCGGGGGCTGCGGGTTCAAGTCCTGCCACTCCTGCCAGTCAATCCCGGTCAAGGGTGGGGCGCTGTGTCCCACCGGCCGGCAGATACGAAAGCAGAGGCCACTGATGGCGAAGGTGTCGCCCGCCGAATACGTCCGGCAAGTCCGGCTTGAGGCGATCAAGAAGGTGACCTGGCCCACCCCGCGTGAGGCCGGTGTCACCACCTTGACGGTGTTCACCATGATTGTCCTGATGGCGTTGTTTTTCTTTGTGATCGACCAGATCTTCGCTGAAGTGATCCAGTTGATCCTAGGTTTGGGTGGGTAGCCGCATATGGCACAGCGCTGGTACATCGTTCACTGCTACTCGGGCTTCGAGAAGAAGGTCGCGCAGTCGGTGATGGAGCAGGCCGAGAACCAGGGCATGGGCGACATGTTCGACAATGTTCTGGTGCCCTCCGAAGAGGTCGTCGAAATGCGGGCCGGCAAGAAGGTCTCGTCGGAGCGCAAGTTCTTTCCGGGCTATGTGCTTGTCCGGATGGAGATGACCGACGAAAGCTGGCACCTGGTGCGCAACACGCCGAAGGTCACCGGTTTCCTGGGTTCGGGCAACAAGCCGATGCCGATCCCGGACTATGAAGCCGAGCGCGTGATGAGTCAGGTGCAGGAAGGTGTCGAGCGGCCGCGCCCGTCGATCCTGTTCGAGGTTGGCGAAACCGTGCGTGTTGCCGACGGACCGTTCACGTCGTTCAACGGAACGGTGCAGGAAGTCGATGAGGAGCGTGCGCGTCTGAAGGTCGCGGTGTCGATCTTCGGCCGAGCGACGCCGGTGGAGCTGGAATACACGCAGGTCGAAAAGAACTGAGATCAATTTGAGACCCAAGCCGCTTCGGTGAGGGTCAGATAAGTGGACGTTTCGAGATGGCGAAGAAGATTGCAGGTTACATCAAGCTGACGGTGCCCGCGGGCGCTGCCAACCCGTCGCCGCCGATCGGCCCGGCGCTGGGTCAGCGCGGCCTGAACATCATGGAGTTCTGCAAGGCGTTCAACGCGTCGACCCAGAACTTCGATCAGGGCACGCCGATCCCGACCGTGATTACGGCTTATGCCGACCGCACCTTCACCTTCGCGACCAAGACGCCGCCGGCGTCCTGGTTCATCCAGAAGGCGGCAAAGCTGCAGAAGGGTGGTTCGACCCCGGGCCGTGATGTCGCGGGATCGATCAAGATGGATCAGGTGCGCGAGATCGCCGAAGCCAAGATGGTCGACCTGAACGCAAACGATATTGACGCCGCCGCCAAGATCATCGCCGGAACGGCGCGGTCGATGGGCGTCGAGGTGATGGAGTAAAAAATGGCCAAGACCGGTAAACGCATGTCGAGCGCGCTCGAGAACTTCGACCGTGACAAAGACTACAGCCTTGATGAAGCCGTCTCCGCGGTGAAGGGCGCTGCAACGGCCAAGTTCGATGAGACGATCGAGGTTGTGCTGAACCTGAACGTTGATCCCCGTCACGCGGACCAGATGGTCCGTGGTGTGGTGAGCCTGCCGCATGGCACGGGGCGCTCGGTTCGTGTTGCGGTCTTTGCTAAGGATGCGAAGGCTGACGAAGCGCGCGAAGCCGGCGCCGACGTGGTGGGCGCCGAAGACCTGGCCGACCAGATCCAGAAGGGCGAGATCGATTTCGATCGCTGCATTGCCACACCGGACATGATGCCGGTGGTGGGCCGACTGGGTAAAATCCTCGGCCCGCGCGGCATGATGCCGAACCCGAAGCTGGGCACGGTGACCCCCGACGTTGCCGGCGCTGTGACCGCCACCAAGGCCGGTCAGGTCGAGTACCGCGTCGAGAAGGCCGGAATCATTCATGCCGGTGTCGGCAAGGCCAGCTTTTCCGAAGAGCAGATTCAGGAGAATGTCCGCACGCTGGTGGACGCCGTGCTGAAGGCCAAGCCGCAAGCGGTGAAGGGTACTTATATGAAGCGTGCTACGCTGAGCTCGACCATGGGTCCGGGCGTACGCATGGATCCGCAGAGTTTCACGGCCGCGTAAGCGACTGCGAAGACGGGCGGCACTGCCGTCCGGCGGTACGGAGACGTATCGCAACCCCCTGTCCGAGATTGCCGGTGTCCTTCGGGACGTAATGGAAAAGAACCGCCGGCATGAGACGGGAGAAGCGCCTGAGCCAGAGCCCCTGTGGGCTAGGGTTCGGGTTGGACTTCCGGGGCAGGACTTGAACGTTCGGTTCATGGTGAGCCGGACAGGTGCTGAACCGGTTCGATGCGGGCAAACCGGCCCCATCGTCCCGATCTGACGGAGGTGATCCGTGGAACGGTCCAGGAAGGAAAAGATCGTCAACGACATGCATGACGCGTTTGATGGCGCGGAAATTGTGGTCGTGACGCACAACAACGGTCTGACGGTCGCAGAGGCAACCGAACTGCGTCGCTCAATGCGCGACGTGGGCGCAAGCTTCCGCGTCACGAAGAACCGTCTGGCGCTTCGTGCGCTGGATGGCACGACCTATGAGGGTCTTCGCGACCTCTTCACAGGACCGACTGCCGTCGCCACATCGGATGATCCGGTGGCCGCCGCCAAGGCAACGATCGATTACGCCAAGAAGAACGACAGGCTTGTCGTGATTGGCGGTGCCATGGGCGAAACGCTGCTGGATGCTGATGGCGTCAAACAACTGGCGTCGCTGCCGTCACTCGACGAGCTGCGCGCCAAGCTGGTGGGTCTTTTGCAGACCCCGGCGACGCAAGTTGCCGGTGTGTTGCAGGCACCCGCCGGACAGCTTGCCCGCGTATTCTCCGCCTATGGCGAGAGCGGCGCGGAAGGCTGAGCCGGTTTCAGACATCATCTATCCAACCCAAGAAACGTGACCCTGGAGTAAGAGACAATGGCCGATCTGGAAAAGTTGGTTGACGAGCTTTCCTCGCTGACCGTCATGGAAGCCGCTGAGCTTTCGAAGATGCTGGAAGAGAAGTGGGGCGTGAGCGCCGCTGCTCCCGTCGCGGTTGCCGCCGCGCCCGGCGCCGGTGGTGGCGATGCCGCTGCTGCTGAAGAGAAGACCGAGTTTGACGTCGTGCTTGCCGGTTTTGGCGACAACAAGATTGCCGTCATCAAGGAAGTGCGCGGCATCACGGGCCTGGGCCTCAAGGAGGCCAAGGATCTCGTCGAAGGCGCGCCCAAGCCGGTCAAGGAGGGCGTCAACAAGGACGAAGCCGAAGAGCTCAAGAAGAAGCTCGAAGAAGCCGGCGCGTCCGTGGAGGTCAAATAACGTGTGGTTCGTGCGCCGCGCCCCTCGGGAGCGCGGCGGCATGGAGCGCATGACGTCATAGGCGCGGCCGCTGGCGCCGGGTGAAAAATCCGGTGCCAGCAGTGGCGCCCTTGGCCTCTGAGGAAGAAAATGACGCCCGTTGGCGTGCACCGTTAGTGCCCGGTTGGCCGGGAATCCGCAGGTTGCTGCGGAGGATGACTTGAAAACAGAGGTAATGGCATGGCTCAGGACATGAACGAACGTTTCCGCAGGCGCCGTGACTTCGGCAGCATTGCTCAGGTGATCGCAATGCCGAACCTGATCGACGTGCAGCGTGCTTCCTATGATCAGTTCCTGCAGCACGAGATCATGGACGCGCAGCGCACCGAAGAGGGCCTGCAGGGTGTGTTCAAGTCCGTCTTCCCGATCCGCGACTTTTCGAACCGCGCCGAACTCCATTTCGTGCGCTACCAGTTCGAAGAGCCCAAGTACGATGTTGACGAGTGCCAGCAGCGGGGTATGACCTACGCCGCACCGCTGAAGGTGACGTTGCAGCTCTGGATCTTCGACGTTGACGAAGAGATCAAGAAGCGCGACGTGCGCGACATCAAGGAACAGGACGTCTACATGGGCGACATGCCGCTCATGACTGACAAGGGCACGTTCATCGTGAACGGCACCGAGCGCGTGATCGTTTCACAGATGCACCGTTCGCCGGGCGTCTTCTTTGATCATGACAAGGGCAAGACCCACTCGTCGGGCAAGTTCCTGTTTGCCGCCCGTGTGATTCCCTACCGCGGTTCCTGGCTGGACTTCGAGTTCGACGCCAAGGACATCGTTCATGTCCGTATCGACCGCCGGCGCAAGCTGCCCGCGACCGTGATCCTGCGCGCGCTGGGTCTGTCGACCGATGAAATCCTGGCGACGTTCTATGACAACGTCACCTGCAAGAAGGAAAAGAACGGCTGGCGTGTGCCGTTCGATCCCAAGCGTGCCCTGGGCACCAAGCTGGCCGGCGATCTGATCAATGCCAAGGATGGCAAGGTTGCCGCCAAGGCCGGCACCAAGCTGACCCGCCTGCAGCTCAAGAAGCTGGAGGAGGCCGGGCTCAAGGAGCAGCTGGTCGACGACGAAGCGATGTACGGCCGCTATCTGGCCAATGACATCGTTGATATGTCGAACGGCCTGGTGACCGCAGAGGCCGGTGACGAGATTGATGAGGAGCTCCTGGAGAAGCTCGTCGAGGCCGGCGTCAAGCAGATCGTCACGCTCGATATCGACCACGTGAATGTGGGCCCCTACATCCGCAACACGCTGGCTGTCGACAAGAGCTCGAACCGTGAAGAGGCGCTGTTCGAGATCTATCGTGTGATGCGTCCCGGTGAGCCGCCGACAATCGACACCGCCGAGACCCTGTTCAAGGGCCTGTTCTTCGATTCCGAGCGTTACGATCTTTCGGCCGTCGGCCGCGTGAAGATGAACGCACGCCTTGGCCTGGAGCATGATGAGTCGCTCCACGTGCTGACCCGTGACGACATCACGGAAGTCCTGAAGACCCTGGTGGAGCTGAAGGACGGCAAGGGCGACATCGACGACATCGACCATCTCGGCAATCGCCGTGTGCGTTCGGTCGGCGAGCTGCTCGAGAACCAGTACCGCATGGGCCTGCTGCGCATGGAGCGTGCGATCCGTGAGCGCATGAGCCTGGTCGAACTCGACAGTGTCATGCCTCATGACCTGATCAACGCCAAGCCGGCTGCTGCCGCTGTGCGCGAGTTCTTCGGTTCGTCCCAGCTGTCGCAGTTCATGGACCAGACCAACCCGCTGTCAGAAGTGACTCACAAGCGTCGTCTTTCGGCGCTTGGCCCGGGCGGTCTGACCCGCGAGCGTGCCGGCTTCGAGGTGCGCGACGTGCATCCGACGCACTACGGCCGCATCTGTCCGATTGAGACGCCGGAAGGCCCGAATATCGGTCTGATCAACAGCCTGGCGACCTTCGCCCGCGTCAACAAGTACGGCTTCATCGAAAGCCCGTACCGTCGCGTCGAAAACGGCAAGGTGACGCCCGAGGTCATCTACATGACCGCGATGCAGGAGAGCCACCACACGATCGCGCAGGCGAACGCGTTGCTCGACGACAAGGGTAAGTTCACCGAAGACCTGATCTCGGCCCGCCAGAACGGCGAGTTCCTGATGGCAACGCCTGATATGATCGACATGATCGACGTCTCGCCCAAGCAGCTTGTTTCGGTCGCCGCGGCGCTGATCCCGTTCCTCGAGAACGACGACGCCAACCGCGCCCTGATGGGGTCGAACATGCAGCGCCAGGCGGTGCCGCTGGTTCGCGCCGAGGCTCCGCTGGTGGGCACGGGCATGGAAGAGGTTGTGGCCCGCGACTCCGGTTCGACCATTGTTGCCCGTCGCGGTGGCGTGATCGACCAGGTCGACGCCGAGCGTATCGTTGTTCGTGTCAACGATGGTGAGGCCAAGGATACTCTCGGCGTGGATATCTACACCTTGGCGAAGTTCCAGCGCTCCAACCAGAACACGTGCATCACCCAGCGTCCGCTGGTGAATGTCGGCCAGATGGTCGAGAAGGGTGACATCCTGGGCGATGGTCCTTCGACGGACCGTGGCGAGCTGGCCCTGGGCCGCAACGTGCTCTGCGCGTTCATGCCGTGGAACGGTTACAATTTCGAGGACTCGATCCTGATCTCCGAACGCATCGTGAAGGACGATGTGTTCACGTCGATCCATATCGAGGAGTTCGAGATCATGGCCCGTGACACCAAGCTGGGTCAGGAAGAGATCACGCGCGATATCCCGAACGTGGGTGAAGAAGCGCTGAAGAACCTCGACGAGGCCGGCATTGTCTACATCGGTGCCGAGGTCGAGGCCGGCGACATCCTGGTCGGCAAGATCACGCCGAAGGGTGAAAGCCCGATGACGCCGGAAGAGAAGCTTCTGCGCGCCATCTTCGGCGAAAAGGCGTCTGACGTCCGTGACACCTCGCTCAAAGTTCCGCCGGGCGTTCACGGCACGATCGTAGAGGTGCGTGTGTTCTCCCGTCGTGGTGTCGACAAGGACGAGCGCGCCATGGCTATCGAGCGTGACGAGATCGAGCGCCTTGCGAAGGACCGTGACGACGAGCGTGCGATCATTGAACGCAATATCTACTCGATCCTGCGTTCGCTGATCGACGGCAAGAAGATCTCCAAGGGTCCGAAAGGCATCAAGGCCGGTGAAAAGGTCAGTGATGAGAGCCTTGAGCCGCTGAGCCGCGGCCAGTGGTGGCAGATTGTTGTCGACGACGACAAGACCATGGCCTCGGTCGAAGAGCTCAAGGCGCATTTCGACAGCGCCACGGCCGAGATCGAGCACCGCTTCGAGAACAAGGTCGAGAAGCTTCAGACCGGCGACGAACTGCCGCCGGGCGTGCTTAAGATGGTCAAGGTCTTCGTGGCCGTGAAGCGCAAGCTGCAGGCAGGCGACAAGATGGCAGGCCGTCACGGCAACAAGGGTGTCATCAGCCGTATCGTGCCTGTAGAAGACATGCCCTATCTGGAAGATGGCACCCCGGTTGACGTGGTGCTCAACCCTCTGGGCGTGCCGAGCCGCATGAACGTTGGTCAGATTCTGGAAACCCATCTGGGCTGGGCCTCTGCCGGTATTGGCAAAAAGGTCGGGCGTATGCTGGACAGCATCCAGAGTGGTTTGGCGATCGACGGCGACAAGGCCTCGACCGTGCCGGAACTGCGCAAGGTGCTGACAAAGGCCTATGGCGAGAGCGGACGTTCGGGCCCGGTCGGCAGCATGGACGATGCTGAGCTTCTGGAGGTCGCGAGCGATCTCAGGACCGGCGTTCCGGTGGCCACCCCGGTGTTCGACGGTGCGCACGAGCAGGGCATTTCCGACCTGCTGGAGCTCGCCGGGCTGAGCCGCAGTGGTCAGGAGATTTTGATCGACGGCCGTACGGGTGATCCTTTCGACCGTCCTGTGACCGTGGGTTATCTCTATGTCCTGAAGCTGCACCATCTGGTGGACGACAAGATCCATGCGCGTTCCATCGGCCCGTACAGCCTGGTCACCCAGCAGCCGCTGGGCGGCAAGGCGCAGTTTGGCGGCCAGCGCTTCGGCGAGATGGAGGTCTGGGCGCTCCAGGCCTATGGCGCGGCCTATACGCTGCAGGAAATGCTGACGGTGAAGTCCGACGACGTGGCCGGACGTACCCGTGTTTATGAATCGATCGTAAAGGGCGATCACCACTTCGAGGCGGGCATCCCAGAGAGCTTCAACGTTCTCGTCAAGGAGATGCAGGCGCTGGGTCTGAACGTCGAGCTGGAACAGGTGAACTGAATTCCATCCGACGACCGGACCCAACACAACGCTTTGAAGGATAGAGGAGAAACGGCATGAACGAGTTGATGCGCATCTTCGGCCAGGTGACAGGCCCGCAGAGCTTCGACCATATCAAGATCTCGGTCGCCAGCCCGGAGAAGATTCGGTCTTGGTCCTATGGCGAGGTCAAGAAGCCGGAGACGATCAACTATCGGACCTTCAAGCCGGAGCGGGACGGCCTGTTCTGTGCCCGTATTTTCGGCCCGATCAAGGACTACGAGTGCCTGTGCGGCAAGTACAAGCGCATGAAGTTCAAGGGCATCGTGTGCGAGAAGTGCGGCGTTGAGGTCATCAAGTCCTCGGTTCGCCGCGAGCGTATGGGGCACATCGAACTCGCTGCGCCGGTTGCCCATATCTGGTTCCTGAAGTCCCTGCCGAGCCGTATCGGTCTGCTGCTCGACATGACGCTCAAGGAGCTGGAGCGCGTCCTGTACTTCGAACAGTACATCGTTTCCGATCCCGGCCTGACTCCGCTCGAAGAGGGCCAGACCCTCACCGAAGAGCAGTACTACGAAGCGCGTGACGAGTATGGCGATGATGCCTTCACGGCCGGCATCGGCGCGGAAGCAGTGCGCGACATGCTATCGAAGATCGACCTTGAGGCCGATCGCGAGTTCCTGCGCGAGGAACTGGCCGAGACGAACTCGGAAGCGAAGCGCAAGAAGATCGTCAAGCGCCTGAAGCTGATCGAGACGTTCCTTGAGTCCGGCAACCGTCCCGAGTGGATGATCCTGGAAGTCATTCCGGTGATCCCGCCCGAGCTGCGCCCGCTGGTCCCGCTCGACGGCGGACGTTTCGCAACGTCGGACCTCAACGATCTCTATCGCCGCGTGATCAACCGCAACAACCGCCTCAAGCGTCTGATCGAGCTGCGTGCGCCCGACATCATCGTGCGTAACGAAAAGCGCATGCTGCAGGAGTCCGTAGACGCCCTGTTCGACAACGGCCGCCGCGGTCGTGTGATCACGGGTGCGAACAAGCGTCCGCTGCGTTCGCTGTCGGACATGCTGAAGGGCAAGCAGGGCCGCTTCCGTCAGAACCTTCTGGGCAAACGCGTCGACTACTCCGGCCGTTCGGTCATCGTGGTGGGCCCGGAGTTGAAGCTCCACCAGTGCGGTCTGCCCAAGAAGATGGCGCTGGAGCTGTTCAAGCCGTTCATCTATTCGAAGCTCGAAATCTACGGCAAAGCGCCGACCATCAAGGCGGCCAAGCGTCTGGTCGAGAAGGAGCGCCCCGAGGTCTGGGACATTCTCGAAGAGGTCATCCGCGAGCATCCAGTTCTGTTGAACCGGGCGCCGACGCTGCATCGTCTGGGCATTCAGGCGTTCGAACCGACCCTGGTGGAAGGCAAGGCGATCCAGCTTCATCCGCTGGTCTGCACCGCGTTCAACGCCGATTTCGACGGTGACCAGATGGCCGTGCACGTGCCGCTTTCTATCGAGAGCCAGCTCGAAGCGCGCGTTCTGATGATGTCGACCAACAACATCCTGAGCCCCGCGAACGGCAAGCCGATTATCGTGCCGTCGCAGGATATCGTTCTGGGTCTCTACGATCTCTCGCTGGAGATCGAGGGTGAGCCGGGCGAGGGCATGGTGTTCCGTGGTGTCGGTGAGATCGAACACGCCCTGCATGTCGGCGCGGTGTCGATGCACACCAAGATCCGCTGCCGCTACCACGGTGTCGATGAGGAGGGCGAGGAGAAGTCCTGGGTCGTCGATGCCACGCCGGGCCGCATGCTGCTGTCGCAGATTCTGCCCAAGAACAAGGCGCTGCCGTTCGACATCATCAACCGAATCCTCACCAAACGTGAGATTTCGGAGGTGATCGATGCGGTCTACCGCCACTGCGGTCAGAAAGAGACCGTGCTGTTCTGCGACCGGATCATGGCGCTTGGCTTCAAGCATGCCTGCAACTCCGGCATTTCCTTCGGCAAGGACGACATGGTCATTCCGGAAGCCAAGGAAGAGCTCGTCAGGGAGACGCAGGATCGTGTCCGTGAGTACGAGCAGCAGTACATGGACGGCGTCATCACGCAGGGCGAGAAGTACAACAAGGTGATCGATGCCTGGTCGCACTGCACTGACAAGGTTGCCGATGCTCTGATGGCCGGACTTTCCAGCACCGACGAGATCGATGACGAGACTGGTCGCCGCAAGCGCCTGAACGCCATTTACATGATGGCGCATTCCGGTGCCCGTGGTTCGCCGGCGCAGATCAAGCAGCTTGCCGGCATGCGCGGCCTGATGGCCAAGCCGTCCGGTGAGATCATCGAGACGCCGATCATTGCCAACTTCAAGGAAGGTCTGTCCGTGGGTGAGTACTTCAACTCGACCCATGGTGCCCGAAAGGGCCTGGCCGATACGGCGCTCAAGACGGCAAACTCGGGTTACCTGACCCGTCGCCTGGTCGACGTTGCGCAGGATTGCGTGATTGTCGAGGAGGACTGCGGCACGGAAGAGGGGCTCGTGATCGAGGCCGTCGTTCAGGGCTCCGAGGAGATCGTGTCGCTCGCTGAGCGCGCCCTGGGCCGCTATCTGCTCGACGACATTACCGACCTGTCGACCGACGAGGTGCTGATCGAGGCCAACACGATGGTCGAAGAGAAGCACATGGAGACGATCACCGAGTCCGGTGTCGAGCGTATCCGCATCCGGTCGGTTCTGACCTGTCAGAGCGACATTGGCGTCTGCGCGCGGTGTTACGGCCGTGACCTCGCACGCGGCACGACGGTCAACATGGGTGAAGCGGTGGGTGTCATCGCGGCCCAGTCGATCGGCGAGCCGGGCACGCAGCTTACGATGCGGACCTTCCACATCGGCGGCACCGCCCAGCGTGGTGCGGAATCGTCGTCAATCGACACGCCAGCCGAAGGCACTGTGAAGATCATGAACTCGCAGCTCGTCGAGGACAGCGATGGCAACACCATCGTCCTGGTGCGCAACTGTGAGCTTCTGGTGGTCGATAACAGTGATCGGGAGCGTGCGCGCTACCGTCTGCCCTATGGTGCGCGTCTGCTGGTCAAGGACGGTCAGAAGGTCGAGCGTGGCGACACGCTGGTCCGCTGGGATCCTTACAACCTGCCGATCATCGCCGACAAGCCGGGCCAGATCGCCTTCCTTGATCTGGTCGAGGGGCTCTCACTGCGTGAAATCACCGATGAGACTAGTGGCATGTCAAATCAGGTGGTGATCGACTGGCGCCAGCAGCCCCGCGGTACTGGTCTGCGTCCGCGTGTTGCCATTTTTGATGCCGATTCGAAGCCCGAGGACAGCGAACCCGGTTCGGTCTTCGAGCTCAGCGTCGATGCGGTCCTGTCGGTCGACAACGGTCAGCAGATCACGCCCGGTGACATCATCGCACGTGTGCCGCGTGACTCGATCACGAACAGCGACATCACCGGCGGTCTGCCGCGTGTGGCCGAGCTGTTCGAGGCACGCAAGCCGAAGGATCACCAGATCATCGCCGAAGGCGACGGCTTCGTGGAGTTCGGCAAGGACTACAAGAACAAGCGCCGTGTGGCCGTGACCTCCGAGGATGGCGAGCATCGCCAGGAGTATCTGCTGCCGAAGGGCAAGCATATTGCGGTCAACGACGGCGACTATGTCCGCCGTGGCGATCCGCTGATCGACGGCAGCCCGGTGCCACACGATATCCTCCGCGTGATGGGCGTCGAGGCTCTCGCCAACTATCTGGTCGACGAGATCCAGAGCGTCTACCGCCTGCAGGGTGTGCGTATCAACGACAAGCACATCGAGGTCATCTGTCGCCAGATGCTGCAGAAGGTCGAGATCGATAAGCCCGGCGACACCACCTTCCTGGTGGGCGAGCAGGTTGATCGTCGTGAGTTCGATATCGTGAATGCCAAGGCAGAGGAGGAGGGCCGGGCGCCGGCCACATCCATCCCGGTCCTGCAGGGCATCACCAAGGCGAGCCTGCAGACCCAGTCGTTCATCTCCGCAGCGTCGTTCCAGGAGACCACGCGTGTCCTGACCGAAGCTTCTGTGGCGGGCAAGATGGACGATCTGATGGGCCTGAAGGAGAACGTGATCGTCGGACGCCTGATCCCGGCGGGCACGGGCCGTGTGGTCCATCGCCTGCGCAAGATTGAGGGACTCGACGAGCCCATGCCGATCGAGGCGGAAAGCGAGGAGGCCGCTGCGGTCGATCTACTTCCCGAGCCGAGCGGTGAAGAGGCTCAGATCGCCTGAAATCAGGCCTGAATTCCGGTTTTGTTCCGGGTCGTGAGGCCATCACCGGGAACGCCCGGAAATCGGCGGTTTTTTTGCGATTTCCGGTGTTGACCCGGTAAGGGGCCCTGACTATAGTCCCGCGCTCTTGGATCGGGGCGATTCGTTTGATCGCCGGGTCGCAAGAACGAACGACAACGACACGACACGTTCGACCGTGGGTTTCCACCTGGGAACCTCTTGGTCGGGCCATCGTGTCTTGTTCTATGTCTGACGAGGTTTGTTGAATGCCTACCGTGAACCAGCTGATCCGCAAGTCGCGGAAGCCGCGCCGCGCGCGCAACAAGGTCCCCGCTCTGGAGGGTTGCCCCCAGAAGCGTGGTGTTTGCACGCGCGTCTACACGACGACCCCGAAGAAGCCGAACTCGGCACTTCGTAAGGTTGCCCGTGTGCGCCTGACCAATGGCTTCGAAGTGACGAGCTACATCGGTGGTGAAGGTCACAACCTGCAGGAGCATTCGGTTGTGATGATCCGCGGTGGCCGCGTGAAGGACCTTCCGGGCGTTCGTTACCACATCGTTCGCGGAACGCTCGACACCCAGGGTGTCTCGAGCCGACGCCAGGGCCGTTCGAAATACGGCGCCAAGCGTCCGAAGTAAGGGGGAGAGCGATGTCACGCCGCCGTGCTGCAGAAAAACGCGAAGTCCTACCCGACGCCCTTCATGGCGATACGGTGCTGACAAAGTTCATCAACAGCCTGATGTTTGACGGTAAGAAGGCCGTCGCTGAAGGTATCGTTTACGGTGCACTGGATGTGATCCGCGACAAGACGGGTCAGGATCCGGTAGGCCTCTTTCATCAGGCCCTGGGCAATGTGAAGCCCGCGGTCGAGGTGCGTTCCCGCCGTGTTGGTGGCGCAACCTATCAGGTTCCCGTGGAAGTCCGTTCGGACCGGCAGCAGGCTCTGGCCATTCGTTGGCTGATTACCGCCGCCCGCGCCCGTTCAGAGACAACCATGGTGAGCCGCCTTTCCGGAGAACTCATGGATGCGTCGCAACAGCGTGGCGCGGCCGTGAAGAAACGCGAGGACACCCATCGGATGGCAGACGCGAACAAGGCGTTTTCCCACTACCGCTGGTAATCCCCGCGCTGGTAACCCGGGGTCCCATGAGGCCCCAAGGACGAGCGAGACATGGCACGTACGCATCCCATTGAGCGTTATCGCAACATCGGCATCATGGCCCACATTGATGCCGGCAAGACTACAACAACCGAACGAATCCTCTACTACACCGGCCGGTCCCATAAGATCGGTGAGGTTCATGAAGGCACGGCCACCATGGACTGGATGGAGCAGGAGCAGGAGCGCGGCATCACCATCACGTCGGCGGCCACCACGGCCAACTGGCGCGATTGCCGTGTGAACATCATCGACACTCCGGGCCACGTGGACTTCACCATTGAAGTCGAGCGTAGCCTGCGTGTTCTCGACGGTGCCGTCGCCGTGTTCGATGCCGTGTCGGGTGTTGAGCCCCAGTCCGAGACTGTCTGGCGTCAGGCTGACAAGTACGGCGTGCCGCGCATGTGCTTCGTCAACAAGATGGACCGTATCGGCGCCGACTTCTTCCGCTGCGTCGACATGATAGAGGATCGTTTCGGTGTTACCGCCGTGGTGACCCAGCTCCCGATCGGTGCTGAGGCCGACTTCAAGGGTGTGGTCGACCTCGTGAAGATGAAAGCCATCATCTGGCACGACGACAGCCTGGGCGCGAAGTTCGACGAAGTCGACATTCCCGCCGAACTCCAGGACCAGGCCGACGAGTACCGTATGAAGCTGGTTGAGTCTGCGGTTGAGCTCGATGACGAGGCGATGGAAGCCTATCTTGAGGGCACCGAGCCGAGCGACGACACGCTTCGCACCTGCATCCGCAAGGGTACGCTGAACCATAAATTCGTTCCGGTCCTGCTGGGCACGGCGTTCAAGAATAAGGGTGTCCAGCCGCTTCTGGATGCCGTGGTGGATTACCTCCCGTCGCCGGTTGAGGTTTCCGCCATCCGCGGCATCAACGCTAAGACTGAAGAAGAAGAGGTTCGCGAGAGCGACGACAGCCAGCCGTTCGCGGCCCTGGCGTTCAAGGTCATGGCCGACAAGTACGTCGGCACGTTGACCTTCGCGCGTATCTACTCCGGTGTCCTGAAGTCGGGCGACCAGCTGCTCAACACGGTCAAGGACTCGCGCCAGCGCGTTGGCCGCATGCTGCTGATGCATGCCAACAGCCGTGAAGACATTCAGGAAGCCCGCGCCGGTGATATCGTTGCGCTGTGCGGTCTGAAGGCAACGACGACCGGTGACACGGTCTGTGATCCGAACAATCCGATCATTCTTGAGCGCATGGAGTTCCCCGATCCCGTGATCGAGGTTGCCGTGGAGCCCAAGACCAAGGCCGACCACGACAAGATGGGCGTTGCTCTGGGGCGCCTGGCCGAGGAAGACCCGTCGTTCCGTGTGGCGACCGATCATGAGTCCGGTCAGACCATCATCAAGGGCATGGGTGAACTTCACCTCGACATTCTCGTCGACCGCATGAAGCGCGAGTTCGGCGTCGAGGCCAATGTCGGTGCTCCGCAGGTCGCCTATCGTGAGACGATCACGAAGGCCTACGATATCGATTACACCCACAAGAAGCAGACTGGTGGTTCCGGTCAGTTCGCGCGGGTCAAGATCGTGTTCGAGCCGGCCGAGACCGGCTCGGGTTACGAGTTCGAGAACACCGTGACCGGCGGTAACGTACCGCGCGAGTACATCCCCTCGGTGCAGCAGGGTATCGGCATCGCGAGCGAAACCGGCGTGATTGCAGGCTTCCCGATGATAGACTTCAAGGCGACGCTGTATGACGGCGCCTACCATGATGTCGATTCGAGCGCGATGGCGTTCGACATCGCCGCCCGCGCCGCGTTCCGCGAAGGCATCGCCAAGGCCGGCCCGCAGCTCCTGGAGCCTGTGATGAAGGTCGAGGTGGTGACGCCGGACGAATACATGGGTGACATCATCGGCGACCTGAACAGCCGCCGCGGCCAGATCCGGGGCATGGAGCCGCGCGGTAACGCGCAGGTCGTCAATGCCAAGGTGCCGTTGGGCTCAATGTTTGGATACGTCAACGACCTGCGCTCGATGACCCAGGGTCGTGCGACCTACTCGATGCATTTCGACTGCTATGAGCCGGTGCCGCAGATGATTTCCGAAGAACTCAAGGCGAGCATGGCCTGACGGCCCTGATCACCATTCAACAACAACTCACGACCGACGGATAAGAGCGATGTCGAAGGAAAAATTTGAGCGTACGAAGCCGCATGCGAACAT
>CEUN01022909.1_pt1 | contig 15195 bp, 13 predicted proteins | sample 361501 | NCBI WGS metagenome assembly CEUN01 (sample SAMEA2622801, study PRJEB7988) | marine metagenome | biome: marine biome (ENVO:00000447); feature: marine epipelagic mixed layer (ENVO:xxxxxxxxx); material: "saline water (ENVO:00002010), including plankton (ENVO:xxxxxxxx)" | depth 120 m | reverse complement strand
TTTTTGTTCTCTCGTAGATTTAAATCGACTTAGCACTTCGATCCTTACAGGAAAAGTGCCCATACGGTGATTAAATGTATCGAAGTGTTGCTGTGCCAGCACGGTAGTAGGAACTAAAATAGCGACTTGCTTCCCCTCCATTGCAGTTTTGAACGCCGCCCGTAGAGCTATTTCTGTTTTACCGTAACCAACATCCCCACAAACCAGCCTATCCATGGGTCTTGTTGATTCCATGTCTTGTTTTATTTCTGACAAAGTGGATAGTTGATCTGTAGTTTCTTCATAAGGGAAAGAATTTTCTAGTTCCATTTGCCATTTGGTATCAGGACCCATCGCATAACCCTTCGAAACTTCACGTGCGGCGTATATAGAAAGTAAATCTGCAGCCATTTCCTTCGTGGATTTTTCAACCCTTTGTTTTGTGCGGTTCCACTCTTGGGTATCTAGTCTAGTAAGAGATGGGTTTCTGTCCATCGGTGCCATGTAAGGTGCCACTCGGTCTATGTGATCCATTGGCACATATAATTTGTCTCCATGGGCATACTCAAGAATGATATATTCTGAAGTGTTATCACCTTTGTTTGCGCTACCTGTGCCGATAAATTTGGCGATTCCATGCTCTATATGAACTACGAAGTCACCAGGGCTTATTTCTTCAAAGAAGGCTTCTCTTTGCTTAGATTTTTTTCTTGGGGTTCGTCTTTGTTTGGTTCTGCCGAATAATTCGGTATCTGACAAAACCAACATTCTATTGCCTGAACTATTCAATACGAAGCCTTGGCCAATGTTCTCTACACCAGGTTTGAGTATGGAAATGTTGCCAGGATCAACTGAATCGGCCTCAGGTTCCTCTATTGCAACCTCATTTTCCTTGAAGAAAGATCCAATCCTTTCCAAATTGTTGCTCGATATAACAACTCGCCCGTTCCTTCTTGCAAATTCTGTTGACTCTATAACTAAGCTGTCTAAATCGCCATTGAAAGTAGGGGCTGAACTGAACGGTAATAAGTTTATTCCAGATTCCTGTAAGTCGGTTATTCCCCAGGGCTTACATTCAATTTTTCTTTCCCACTTATCTAGCCTAGCTTCTATTTCATTCCAGGCTAGATGATTTGAAGGGAAATTATATGGTAACTCTCCCCTAGATTCTTTATTGGTTTTTAGTTGCTTTATGCGTTCTTCATTATCCCATGCTGCGGTCGTGATTTGATTTGGTCTTAATTCGATTATCGTTCCGTTAGTAGGGAAATAATCCAGTATACAACCATGATTGAAAAACCCAGAATAATAGTTTAGATCTTCGACTGCCAGCCCGTCCAAAAATGAATCGATTTCCTTGTTAATTTTCTGAATCTCATTTTCATCGCAATTTGAAACATCAATGTGAGAAAAAAGTTTACTTAGGGTCTCTTTACTGTAATAGAAAGGTAGTGTCTCAGAAGCAGGAATAATTCGAAAACTATCGACTTCTTCTAAAGACCGTTGCGTAGCAGGATCAAATTTTCGAATACTCTCTATTTTGTCTCCCCAGAGTTCGATTCTAAAAGGATGTTCAGATCCCATTGGAAAAATGTCTAATATTCCACCTCTTCTACTAGCGAATCCTGGATTGTATACATTTGGTTCAAAAACATAACCGATCTTTTGCCACTCGAATGTAATGTCATCCAACGAAACATCAGCATCTTTTTTTATTGTCTGAGTACTTTTTATGAATATTTCTTTGGAAAGGGTCTTCTGACTTAGTGCCAATGTGGATGTGATGATAGTTGAGGAGACACTTTCGTTTAGAATTGTGTCTAACACCTCTAGTCTTTCCTTAGCTACATCTAGATTGGATACCATTCTCTCAAAAGGAAGTGAATCAGTTTCTGCAAATCTATCGGGAACAAAACTTGGATAAGACCAAGCGAGGATACGCTCCTGAATTTTTCTGGATTGCTCTGGGGAATGGCAAATTATTAGCATAGGAGTTTTTACATCTTCGCGAATTGAGGCGATTAGATATGGAACAGCCTCGTCTATGATTTGGACTTGCACATTTCTTTTGTTCGAATCTATTTTTCTTATGAGATCTTGATACTCAGATGTTTTTTTGAAAATTGAAGTTAGTGTGTTGGTACTCATTTAGATTTCGGTTTAAATATTTATTGGTCTTTATCAGCAGGAAAAGCTGACCAATGTGTTTATGGTCAGCGCCATACTAAATTTTATCACTCAGAATTAAATACTGTTACGAAAGTACTATATCTCTTTGGATTTAATGGGCTTTTATTTCAAAATCTCGAAAGCGTTATTCAATTCGCCTGCAGTAACCAGCCCTTCAAATTTATGTGTCAATTTGCCAGATTTGTCTGTGATAAAGGTCCAAGGTTCACTGGGGAGATTCCATGTTGATACGATTGGATTGATATCAGATTTATTAATTTTTCCACCTAATTTGTGTGGGTCTTTGTAAATTTCTACGTGAATGAAGTCTATTTCATTTTCGAATTTAGGATGGAGGAATTTAATGATTTCCAATTGAGGCCCACACGTTCCAGTTTTACAAAAGGCAGGTGAAGAAAAAACAATTAGGGTTGATTTATCAGAATCTATAGAGTCAGTTATTTTAGTCGTATAAAGAGGCAGATATGGGTCTGGGTCTGAAGTTAGTTCATTCGACGCTTTTACATCATCAAGAGTTAAATTGTTCAATGTTGGGATTTTGTTACCTATCTCTGGTGTATTGCTTTTGTCTTTGACTGTCAAATACCCGCTGGCAAATCTTGTGGACTCAGGAGTGTCTATAGTGATTCCTAGACCCCACTTACCTGGTTTGTCGAAACGTGTTTCAATTCCATAGATGCCGGTACCAGGTTGCGGCCAGTCATAATACCTGGCTTTTTGAGTGTCTTTTGGTATCTGGCTTTCTCCATCTCCTAAATAGAACGTTTGAGCGGTCACACTCATCGATTTCATTGGTCCAGTTTTCGGGTCTATGATGCCGAATCTTACTCTGTTCAATCCGACAGTAAACTCGGTGACCGAAAACGCCAGCCGCAAGTTTAAGTTTTCTACATTTTGGTTATTGTATGCAGGGTCTTTTTGATTTTGTTTATTTACGTCGATGCTGTCGCTTTTCGCGCAGGAGAATAATATAGAAAACGCTGTCAAAATTATTAAAGGTATTAGCAATTTCCGAATCATATATTTTGATAGATCTTTTTCCAAATTGGAGAGTTATTGTTGTAGTTGAATTAATCTAAATTGATGAGTACACCAATTTTAGATGTCGTTCTGGAATTATAAAGTATTACTTTATGTACTTGTACGAAGAGTAAAAAATTATATTTATTGAATCAAAATATAAAGGCCTTGTTTGGAACGATTCGTTAATTGATATCCAAATTACTTTGAGTAACTGCTAGATGAAACTCGGATTGATTGAAACACCGAATCCCGGTTTATCAGTTGGCCATATGGAACCTTTTGAATGTTGAGGTTCTCCAATCCATATTTCATCAATCGAACCTTGTCGGGTGCCAGGTAATAGTTCAGCCATGTTTAGGCAATTAGTTGCCATAATTAAATGTAATCCCCAGACTTCTCCACCTCTATGAGGAGCCACTGGTATGTTTGCGGAATTTGCTATTTGTATAATTCTTAATCCAGCCGTGATTCCTCCGCACCACGTGATGTCAGGCTGCCATAAATCGAGGGCATTAGATTCGCTTAAAGCTAGAAAGCCATGATGTGTAAATTCATGTTCTCCCCCTGATATAAGAGTGGGTTTTATTTGAGGCCTTAGCTTTTGTTGTCCTTTGAGATCGTCCGGAGTTAGTACGTCTTCAAACCAATGTATATTCAATGGTTCCAATATTTCTGCCATCTTTAACGTCACTTCGAAATTCCAGGTCATATAAGTGTCTATCATCACTAAGGCACCCTTCCCGAGTATTTGTCGGGACTTAGTTGCTGTTTCTATTGCATTTTCGTAACTTTTCTCTCCGTTCCACCTGTGAGGGAATTTATGAGCTCGGAATCCTTGCTCCGCATACCATTCAATATCGGTTCCCGTTGCGTAGCATTCCACTTTTTGTTTTTGTTGTTTTCCTATAAGGCTGTGGACTGGTAGATGTTCAGCTCTGCCGAGCGCATCCCATAAGGCTAGATCAACGCCACTGAGTGCCATAATAGCTATTCCCTTTCTTCCGTAAGGGATAGAGTTTTCATATAAAAAATCCCATATTCGTTCAATATCATCTTTTGTATTGATTTCATGTCCTATAAGGAGCTCTTTAAAATGAGTATTAATAATTTCCACTGAAGCTTTTCCTCCCCCACCATATCCCAGTCCTTCTTGGCCAGTATCTGTTTTGACCTGAACGATTATTTGCCATAAATGTGTACGCCAAGATGGGGGGACATGTTGGTAATCAGGGTAAATAGCCTTAATAGATGTTATTTTCATTGGCGTGCCTATCTGTAAGGTTTCAAATTTTTATTAAAGAGACACCAATCTAACATATGACACTCATCTTAAGGTACAGTGTTAATGAATATAGAGGTAAATATGAGATATAAAACTATATTGGTTGACCGCAAGGGCAGAGTCGGGATCATTACTTTGAATCGACCAGAATACTTGAATGCAATAAATGATGTGATGGGGAAAGAGCTGAGAGAGCAAATAAGGACATTTAACGAGGATAGTACTATTGGTGCTATTGTTATAACAGGAGCGGGAAAGGCGTTTTCATCTGGTGCTGATGTGAGTGGGTTTGAGGCTACAGTACAGGGAGAGAAGAAATTTGTAGTTGGCGGGGATAGCGAATTTGGAGAATGGCCGGATTTTATAAAACAGTCCAAACCTACTATATGTGCCATAAATGGTTATGCGATTGGTATGGGTATTACAATGCCTTTAGGGTGTGATATTAGGTTGATGTCTGAAAATGCAAAACTGTCTTTCAGATTTGCTTACATTGGTTTGACTCCAGAGTATGCTAGTACTCATTTGCTCACGCAAGTAGTTGGGATGGGTAAAGCCATGGAATTTATGCTTACAGGTAGATTCATCGAATCTGAAGAAGCACTCGATTCGGGTTTAGTCAACTATGTTTGTCATAGGAATCAGCTAATGAAGAAAGCTTTAAATATTGCGGAACAAATCGCTTTTAACCCAGAATGGCAACTTGGTTATATAAAGAGAATGATTCGAGATAATCAGTTTCTAAGCGATGTTTCAAAAGTTATGGAAATTGAGGGAGAAGTTTTTCGAGAGGCTCAGAAAACAGAAGCTCACAAAGAGTTTTTGGAATCTTTTAGAGAAAAACGTTCACCAAATTACCATTCTTGATTACAGGATAAAGGTTACATGGATAATTTATTGCCTCTAATAGCAGTGACTTGCTCAAGCGTAAAACGTGGTAAGCCATATGCAGAAATGGTTATCAAATATGGTGGAAATCCTGTGTTGATTTCAAGGGACGAACAATTAAATGATTTAGATGGGTTTTCTGTATTGCATGGGCTCATTTTAGGAGGTGGAGGAGACATAAATCCAAAATTTTATGGAGACCAAACGTCGAACAGTTCTGACTCTGCATACAATGATAGTTTAGATAGTTTGGAGATTAGATTGGCCCAAAAGGCAATGGACACTGACATTCCAGTATTAGGTATTTGTCGTGGAATGCAAGTTTTAAATGTTGCCTGTGGTGGAGCGTTAAGTAGAAATTTGGACGGGCATAGCGAAAGCAAGAATGATGATCTTAATGTCGCTAGTGGTGAAACCCCATCTAATTTTCATCGGATATTCATCTCGCCTGGGAGCAGGTTATCCGCGACGGTTGGGTCTGGAGGCTTTGTTCGGGTTAATCATCGCCACCGTCAAGGTGTGAAAGAATCACAGAAGTCTGAATATTTAATGTCATCCGCGTGGTCCATGGAAGATGGTTTAATTGAAGCTTTAGAAAGTCCTACAAATGATTGGGTATTGGGAGTTCAATTTCATCCTGAACGCAGAGGGGAAATCCCTCCTCATTTCGATAGGCTTTTTGAAACTTTGCTTTTTAAGGCTGCAAACACAATATAAGGGTTTTTTTGTAGCTAAAACCACTAAATTTCGTGGTATAATTGTCATTATCTGAATATGTTTCGCAGCAGTATTAATTTTGAACTCTGAAATGCGGTTTTTGGAAACTTAAATTTTGTTATATCCAAATTTCATGAGTGTGCAGGAGAGTCTTTATGACATCTAGTAAATCCGAATTTGGTTTTATCAAGCCGACTCAAATTGTTGAGGAAATGAAAAGCTCTTACCTTGATTATGCAATGAGTGTAATAATGTCGAGAGCTTTACCTGATGCACGTGATGGGCTAAAGCCGGTACAGAGGCGTATTTTGTACGCAATGCATGACCTCGGGATGAGACCAAATGCAGGATACAAAAAGAGTGCGAGGTTGGTCGGTGAAGTGTTAGGTAAATGGCATCCACACGGAGATGGAGCTGTTTACGACGCTATGGTGAGACTGGCTCAGGATTTTACCATCCGAATGCCTTTGGTTGATGGGCAAGGTAATTTTGGAAGTATTGATAATGATCCTGCCGCTGCTATGAGATATACAGAGGCACGTCTGACTCAAGCTGCAGAAGCCATGTTGTCAAACCTTGATCAAGAAACGGTCGATTGGACATTGAATTTTGATGACACTCTTCGTGAACCTGAAGTCCTACCTGCACGTATACCAAACCTTCTTGTAAATGGGGCTTCAGGTATCGCTGTAGGAATGGCGACTAACATTCCCCCACATAATCTTGGAGAGGTTTGTAATGCAGTAAAAGCTTTGATTGATGATCCTGACCTCACATCTGAAGGACTGATGAAGTATGTCAAAGCTCCTGACTTTCCGACGGGTGGAATGATAATGGGGACTCAAGGCGTCAGAGATGCGTATACCACTGGTAAGGGTCAAATCATGGTGAGGGCCGCTGCTGAAGTGGAGCCTATGAGTAGGTCTGGAACCAGAATGCAGATTGTGGTTACAGAGTTACCTTACCAGGTTAACAAGGCAGCGCTAGTTGAAAAAATATCTTCGTTAGTTAGAACTCGCAGAGTGGAAGGAATATCTGAAATTAGAGATGAATCGGATAGAGATGGGATGAGGATAGTGATGGAGCTGAGGTCTGGGGTTCAACCCCAGGTCGTGCTGAATAATTTATATAAGCACACCGCACTGCAGTCATCTTTTTCCGCGAATATGCTGGCTTTAATTGATGGAAAGCCAGAAGTGATAACTCTGAAGACGGCACTTCAACAGTATATAAAATTTCGAGAAGAAGTGGTCAGGCGACGTTCTGAATTTGAATTAAAGAAAGCTCAGGAAAGAGCCCATATTCTTGCTGGGCTCCGTATAGCAATTAGTAACTTAGATGAGGTTATTCAATTAATTAGAAGCTCCGACGATGTTGAGAGTGCCAGAAATGGGTTGATGTCTCGATTTGATCTTGATCAACCTCAGGCGCAAGCCATACTTGATATGCAACTTAGGCGTCTGGCAGCTTTAGAAAGGGAAAAATTAGAAGAAGAATATGCACAACTGCAGGAGACGATCAAGGAACTTGAAATTCTTCTAGCAGATCAGGATAAGATCCGTGAAGTCATAAAGGATGAGAGTGAAGAAACAAAAAAGAAATATGGTGATAAGAGACGGACTTCAATAAGTCATGATGCCTTTGACTTAAGTAGAGAAGAGCTCGAGGCCCATGAACAAATAGTCATAACTTTAAGTCAAGGTGGGTATTTAAAGCGGATTCAAGCTAACACTTTCCGCAGGCAACATCGTGGGGGTAGAGGTGTTTCTGGGATGAATACCAGAGATGATGATCCGGTAAAGGACATAAAAGTTGTGGATACACATGACAAGCTGATGTTTTTTACAAATAAGGGCAGGGTACTTTCAAAAGTTGGATATGAATTGCGTGCGGATCAGAGTCGAAACACTCGCGGGGTGCCGATAGCTAACATAATTAATGTTTGGGATACTGAAAGTATAAGTGCACTGATAGGCGTTGGGAAAAAACAATACATCGATTATGAATATTTGGTGCTGGGTACGCGTAGAGGAAGGGTCAAAAGAATTGAGCTAGATGATGTATCACACATACGGCCCTCAGGGTTAATAATAATGAACCTTAAGGATGATGATGAGCTTGTTTCTGTGAAATTAGCGAAAAAAGATGATGACATTATTTTTATATCTGAACAAGGAATGGGTATAAGATTCTCCGTTAATGATCTCCCGGTAAGGCGTCGGACAGCCGGAGGAGTGAAAGGGATGTCTTTGAGGACTGGTGATAGAGTCGTCGCCATGGATGTAGGGAATGACGAAAGTCGACTAATGCTAATTAGTAAATTCGGTAGAGGAAAGGTTAATCCATTGTCAGAGTATAGACGGCAAGGCAGAGGTGGATTAGGGTTAAAAGCTTTCAAAATCAATAAAAATACAGGGTTGATTGCCGACGCTCAGATTGTGGATGATACAAATGAAATATACCTTGTCACTGAAAAAGCGCAGGTAATGAGGACAAATTTGGCGGAAGTTAGAACTATGAGAGGACGTATTACTCAAGGAGTGACAATAGTTAAACCGAGGGAAGGGGATTTCGTATCATCTATTGCTTGCGTGGGAGATTTGGAATTTGAAGAAACGACCAATACATCCACTGTAACAAATAAGAATTCCCTAAATGGCAAATCTAACTAATTTGATTTGAACATATGTTATAGATAGCCATCCCTTATTGCCTCAAATATATAAGCTGTGGCCCAACTTCTGTAGGGTCGCCATCGCATGGAATAATCTAAGGCGTTTATGGAAGATATGTCATTTGGCCCATAAGGAATTTTTGTGATTGCTTTTTGTAATGCTAGGTCACCGAAAGGGAAAGCATCTTCATAGCCGAATGTTCCCATAAGTAACCAATTGACGGTCCACTCTCCTACTCCTCTAAGAGAGAGTAATTCTTCTCGGATTTGGTTATGGTGTGCGGATCTTAATTTTTTCAGAGATATTTTGCCTGTTGCTTCTAGTTTGGATATCTCAATTATGTACTCCGCTTTTCTAAGACTGAATTTGTTTCTTTGTAGTTCAGATACATTGATGTTAGAGAGTTCCTTTGCTGATGGGAATCGGTAGAGTTTTATACCATTCGATTTATGCTCATTGCCATATGTTTTTACGAAAAACTCCCTCAGTATATTAGCTACGTGAACGCTAATTTGCTGCCCTATAATGCAATTTATAAGTGACTCATAAACAGATATAGATTGGGGAATATGTAGCCCTTTATATTTGGTTACGAGTGTAGCTAAAAAAGGATCATGTGTTGCCATGTCATAAAAATTGTCGGGATTTAGGTGGGCTCCTAATCGGAAGGCGATTAAGTTAACCAATTCGATATCTGTTGATTCAGACAATTTGTCTGAATCAACAGATACTTGCAAATAATTTTTCCCATCGATGGATTTAGTATTTGCGGAAGCTAATACATTTTTATTTTCTAGTGTTACGACTTTGTAGAACGTATTTTCAGAATAAATTTCAGTTGGGAATTGATATTTGTGCCGAACTATTGATGAACAGTTGGCGTCAAAGTCGTAAGCAGGATGGCATAGAAATTTTTCTTTGATTACTCTCATAGTGAAATTATGAGTTATTAGAAAATGGCAATTGGATTCGCTGGCGATCCAGTCCCTCCCTTAACAAAAAGCGGATTGAGAGTCAGCATGAATTCATATCTATTTTCTTCGTCGCATACTCTGGATAAATCTTCCAAATAAGAATTGTCGACTAGAGCCACACCGTAAGCAAATATCACCCCATGCACAGACCAAGGAACATCGTATTCATTGGGTGCTGCATCCATCATGTCCCAACCAAGAATGGATATGTCATTTTCTTTGACGAATGGTAAGCATGATGCATGTAGACCTGGGCGACCTTCTGGAGTGCCCCATCTACCACCGTTTTCAGATGCGTATTTATCTCTTCCGCTATACACAAACACTGCGTCACCAGGTTGGATTTCGATGTTTTGGGATTTAGCTATATCTTGTAACTCCCATCCGTGGACAGGATTGTCGAGTGTAACGTATGAAGAATTTCTATATTTTGGAACATCAAGCAATATTCCTCTCGTTAGTATGCCATCTTTCCAATCATCTACTGTTCCGTAGTTTGCACCTGAAAACCCTATGACCTCATCAGGGTTTTTGCCGTCCCACATTCCATTTTCATTCCAGACATGGCAAAGAGCATCGATATGAGTTGTAGCAGTGCCATGATAGAACACCCCATAGTAATCCATAGCTGCTCCCCCATTGTTTGCTCGAAATTCTTTATGCATGTAATGCTGAGCGGGTTTAGGATTATCCCCTGCTGGAGTCACAGGGAGGGGTCGGCTCAATGAAACGGTTCGGCCCGTTTTAACAAGTTTTGTTGCCTCTATCCTTTTTTTATTGTCAATAAGGTTGAGAGCCCCAGCGGATCCGTTATCCCCCCACCTGCCCCAGTTGGTATCTTTCAAATATGAATCAACTTCTTCTTTTGTAGGTATCTGTCGATTAGTCATTTAGGTTTGATCTCCTGAGGCTCTCTGCTTTTATGTTCACTTCCCGGATATGGTGACTCCTGCCATATCTTCCATGAAATTGGCTATTGCTGAATGATCAGAATTTCCTTTCCCATCATTGATTAGTGATCCAAGGATTTGCTGAACCATACTCGTCACCATTAGAGGTACACCTGCTTCCTTTCCGGTTAGAATTGCGTTGTGGAGGTCTTTTTGGTGTAGGACTATTCTGAATCCAGGGTCAAAGTTTCCATCTATCATCATGGGACCTTTTGTGTTCATCACAGTGCTGCCAGCTAGTCCACCTTTGATGGCGTCGAACACCACTTGTGGATCAATGCCGGATTTCTTTGCCAGGACTAAAGCTTCACCGAGAGCAGCTATATTTCCTGCAACTATTATTTGGTTTGCTAGTTTCGTGATATTGCCTGCTCCATAATCGCCGCATAAAACAATGCTTCCGGACATAGCTGACATCATGTCATGATGTTTTTCAAATACTTCTTTTTTACCACCAACCATGACGGCAAGGGTACCTTCAATCGCACCAGTCTCACCTCCACTTACTGGAGCGTCTAAAAAGTCTACTCCAGCTGCTTCACAGGCAGATGCTATTTTTTGAGATGATCCCGGAGCGATGGAGCTCATGTCAATAACGGTGGATCCTTCCGTTGCTCCTTCCAATACTCCACCAGGCCCCATAATAGCGGCTTCTGACTGTGGAGAGTCGGGCACCATGGTTATTATCACAGAGTTCTTCGAAGCGACTTCAGAAGCTGAACTGGCAGGGTGGGCGCCGTCGCTAACAACTTCTTCAACGGATTCAGCAACTATATCGAATACTGTGACGTTATAATCAGCTTTCAATAAATTACGAACCATTGGTTTACCCATAATTCCTAAACCAACAAAACCTATATCTCCACGTGACATTTTTATCTCCTTAATAGTTATCTTTTAACTTGTAATTCATTTAGAATGATCACATTATTAAGTTTCGAGAGAATATGGTCAAGGAATCTATATTTTTTGCGTGTTTGATTGGTATGGATACATAGAATATTTTTATAAGCCATCGCAGGACTTTGGGGTTAAAAATTAGAAACCTATAAGGCGATTTAGGGAGCATATTCCCATAAGGAGAAATAATGGTAGAAATAACCGGTGAACAATTAAGACAAGTTTCATCAATGCAAACTTGTGCAGTGTCGAATGCTATAGAAAGTCTCAACATTAGATCTAGGACTGAAGGATTTATGAGCCCGGATATAAAAAGCATGTTTCCAGAAATGGGATCCATGGCTGGTTTTGCAGTAACAGCAGTGATAAAAGCATCGACTCCTTCTTCTGAAAACATGAATTTCTCCCGAGTCAAGTGGGTGGATGAAATATTGAGTATACCCGGCCCAAGAGTCATAGTTATGAAGGATCTTGATCACCCAAATGTGATCGGGTCATTTTGGGGTGAGGTGCAAAGTGCTATTCACACTTCCATCGACTGTGTCGGTGTAGTCACTGACGGAGGAGTTAGAGACTTAGATGAAATGAAGGAATGGGGATTCAATGCTTTTGCTACCAATGCTTTAGTCTCGAGAGCCAATGTTCACTTGGTTGAGGCTAATATCCCAGTTACAGTTGGTGGAGTAACAGTCAATCCTGGTGATCTCCTTTTGGGTGACCAGCATGGTGTTATAAGTATCCCAAAGGAAATTGTGGGTAGTTTGCCTGAAGCGATAGCTAAAGTTGAAGCAGGTGAGAAGGAAATTATAGACGTTTGTAAAGCTCAAGATTTTTCACCTGAGAAACTTAAGGACATACTGAGACAGAGATATGGGGATTAGTTAATTAGGAAATATTATTCATGACTTCAACCAAAGTGGTGTTTTTGACTGGTTTGAGACCAAGATTGATTGAGGAAGTGCTATCATATGCACCTAGTCATTACCAAATAGTTGTGGTCGATCGAACAATTAGTGAAGAGGAAAAAATCAAACAGGTTTCGGATGCCGATTTTCTTCTCTGCTATGGACAGGACCCTTCAGACAAAGTTCTAAGGTCTTTAAAAAAATGCCGACTAGTGCAACTTTTAGCAGCCGGATATGATCGAATCAATTTGGGCATTCTAGAAGAGCTAGGTATTCCGTGTTCCAATAACGGTGGGGCGAATTCACGGGCTGTGGCAGATCATGCTGTTTTACTTATGTTGGCAGTATACAAACAATTGTTAGCAAGTGTTATTTCGACCCGAAGAGGTGCCTGGTCCTTACCTATTACGGGGGAAAATACATTTGAAATGGCAAATAAAAAAATAGGCATTTTGGGTTTGGGAAATATTGGTAAGCAGGTTGCGAAAAGAGTTCAGGGTTTTGATGCAACAGTTATTTATCACGATATTTATAGAATGAATGGTGATGATGAGAAAAAATTAAACGTTTCATATGTGTCACTTAGAGAGTTGTTTAAGGAATCCGACATTTTGACGTGCCATACCCCATTGACTGGAAGTACCAAGCACATAGTGAATGATCAGACGCTTAGTATGATGAAATCATCTTCCGTTGTGATTAATACTTCAAGGGGTGAAGTTGTAGATGAGAGGGCATTAATCAGGGCATTGAATGCAGGTGTTGTGTCTGCTGCCGGATTAGATGTGTTTGAGAGAGAACCAGTAGATAAGGAAAATCCCTTACTGAGTATGGATAATGTCATTGTTACTCCGCATATGGCTGGTACTACTTGGGATACATGGGCTAGAAGAGCGAAATTTGGATTCGAAAATATGAAGAGGGTTAATCATGGAAACCTACCTGAATCAGTTGTAAGGAATTTTGATGCCTCATGATTTTTATTTACATTTGGTGTTTGGATAGATGAGGGACCATTCCGTGCGACTCCGGTTGGAAGAGGCAGAACATTTCCTTTCAAGCCATGCGGTACGTTCAAAGGAAAGCGTCGGCAGGAATGTGAGTGAGCCTGAATGTCCTCTCAGGACTGCTTTTCAAAGGGATAGAGATCGAATTGTTCATTGTAAGGCTTTCAGGAGAATAAAACATAAGACGCAAGTTTTTATTGCCCCGGTTGGCGATCATTTTGTCACCCGCCTTACTCATACATTAGAAGTGTCACAGATAGCCAGGACGATAGCCAGATCCTTAAACTTAAATGAAGACCTAGTTGAGGCAATATCTCTTGGGCATGATATGGGGCACACTCCGTTTGGACATGTAGGGGAATCGGAGCTGGGGCGTCTTCATGGAGATGGATTTAGGCATAACATCCAAAGTTTGAGGCTTGTAGACCAAGTAGAAAAAAATGGTAAGGGCCTCAATCTTACATATGAGGTTCGACAGGGCATATTACACCATTCAAAGCCTAGAGGAGATTTCCTTAATGTGGATTCAGTTGAGGGGTTATCTCTCGAAGCACAGATTATACGAGTTTCGGATGTTATAGCATATCTTAATCATGATCTTGCTGATGCCCATAGGGCAGGAATATTAACGGAGTGCGATATTCCTACTGAAATACAGTCAATACTTGGTGTGGGCCATTCCTCTAGGATCAATACTATGGTGAGTGATATTGTGGTTTATTCTACTGAGTTGATGGAATCCGCTACTGGGCCAATTGCTATAGGAATGAGCAAAACAGTAAGGGATGCTATGAATGCCTTGCGAGAGTTCATGTTTAAAAATGTATATGGGCCTGAAGATGTCGGAGATGAGGGAAAATCGGCCAGGAGAATAATTTCTGCGTTGCATGATTATTTTTCAAATAACCCAGACCAAATCCCTGCAGAATACAATATGAGAAGTGAATCGCCAAAAATGGCCGTTATTGATTATATTTCTGGAATGACCGACAGGTACGCAATTAGGCTGGCGGAGGAGCTATACCCAGGCATCGCCGATGTGTTTAATAAACGTTTGATGTAGCTGTTATAATCCCGGCATGAGTGAGACATCTGATAAATTTTATATTCGGATTATTCGAAACAAAATTGCGTCTATTGAGGAACATCTGGAGGCTATGCAGAGAGATCCGCATGGGCATGAATATGAACCTTGGAAAAACGAGGTTGATAATATCTGGAAAAGCATATTCGAAACCATTAATGGTATTGATGCAGACAGCCAGAAAATATCGTTGGATTTGATTAGTGAAGTGTGGGTTAGTTATATAACTCATTATGGTGTTGTCAACCCAAATGTAAATTGAGGTGACCTAATGTCATTACAAAATGAAGACCCCGTTGAACCTAATTTACATCAGGCTAGGAATAAGTCTGGTATGGCTCATCAGATACTCATAAAGTTTAAAGAAACTGGGATTGCCGAAGAACTCGACGATGATCTTGCTAAGTTGTGCACAGATCTAGGTGATCTATGGAGTGCGCATGTGACCTTTACTGAGAAATTAAAAATATTTTTGGACCACCCAAACGATTGGAAAGAAATATCGGAAAGTTTAGCGGATTTGAGATCTGAGGTTGATCATATACGATGGCACGCCTTATCTATTCAAGAGCCACTGGATACTATTGGAAAATATTCATATTCTCAATTAGATGAATGATG
>CEUN01178918.1_pt1 | contig 15214 bp, 12 predicted proteins | sample 361501 | NCBI WGS metagenome assembly CEUN01 (sample SAMEA2622801, study PRJEB7988) | marine metagenome | biome: marine biome (ENVO:00000447); feature: marine epipelagic mixed layer (ENVO:xxxxxxxxx); material: "saline water (ENVO:00002010), including plankton (ENVO:xxxxxxxx)" | depth 120 m | reverse complement strand
TAACTTCATCAACATATCCTACTAGTACTAAAACCAGTTATGATCCCATATATGACTTCACTACATGGAAAAACAGCCCTGATAACAGGAGCCTCAAAGGGAATAGGAAAGGCAGTCGCGATAGCCTACGGAGCTGCAGGAGCAAACGTCATAGCAACAGCTCGAACGCAAGTAGAAATCGATGATGTAGTCTCAACCATCTCAGCGAACGGCGGAACAGCTTTAGGTGTAATCGCCGACCTAGAAATTGAATCAGAAATATCAAAATTGGCTGACGCTGCGGTCAAGAACTTTGGCGCAGTCGACATTCTAGTCAACAACGCTGCCATAATTCACCCTAGAATTCCGGTCGCGAAACTTGACATTGAACTCTGGCGTAGAGTTTTGAACGTAAATTTAACCAGCGCATTTCTAATAACACAAAAATTGCTACCTAGGATGATCGAACGAAAATATGGAAAGATCATCAATATTTCTTCGATCGGTGGACGTAAGGGAGGTGCAGGCAGAAGCGCATATAGAGTAACTAAATCTGGATTAATAAGTTTTACGGAATCCTTGGCAGCTGAAGTTTATGAAAGTGGAATAAACGTAAATGCGATATGCCCTGGAGGCACTGACACTGAGGGCTATCGTTCAGCGTTCAATACAAAAGGTAAATCGGAGAACCCAAAATTGATGGCCCCATCAGAAATAGCAGATGTCGCCATGTTCCTCGCTTCCGATGCCAGTTCTTCTATAACAGGTACTGCCATAGATTCATTCGGTGGATCGAATCCATTATTTTCGTAATATTATTCAAAAGAGCAAACTCAATATATCTCTTTTAGAATTCGCTAATAAGCATTAATACTATTTGCGCGTAATTCAAAAAAATCTCTAGATCCAGAGTCAAAAAGAAAGTCATATTCGATCAATGGTTCTTGAAAAGCTAAAACACGTACCAAATCCAACCTATGTACACAAAGAACCTCTAACAGACTTCGTAGCCAACCTTTTCATAGCTGCAGGAATGCGGACGGATGAAGCACAACTATGCTCCAAAATTCTGGTAGATGCTGATATGAACGGCATCGATACGCACGGTGTGTGCTACAACCTTGACCTTCACTACCTAACCGGTCTTCTAAACGGCTACATCAAGGCAAAGCCTGATATAGAGATCAAATACGAAACTCCCTGCACTGCAGTGATAGATGCAGACCAAGGGATGGGAATGATCGCAAGTGTTAAAGCAATGGAACTTGCAATAGACAAAGCAAAAACCAATGGAATGGGATCAGTAGCCGTAAAAAATTCCTCGCACTACGGAGCGGCTGGTTTTTACGCCCGTATGGCACTAGAACACGACATGATCGGATACTCAATGTCTTCAGGAGGTCTTGGTGTGATCATACCTATGAACGCCAGATATCCATGGATGGGAACCAATCCTATGGCGTTCGCTGCACCCGCGGGTGATGAGCCACCGTTCGTAATTGACATGGCATCATCAATGACCTCTTACGGAAAAGTGTCGATCGCGCAAGCCTTTGGAGTAAACATACCTGAAGGCTGGGCCCAAAATGAGAACGGTGAAGCTATAACTGAAATATCACGGCGCAGCGAGGCAATAGGCCAGCCCCCGCTTGGTGGCAAATACGACACGGGCGCTCACAAAGGGACCGGAATCGGAATAATGGCCGACGTACTGAGTGGCATCCTGCCAGGCGAGCCTATTACTGGAATGCTACCGGATGCGCCGAAGGGAGGACGTTTCTGTCATTATTTCCAAGCAACTCGGATAGACAATTTCCGCCCCGCTAAAGAATTCAAAAACGACATGGATAAAATGCTTCGAGCTTATCTCAAGCAAGAGCCTGCCCCCAACGCAGAAGGCCAGATCCAATATCCTGGTTATCCTGACGCTAAATACGTAGAAAAACGAAAAAGAAACGGTGTTCCCTTACCTCAACACACTGTTGAATACTTTCAGAAAATGGCCAAAGTACTAAAGATTGAATTTACTATTTAAAACAACATAACTCATGTTGTTCGTGAATGATTAAAGACTGGGCTGTCAAAATTTATCGTAGTAGAAGCAATAGCCTCCGGAGAAACCGTGGGCTATTCACGTAAAGAGTATCGCCGCGAGGTGGACTATAAGCCGAGTCCTGTACTAGATCCAATAAAGTCGGATCAGTGACGGTCATCCATCTAGACCTACAGTTACCTGCAGGTTCAAGCAACCAACCCGGAAGCTACCCGAATCCGGTCAACGCTTCCCTATTTGGTCTTGCACCGAGTGAGGTTTACCTTGCCTCGTATGTCACCACACGAGCGGTGCGCTTTTACCGCACCTTTTCACACTTACCTTGAATGTTCGAATTGATTCGTTTATCAAGGCGTTATGTTTTCTGTTGCACTGTCTGTCGGGTCACCCCGCCCTGCTGTTAGCAGGCACTCTGATTCATGAGGTGCTCGGACTTTCCTCTCCTGCTATTAAAGCAGCAGCGACCGTCCATCCTCCTCGCGACATATACTAGGTTACCTGCAAAACACAAGTAAAGTATTAACCATGTTCAAGAAGCCACTTACCTCCAACAGATTCTCTATGTGCGCGGAATCACCTCAAACTGCTCTTCACTCGCAATTACTCGTTCGATCAAAGCACGGGCAGCCAATCGTGCAGGATCAATCTCGGAGGACAGTAAATCATTGACAAGACGATCAATTTCCAAAATATCTCCCGCACCACTCGACGCTTCTTTAGCCAAATTAACAGCCTTTCGCGCCTTAGATAATTGATCTAGAGGTGACTCTAGATCGCCTAAAGTTCCGTAAGCTGAAGCAACCAATCGTACGGATCGTTTGAAGTATCTCTCTGCTTCGGAGAGTTCATGAGCAGCCTTGTCTTTAGTGAATGGTCGAAGTTTTTTTTTGATGCGGATGCCCCAACGCGCAACCTTTTCTCGCACAGCATCCTCAAGGTCATTTTCACGCCATGTTGAATGGCGAAACGATCCATACATACGTTCTCGATTGGCATCTCGGGAAGGACATTCATAATATCGATAAGACTTAGAAATCGATGACCCATCGCTACGTTTCCAAACCCGGCGTCTAGTTAGCCCATTGAGTCCTCGACCGCAAAGACTACAACGAGCTATGCCACCAAAAATATATGGCTGCTGCGATGCTTGGCTCCTAACCGGAGTTCGACTTTTGATCACGGCGTCAGCTCGGTTAAATATTTCTCGATCAACCAAAGGCTCATGACTACCAGCTATTCTCACCCCATATCTAGCGTAAGTCCCCAGATATGTTCGATTTTTCAAAATCCCCGATATCGCCAATGCAGACCATGGTCTACCTGTTCTGGTAACTATCCCTCTATTGTTTAGTGATCTAGCAATCGCCCGTAATCCTGGCCCTTCAAACAGTTTCGCATCTTCAAAGTACTTAGACCCTGCATATGCCTTAAAAATCTCCTTTACGATTTCGGCTTCTTGATCCACTATTCTTAATAGTCCATCAGGACCAGCCTCATATCCATATGGAGTGCGTCCAAGCACCTCGCCTCGCGAGGCTTTTGATAAAACCGCGGTTTTAATACGCAACTGCCTTTGAGATGACTCACCGCCTAGGTCAAGCAGTTTTTCGCCACTTTGTAACGGATCAGGCAGGTCAGGATCAGTGCATCTAACCTCTGTACCAAGCCGGTCCAGTTCTAGTAAACGACTGACGAATGTCTCGAGGTCTTGAGCAAGATGAGAAGCGTCCGGCACAAGGACAAGAGCGAGTTGTGCATCAGGACCGCTGAACGAAGCAATCATCTGCCTATACCTTTGATTACGGGCATTGAAATCGTTTGCAGTTTCGTCTTCGGATGGTTCATACCAATTTATTATGTGATGAGAATTACGATGAGCGTAGATCTCAATCTCAGACCTTGAGTCAAGACGATCGTTTGAATGTATTAAATCCTCGTGAAATTGCGTATCACGAGACGCACTTGACATTTTCGCGGGTTCGCTATGAAAACCGACTGCTCGCAATTATTGCTCAGTCAATAGTGCCCTACAATAACTGCAGGGAATAGGTCCGTCGGACGCCCGGAGACGAGTTAATTCACCAACTGGCAATCTTACGTGACACCCTTGGCAAACACCACGATCAACTTTTACAACCGCTACACCACGGTTAGACCTAAAGAGGCGGTTGTATCTAGCCAAATCTTCTTCTGGTATCTGAGCCGCCTCAACGTTTCGAGCCTCGAGCATCTCGTTAAACGCAGCACCTTGTGTCGCCATTCTTTTGCGAAGTTCAACTTTTCTATCCTTCCAACTCTTCTCACGCTCAGCAAGTTCCTTCGTCAGGTCTTCATACTTCTTCCTAGCGTGTTCAACAGCTACTTCAGCGGGGGCAATTGATTCTTCGACTTTCGCAAGATTTCTTCTAGCACCTGCATGTTCAGTTTCAATAGCAGTTAATTCTCGAACGTTAGTGATAGATCCACCATATAACCTAGTTTCAAGCTCATTGACTTGCTCATTTAGGGTAGCCATATCAGACTCAAGTCTCGCAGTTTCAACTTTCGCTTCAAGTTCAAGTTTTCGGGTTTTCTCACAGTTTTCACGCAGTTCAGGGATACCGCCCTCCGAAGCGAGTTCCGCCTCAATTTCTCGATATTCCCGACGACGTAAAGCTAACGCCTGATCAGTGTCTTGTAGCGCGAGCAAAGATTGTGCGATTGTCACGAGGTTTTCCCAAACTGATAAAAAGTAAACAAAAAATACAGAGTGTTATATGAATAGTAGACCTGTCAGATTTTGTGTCAAATGTGTGAACTCAATACTGGCATAAAATACACGCGAACGAGTGATTCAAAGTATGTATGCGCGATAATGCCATAACAAATCTAAGCAAATAATCGTAGAAATAAAATATTTATTGCAGGAGACGCGCTTGCCGGACACAAATATTTCATATCCACTGCCAACGTTCTTGAAAAGCAGAGCAAGGACCAGAATCGTCTGCACCATTGGTCCTGCGACAGGAACAATGACAAAAATAAAGCGCCTGATCCGATCTGGAATGTCTGTCGCGAGGCTAAATCTGAGCCATGGGCACAGAAATGAACACGATCAATACGTGGATATAGTTCGCCAGGCTTCTCGTGAAATGGGTGTGGCTATAGGCATTTTAGCTGACCTGCCAGGTCCTAAATACCGAGTCGGTGAAATGTCAGAACCAGAAATTAAGTTGACCACCGGCGATAGCTTCAGCCTCCAGCGTACACCATGCAAAGGCACCACTGAACGAGCGAACGTTTGGCCTCAAGGTCTTCATAAGGACATCAAAAAAGGAGCGATGATTCTAATTGATGAGGGTTCGATAGAACTGAAAGTTGAGGACATCAACCAAGAAGAAATTATCTGTCGGGTGACATTGGGTGGTTCAATGAAGCCAAATAAGGCTATAACGGCTCCAGGCAATACCACGACTGTCGACTATTTCACCGATGAAACATCAAAAGCGCTAGATTGGGTAGCGTCATCCGATATAGATTTTGTCGGTCTTTCATACGTAAGAGATGGATTAGACGTAGATCGAGTAAGAAAGCACCTAGCTGTATCCGGAATTAATCCTCAACTAGTTGCCAAAATAGAAATCCAACAGGCAGTAGATAATCTTCAGAAAATTCTCACAGAGTCCGATGCAGTTATGGTGGCACGCGGAGACCTAGGCGTCGAACTTCCATTTGAGCGAGTTCCAGCGGTTCAAAAAAGAATAATCCGAATGGCTAATGAAATAGGCAAACCGGTTATAACTGCTACACAGATGATGGAATCTATGATTGATTCTCCGTCCCCGACACGCGCTGAGGCTACGGATGTATACAATGCAGTTCGCGATGGAACGGACGCTATTATGTTGTCAGCTGAAACCTCTATCGGACGACACCCGTTCAGAGCCGTTCAAGCGATGACCAAAATAGCTAAACGTGCAGAAAGATATCTAGAGTACTCAATGCTTGCGGATCGTCGACGTCATGTGGCATCAAAAGGCGGACTCGAAGTTGATGACTCTATCGCCCATAGCGCTGGTGTCGTAGCAGCCAGTCTAAAAGCGAAGGCGATAATCGCTTTTACTGAATCAGGTAGCACAGCAGGACGAGTCGCCTCCTATCGACCGATAACTCCCTTGCTCGCATTAACCACCAAGTTCTCGGCTGGAGCAAAACTATCACTTAGATGGGGCGTAATACCAATTACGGTTAATCATTACGATGAAATCCAAGCGATGTTCCATGCAGCTTCAGACTTGGCCCTAGAAACTAAAATCGCGAAAGTAGGAGATGTAGTTGTAACCGTTGTGGGGTTACCCATCGGCATCCCAGGGACGACTAATTTACTGCGAGTAATCACCCTGCCTGAGCCTGTTCGGCATAAATAACGTAACGAGAAAAGGTCAATATCTAGCTGTAGTCGTATTGCTTGGACTTACTAACAGCAATCTCTAACTCTTCTCTTAACTGGCTAATTTCGTCCAGACTAGAAGGAATTAGCCCATAGCAAGCATCATTAAAACTCGAAGTAATTTTTACAACGGGTGCATCCGGCAGAAATGATCCCAAAACCCCCACACGTTCATTCGGTGTTAGTGCTGCTTCATAGGTCATACCAAGCTTAGCCGCGTGAGCTATCGTATCAAAATACAGCAAAAAAACTTCCGAAATTCCCGATTGATTTTCAGGCCATTTCCACAATACATTTTTTGTGCCTATCCGCAGCCAACCAGGTAATAAATTCTTAAAAAGTCTAGCCATATCGGCACGAGCATCCGCTTCACCTCTAATCGATTCTCGCTCGCTATAGCTCGAATTCTCCACACGAGATGAGAATCGTCGATATGCAAATATCAAAACAAAGAATAGGCCTAGCAAAAGCAGAATCGAAAGCGGCCAACGTAAAGCTTCAATCGCAAAATTAGTTACCTCTTCACTACGTTCGGCAGCCGGATTAACCATATCCTCTGCAAACGCCCCGGGTGTATCCCGCTCAACTTCTTTTTCTTCTGCATCTGATAGGCTCTGCAACCATAATATTAGGTTCCAAATAGCGGTCATTATCCACTCTATTGGATAACGTAAAACCCACAAAACCGCATCTACGAGTGCACCCCATATATTTACAAATCCTCTAACTCCAATATCCCCGTATCGACCTGTCAGCACGCCACCAAATGCACCAAGACCCAGAATTACGCTAACTGATATACCAATGACCAATGGCCACGAAGCCTGGCTAACGGTCTCTGATTTTGGAATTCTTGCTACAGCCATACCAATCAAAGCGGCGCCAAAAAACGGCAGCAATAAAGGAGCTATACCGATGTCGTACTGAATAACCCCGTGCTGAAACAAAAGAGCGACAGCAATAAATGCTGTGCCTAACTTAAATGCTCGACTTAATCGACGGGCAACACCGCCTTCCATCACAAGTCCTTGTGCTCTATACCAAAGACATACCGCAGACAACACGCCGAACATCACATCAACCACACCATCAGCGCCATATGCTCCACCAAATGTGTCGACAGGCCACGCGATCTTAAAAGACCATGTTTCGAAAACGGATACCGTTGCTAACGCAAAATAAAAGACAATGAGAGCAACAAAGGCTTGACCAATCGCGACGGTAGCAGTGTCACCCTTAACTCCACCAAAAATCCACGCCGAAAAAACTCCTGAAGCCAGCAAAAACATCACTGAGATCCATGGCAAAGGTGCTCCACCTAGACCCAACAGACCACCAATTACAGCAAGAATAGAAAACCACCATATACTCTCAACAATAACAAGAGATCCAAAAGAGACAGCTGTGTAGTTATGCACTTTTGTTACCACTCGCCGACATCTGACCGGATACTGGTAAGTTGTCCCATTGCGATGATTTTTTGCTCGGTCTCTGGAATTCACTTGAAGTTGATCTATCTGATGAATCAAGAAACATCGCTCGACCATCCCTGATTTCAAATTCCGTGTATTCCGGCGGATCTTCTCGTCCAGTATGCAAAAGAATAACCGGATGATTAGAATCGGATAACCATCTCAAGTAATTAATCGTTCGCGGATGATAAATACCTCCGATATGAATTATTGTTGAGCCTGAAGGTATTGCACCACGCCGGCTCCTAGCCAACTCATCCAGACTACGAACACCGATGGGATGTACCATCGCCAAAGACTCCAGCAAAGCATTTAGATGTGACGGCCCAGAGCCCGGTGTAATCACAGCATGCGACGCAGCGCTAGAACTCACACCGTTAGTAATAAGACCCACCTTGTAACCAAGTTGTAAAGCGTGATCAGCTATAGATGCTGCAGCGGTCATTGACCCTTCCAAAACGTCAGAACGATAACCTTCCCATGGCACATCGGTAGTTATTGCCTCAGAAAAAATCACCATGTGCTCGGAAACACTAGGGTCAAACTGCCTAACGAACATCTGATCACGACGAGCAGTAACTTTCCAATCAATACGTTTTATCGGATCTCCTGGCTGGTATTCACGTACACCAGCCGGTCGCGATGGGTCATCCCAAAGCCGTTCTTTGAATATTGAATCGCCAATAGGTCGCCTAGCCGGAAGCATGAATCCTGTCATAGCCTTAATTTTTGGGTAAACAAATATTGACCATGGGGTATGTTGAAGGCTGGCCTCAGAAGGATACAACCCAAAAAGGTCGCCACTGCGAAGGTTACTTTTACCAAGTCTATAAGTTCCTCTAGACAACGCGGTTATTTTCTTCTTAACCTTCAATCGTTCGTATCCGCCGAGGGAAGCGGATATTTTCATTTCGGCCCCTCCAAGATAAGCCTGTTCAACCTCGTTACGTCCTTCGATAAGCAAACCACGCGGCACGTACTCGCTGATCTCTAGCCAAGGAACCGGAAGTGGCTTTCGATTTTCTATGGTGAAAGTAACTTCGATATCGTCTCCTTGAAAGGCATGGTTTACTGATACGTCACGATCGATAGTTAATTCCTCAATAGATAAAGCGGCCCACAGTCGAGAGACCATCGCCACCACGAACGCTAATACACCAACCGCACTAATTAGAATCTCGTGAGAAACAGCTCCAACAATTACTACTATTATCAAAAGTATTACAAACAACTCACCTAACGGATTTAAGGCAGTTCCTCTCGAAATATTTATATCTGGACGTCGATGACCCTCTAACTGTTCTTTCAACCGCCAGTTCTTATACATTCCTTTTATTCTCGCTCTATAGGCACAGGTGTCGATTCAACGATGCTAGAAACGATTTCAGCTGTCGGTTGTCCGCGCAGTTGTGTAGTGGTTTCTGCTATCAATCGATGGGCAAGCACCGGAACTGCCAAATACTTAATGTCATCAGGCAAAACGTATTGTCTACCGTTCATCGCAGCCCATCCCTGAGCCGCATGTTGCAATGCCAGAGAAGCTCTAGGGCTAGCACCTAACCGCAAACTATTACTGTCACGCGTTCTTGTAATAATTTCTAAAAGATAATCCCTAACCGTTGCATTGACCGTAACGGTATCAACAACATCCATAGCACCGATCAGATCTTGGGCGCTTACCGAATTAGTAGCTACACTATGATCTTTTTCACGACTGAAACGATCAAGCATTGAAGATTCTTCATTGCGATCAGGGTATCCAAGAGATGCTCGCAACATGAAACGGTCCAACTGGGCTTCTGGTAAGGGAAAGGTGCCTTCCATTTCCACCGGGTTTAACGTAGCCACGACCATAAACGGCTCGGGCAATGGAGTAGTCAAACCATCGATAGAAGCCTGACGCTCTTGCATAGCCTCTAGGAGTGATGATTGTGTGCGTGGTGTAGCTCGGTTGATTTCATCTGCAAGAAGTATCTGTGAAAAAATCGGTCCCTTACGAAACTCGAATTCTCCCTTGGCGGTATTGTAAAAATTCACGCCAAGTACGTCGCCTGGAACTAGGTCAGGAGTGAATTGTATTCGACCAAAGTCGCATTCGAGAGAAGCCGCTAATGCCTTGGCTAGAGAAGTTTTTCCGGTCCCTGGGACGTCTTCAAGTAACACGTGTCCACGACATAAAAGGGCTAATATCGCAATATCAATTGTTTGCGATTTTCCTACAATAACTCGCTGTATAGAATCACGAATATTTGATGCAAGTTTTTTGACCGCTAAAACGTCGATAGTACCTGTAGGTTCTGCCACTTTATATTCACCCTCGATCGTCAATTATCACTTCGTATCTAAATTTAATATCACGTAATTTGCTCTGTAAGTTTACGCTGCACCTTGGACTCGAGTACGTAGCTAGGGCGACAAATTATGAAGTGAATAGGTGCATAACAGGAATCAGATACATTAAAGCTGTAACAAGCAAAGTTCACCACGCTCTATGTGAAGTTTTGCCGGAAAAGGGTTGTTCCTAAGGAACACCTCACCTCCCTTACGAACAAGGGTAAGCATGTACCATTCTCGTCCTGCTCAACGACCACTGTACACGTCTACAGCTACGTTAACGGTACCCAAATCCCAAGAAGCAACAGCTGGTGATCCCCAGATCCGCCAGTTTTCAATCGATTCGTGCAATTGATCATCTCTCATCACGGTCCCATCTGAGCAAAAATGAGTCGGGACATCTTTTTCACTACGTTTAATCTTGGTGTTTGTGAGGTATTCACTCCACCTCTGAAAAATTATCGAATCTTCTGGTTTGTCTTCTACCAATTCAGGGTCGACTGAAAGAGAAAATTCCGGTCGTCCATCATCCAAGGAGGCTGGCGGAACAGTCGGAACACGAGTAGCGGTAGGGGTCGGGGTTTCAGTTGGCTTTGGGGTAACAGCAATTCGTACAAACGTCGGAGGGATCGATGTGGGAGGGACAATTCCTGTTTTGGTCCCGGAGTTACAGAAACTGAAGTACAGCCCAACGGAAATATCACAAACACCGTAAAGGTAGTGACCACCAAGAAAGCAGACCATTTATGTTTCGTGGTTTTATACAACAACTACAGTGTTGGTTAGTGTCCCTATTTTATCGATTGTGATGTGTACAACGTCACCTTCGCCCAGTGTGAATTCAGGAGGAGGGATCGTCCCGGTACCCGTCATCACTGAGGTGCCGTCTGGTATAGAATTGTGACGCACTAACCAATCGAACAAATAGTCACAATCTCTCTTCATATCCGAGGTGTCTGCTTGCCCACGAAAAGCCTCTTGTCCTCCTCGTTCGATTACCAGAGTTACGCTTAACCGTTGTGGATCCCCAATAGACTCTCTAGACACTAATGCAGGACCAAGCGAAGCCGACTTATCGTAAACCTTTGCCTGTGGTAAATAGAGAGGATTTTCACCCTCAATTGTGCGACTGCTCATATCGTTACCGCAGGTATAACCAACGATTTTTCCGCCATATGTCACAAAAGCCAACTCAGGCTCGGGAACGTCCCAACCCGAATCAGCCCTAATGCCAACTTGTGAAAACGGAGACTGTAGACGGTCAAGAGTAGCTTTGAAAAAAGCTTCAGGACGATCAGCGTCGTATACCTTTGCATAGACATCAGGTGATCCGCTCTCCGCCTGGCGTTCTCGCATTGAATCCATATAAGTCACACCAAAAGCCCAAACCTCAGGAGCGTCTACGGGCGGTAGTAAAGTAATTGCTTGGTTATCTGATTTAGCTAAATCGAAGAATTTAGAAGTTGAAATCGTTTCAGGAACTGAGCTAAATTCGAGAATTCGTCTTGCAACCGAATCTATATCTGAGTCCGTAATTGCAGCAACCTTCATTAAATCGAGGGTTGATTCAATCTGGGAATTAATGTCCGTCAGATCAGCAATCTGTTCTAAATCATCTTCGACACCGACATGCTTTGAACCGCTCTTCAAATACTGATAATAACGCATGGTCTGCTTTCGCCTAACTAAAGATGCACAAATATATCGCACCTAAATAATCTGTATTTTTCATATTATGAATTCATTGAAATTCAGGTTAACTGAGTAGAACCAATTTTGGTTGCGCGAATAAATTGATTACTTCAATGTCTTAATTTTCGCGAAACAACCAAATAACACATAATTATGTATAACTTTATCGGTAATGAAACGAGCTACAACTAACCATTTTTCCCACCCGCACATGCACCCCTTATGGATCTTCATACTTACGTTAGTTGTTTTGGTCTCCAGTTATGACTTGAGAACAGTAAACGCACAATCTGGGGCTCTACCTGAAATAATTGATCAACAAGTCGAAATAGACTATGGAGAAAAAATTTCAGTTTTAACAACAATCGATCTGGGAGACATTGTTCTAAACGCTGAAGATAAAGAAGCAATTCGAATACTTTTTCGCCCCGAAGGTAATGGGACAATCTGGTCATATGCCTATCCAGAAAACACGTCTAAATCAGATTTTGACTTTAGCGAAAACCACGTTTTAATAAACTTCGAAATACCAACAGGGGCAGGCTCTTACTATCCTCCTGGAACAGAGTTCACCATTGAATTTGAATTCACAGATTACGCTACTAGAATCTCATCCTCAAACTCAATTGAATATCTAGATCCAGATCGGGATTGGGAACGCGCTAATGGCAACGGATACAGCATCATTTATTACGGCATATCTTCTAATGAGGTTTACGATCTCATTGAGGAGGTAAACTCACGGATTCCCGATATCGCGGCAACTACAGGTGTCACTAATCCGCCAAAAATAAAAGCAATCGTATTCCCTACGGTACAGCAGGCAACTCCATCATTCCCAACAGTTAGCCAAACTGCGACAAATCAACATTTTTTCACCGGATTCGCACAACCAAAATATCGACTTTTCGTCCAAGGTCAAATGAACTCTAAGACGTTCACACATGAGTTAGCGCATCTATACACACACGAGGCGATTTCATCAGCTTTTCGCGGTATCCCATCTTGGCTCGACGAAGGAATTGCAAGGTTTCTTGAATCGGGATCATCAGAACCTTCAAACAACAGATTAAGAGCAACGGTCACTAGCGATGACTTACTTTCACTATCAAAAATGCAAACCATCCCCGGTCTGAGACGCGATGTTGCAATCTTTTACCCACAATCTGGAGCCTTTGTCGGATTTCTGGTAGAAAAGTACGGGCCATCACATCTCGCTGAGTTGCTGCAACTTATAAATACAGGCAGACAACTCTACGATGCATTCGAAGCAGCATTCGGCATACCTATGCTGGATGTGGAAAATGATTGGCGCGCTCTTTTCGGAGCGGAGCCCCTAGTCAAACCGTCTACGGACACGAGAGATGATGATCAATATGAAGATCAAAAAGACATTCATGTTCCGTTGATCGATTATAAATCTCTAAACACATCGAGCACAGACAATGGGATGCTTGAAAGAAACACAACGACCTTTGATACCACAGAAATGCCAAAGATGGATGAGAATAATCAATCAGCCGAGCCTGAAAATAAATTATCTGCCAACAACATAGTCGCTATGATACTAATAGCAGTTTCTACTCTGACTGGTATATGGCTATTCAAGTCGCAAAGAAGAACACCAAAGAGCAATTCCTAACTTACAAGTCGTTTTAACAGAAACATCAATAAATTGAGCAATTACCGACAGCAGGCTAAAGTGGCATTCGTATACTCAGACGAACTGTCCAAATACGAGCTTTCGACAGAACATCCACTTCGTCCGATCCGCCTACATCACACAAAGGAACTTATCAAAGCGTGCCGACTATTTGATCAACCGCATGTTTCACAACTAAAGCCAAGAGTAGCAAGCCGAAAGGAAATCGAGACCAGTCACGACTCCGAATACGTATCTTGTGTCTCTGCTATTTCAAACGGCGCAATTGCACCAAGAATGGTGGAGTTTGGATTAGGTACACCGGACAATCCGGCGCGCGCTGGTATTTTCGAAACGACAGCTCTTTGCGTTGGATCGACACTCACGGCAAGTGAATTAGTGACATCAGGGGGAGCGGATATCGCATTTGCACCTGCTGGAGGAGTTCACCACCATGCAATGCCACGAAGCGCCGCAGGTTTCGGTGTTTTCAACGATGCAGTTATAGCAATGAAAGCAATGGTTAAAGCTGGACTGAAAGTCGCATATGTAGATATCGACTGCCACCACGGAGATGGAGTGCAGGTTGGGTATTATGACTCGGATCAGGTGCTAACTATTTCCATACACGAATCCGGAAAATGGCTCTTCCCCGGTTCAGGATTCGTGGAAGAAACAGGAACCGGTGATGGCATGGGCTATTCAGTTAACGTTCCACTAGCTCCGTATACAAAAGACGAAGAATGGCACCGGGTGTTTGACGAAGTGGTTCCACCATTAGTGAGAGCATTCAGCCCCGACGTACTATTCACCCAACTAGGTATTGACACTCATTTTCAAGACCCATTAACACACCTGTCGCTAACCACCCAAGGATTTAATCTAGCAGTAAAAAAACTTGGATTTCTCGGCAGTGAGATTGGGAAATGGGTTGCAGTGGGAGGAGGCGGTTACGATCTTTCTGCCGTGGCACGAGCATGGACAATGGCATTCGCAACAATGATTAAAGTCGAACTACCAAACTCAGTACCACCTGAATTCAATAACCTAAACATCGGAGCGTTTGCCGACATACCTCCACCAACCACCGAGGATAAATATCTACAAGAAATTCGCAAACACAACGACCAAACGCTTAATCAGATAAGATCATTTGTGTTTCCAAAATTCAATGTCTGACGTCTGGGCTCAATCTGAATTATCAACGAAAGTTTCTCGTAGCGCAAAATACATTTTTTTGTAACGCATATAGGCTGCGTCATACTGTTCAGATATCAAATGATCAGGATAAATATTCAACTCATTATGGAGCCAATTTTCACCCGCTATTTTCGGTGACTGAAAATAACCTACGCCACTCGCAGCCAACATAGCTGCACCAAGAGGCGCCCCTTCTCCAGACCCTACCGTTCGCAACGGTAGATTAAGTGCGTCACTTAGTATTTGAAGCCAACCCATAGACTTAGCACCGCCACCTACCGCAATCGCATCCACGCATCCAACCTCCAGCGCATCCATTAAATCGACAGACTCCCGAAGGGCAAATGCCACACCTTCCATAACAGCCCTAGTCATGTGCCCTCTACTAGTTTGATTATGCATTCCATAGAAAA
>CEUN01179733.1_pt1 | contig 15215 bp, 14 predicted proteins | sample 361501 | NCBI WGS metagenome assembly CEUN01 (sample SAMEA2622801, study PRJEB7988) | marine metagenome | biome: marine biome (ENVO:00000447); feature: marine epipelagic mixed layer (ENVO:xxxxxxxxx); material: "saline water (ENVO:00002010), including plankton (ENVO:xxxxxxxx)" | depth 120 m | reverse complement strand
ATACGTGCTGCAAAATTTTTTGTCAATTGGACTTGGCTTCGACGCTCGCGACGGGCATGCTGGATATAGTCTGACCAGTAATAAAGCACGACAGTTGCGTCGTGCACCGTGAGCAATTGGGCACTCGTCCATGACAGGGAGCACAGACTAATGCGAGCGCTGGAAGCCGTTGAATGGTTTGTTAACCGGTTAAATTGTGGCCTCCTGGAGGGTGCGAAATGGCTTTCCATCATTTGTGTGGTCCTCATGTTGGGTATCGTCAACATTGCGGTATTTCAGCGCTATGTGATGGATGATGCGCTTGCCTGGTCCGAAGAGATCGCCAAGTTCGTTATGGTCTGGCTCACATTCATGTCGGCACCAATAGGGCTCAAGCTTGGTGCGCATGTTGGTATCGAAGCGTTCGTCCAATATCTGAAAGGTCGGGCCCGACAATGCCTCTTGGTCCTTATTTTCACGGGCATCATTGCGCTGATGTACGTGTTCGTCACTGAAGGATGGTTCATGTCCTGGAACGCGCGAATCCAGACCGCTTCCACGATCGACATCTCCATCTTCTACGTCTACATCTGCATGCCTATCGGCTGCAGCCTTGTTGCGTTAGTGGCGTTCGAGTTCATGCTTGGGGCGCTCAAGGGTGTTATCGATCCGACAAAAGCACTCACGCTTCCGAGTCAAGAACAGGTCCTAACGGAGTAACAGACAATGACGGTCACGTTCTTCTGGATCTTCCTGGTCATGATCGCCATCGGTATGCCGATTGTGTTCGCCCTCGGCTTTTCACCCATGGTTGGCTTCCTGATCGCGGAGAAGCCAGTGTTCTTGAAACTGGTGTTTCAGCGCACCTTCGCGGGTATTCATCAATTTCCCCTGCTTGCGATTCCGTTTTTCATTCTGACGGGAGAAGTCATGAACCGCGCTGGGATTACGCTCAGCCTCGTACATTTCGCAAACACGCTGGTGGGACATCTTCGCGGGGGGTTGGCGCACGTCAACATCGTCACGAGCATGCTGTTCGCCGGCATAAGCGGGTCGGCGGTTGCGGACACCTCGGCAGTGGGATCCGTGCTCATCCCGGCCATGGAGAAGGACGGCTATAGCCGTAAGTTTGCCGCGGCTGTGACGGCTGCATCGTCTGTCATCGGTCCCATTATCCCGCCCAGTCTTATCATGGTGGTGTACGCATTTATCATGAACGTGTCGGTGGCCGGTCTTTTTGCTGCCGGCATCGTTCCAGGTTTCATGGTGGGTTTCTTGTTGATGGCTGTTACGGCTGTGATTTCGAAGCGGCGTAACTATCCCAAGGCGAGCGAGCGCGCGACCGCCATGGAGGTGGTGCGTGCGGCCGGTGGTGCCGCGTTGCCTTTGATGACGCCCGTGATCATTCTCGGCGGCATTTTGCTGGGTGTGGTGACGCCCACGGAGTCGGCGGCTGTTGCGGCACTCTATGCACTGGTCATCAGTCTGATCGTCTTGCGCACGTTGAAATTTGTACAACTGCCCGAAATTTTCCTTCGCTCGGCTGTCACCTCCGGGGCCATCTTGCTGATCGTCGGCACGGCGACTGCTTTTGCCGCCATCGCCAGTTTGTCGCAGGTTCCCGTCAAGCTGTCGGACTTCTTGTTCGGGATCTCGGACAATCCGCTCATTCTTCTGCTGATGATCAACATCTTCCTGTTGGTCGTCGGAATGTTTCTGGACGCTGGTCCAGCCATTCTCATCCTCGGCCCCATCCTGGCGCCGACGATGGTGCAACTTGGTATGGACCCTATCCATTTCGCCGTGATGATGTGCATGAACTTGACCATAGGGCTCGCAACGCCGCCGATGGGTCTGATTTTGTTCGTTGCGTCGAGTATCTCTCGGCTCAGGGTAGAGGTCATAGCACTTGAGATGTTGCCGCTGCTGACGGTACAAGTCGCGGCAATATTCGTTGTTACATTCTTTCCGTTCGTGTCGATGTCCATCCCGTTCTGGCTCGGGTTTACCAATGTGGATCCGAGTTGGATCGTGGCGGGCGGCGTCGGAAAGTGACGAGAGGGCGCGCAAGCTTTACCGCGCCGCCCGCGTTTGGAAAACGCACGGGCATGGTTATAGGTCACGAGTCCATGCGTTTCAGCTGCTGCCAGGTACGGCGGTGGCCACACATACCCAGGGAGGACTCTGGGGGTTCAAGCTCTGGTTGAACCCATCGCAGTGAAGAGGAAAGTGAGGATGAAAGGATGAGAACTTTAATGCCACGAAAGATGATGGTTGCGGCCGCGGGTCTCGCCATGGCTGTCGCATTCAGCCCGGTCCAGGCTGCGGATGTGACCATCAAGATCTGTCACATCGCGTCCACAGACGATGAAGATCACAAGGGCGCTTTGGTCTTCGAGAACTTTGTCGAGTCGCAATCCAATGGCGCCATCGAGGTAGAGGTGTACCCCGGTGGACAATTGTGTGGCAATTTCCGGCAGTGTTTGGAAGCGGTCCAGATTGGAACCTGTGAAATCACCGGGACAACCGTCGGCGGCATTGCCAATGTGTTCCCGGAAATCCAGGTCACGGACCTGCCTTACATGTTTCCGAACGACCGCGTTGCCGAGCGTGTAATGCACAGCGAATTCATGCACGAAGTGCGCAAAGCAGTGTTGGCCAAAACGGGCACTTTGCGGCTGATGGGCCTCAACAACACGGGCGGTTGGCGTGACTTCTTCACCAAGGATGTGGCCATCAAGACCCCGGCCGATCTGAAAGGCGTGAAGATGCGGACCATCGAATCACCGCTTCAGGTTGAGATGGTTAAGTTGATGGGTGGCAATCCGACGCCGATCCCCTGGCAGGAGCTGTATACATCGCTGGCAACCGGCGTTGTAGTGGGCACCAAGAACGGTATCACCGATATCGTGAATATGAAGTTTCACGAGTTCCTTAATCGCGTAACTCTCGACCATCACGCCTATATGTTCTTGTTCTGGTGGATGAACAACGACTTCTTGCAAGCCCAAACGCCAGAGAACAAACGTTTGATCGCGGCTGCGTTCCATCACATGACGACTACAGCCAACAATGATCCGAAATACACGGCCCTGAGTGCCTACAAGGCGTTCAAGGATAAAGGTGGTGTCGTATACGTGCCGACGGCCGCTGAGAAGGCGCAGTTCGTCGAGTCAGTGCAGCCATTGAAACAGTGGTATGTGGATAAGTTCGGTGATAAGTGGCTTAAGATGCTGGAAGCTTCGATTGCCCAAGCCGAAAAAGAAATTGCTGCGGAAGACAAGCGGCTCACCGACTGAGTCATTCTTCGCCGGCTGTTAGGTGCGGGCCCGGGCCAATCATGGTCCGGGCCTGTCAACTTCTAACGTTCCGAGTGCCAGTTAGCGAGTAGCTCGTCAACTTGGCGTTGCTCCGGAAAGCTATCCCAACCGCCAGTGCCCGCACACTTGAGTGCCGCTGCGGCGCAGGCGTACCTCAATGCTTCTGATTCGCTGAGTTGTCGCGCGAGTGCGCTTGCGAACGCCCCGTGGAATACATCCCCAGCACCTAGCGTTTCCAGGGCTGTCACAGGCGGAGGCCGAAGTTGTCTCAGCGTGCCGCCGTCGTCCAACCAGGCGACGCCATCCTCGCCCAACGTTACCGCAACGAATGGAGCGTGTTCATGGGCTGCTTGCAACCCGGATTGAATACATGTGACGCCGTAGATATCACTTAATCCTTGCCGCGAGAAGATGGCATGCGAGGCCCAACGGACAGCCTCCGTGGCATTGGTGTTGGTGGTTGAATCCCCATCCAAGACACAAGGAATTCGAGCGCCACGCGCGGCACGAAAAGCACTGACTGCGCCCGGAATCCATCGAATATCGGCCAGTACGACATCACATTGCTCAAGCTGTCGCAATGGTAGCCAGGTGCAATCATCAGGTAGCGTTTCGGTACCGCACGCAACGATCGCTCGTTCGCCCTCGCTATCTACCAGGACGATGGAATGCGGACTGGTCACACCTTCCACCCTTTGTGCGGCAGATACATCGACGCGCTCGGCTGCCAGGTGGTTGAGAATCTCGTCGCCTGTCGTGTCATTCCCAAGGCGCCCATACCAACGTGCCGTCGCGCCTAGCCTTGCCGCGGCGACAGCCGCGCCAGCGGCCATGCCGCCACCGCTCGCGATGTAGTTGGGAGTGCGCACTTTGGAGTCGGCGCCAGGCAGCCGCCTTACACGATAGATATAATCCACGACGGCGATGCCTACGCAGCCGACTGTGTGCGGTGTGTCCGTCACTCGGCGAGTCGCTGATGGATATCAGTCATGGCGCATGCCGCCATCGATGTTGATGGTTTGTCCTGTCACGTAGGCCGCGGCATCCGAGATCAAGAACTCCGCGACGGCAGCGATGTCAGCGCCAACCGCCGCGCGCCCAAGTGGAATCGCGGCGACACGCTCGGCGAGAGCCTCTCCTTTGGCGAGGTTCTTTTGTGCGCCACGCTGACCATCAATTTTCTCCCACATGTCCGTATCGACGATGCCGGGCGCGAGTGCGTTGACGGTGATTCCGTGCGGGGCTAATGCAATAGCCATCGATCGGGTGATGGACATCACCGCCGCCTTGCTCGCGGCATAAGCCACCATGTCGGGGACCCCTACGCGAGCGGCTAGCGATGCGGTATTCACGATGCGACCGTGCCCTTGTTCGACCATGACTCGTGCGGCTGCCTGTCCGCACAAAAAGACGCCTTTGGCGTTTATGTTCATGGTCCGGTCCCAGTCCGCCTCCGTGGCCTGGAGAAACGGGCATACATCAATAACGCCGGCATTATTGAACAACGCGTCAATGCGTCCGAAGTTATCCACGGTGCGCCTTACGAGTCCGGCGGTGTCTTGGGCGGAGGTTACATCGATGATTTCTTCAACGCATAGCGCTCCGGCGTCGGTCGCAATCTGCTTTGTGATGGTCAGCTCGCTTTCAAGTAGGTCTGCCAACACCAGTCCGATTCCCGGGCGTGCGAGCTGCGCCGCAATGGCTCGCCCGATGCCCCGTGCAGCACCGGTAATGACGACGACGCGTTTAATGGTGGTAGTCAACGTTCGATTCTCCATAAGCCGGGCGCACCATGACGCCAAATTTCTTGTTGTTCTGGTGTTGGTCCATCGAATCTAGGCGCGTGACGCCGCGCAGTAGCCCGCACTACTGCTTGTCCAAACGAAGTTTAATCAACGCGAGCAGTTCGTTGCTGATACGGCCAGAGGCGGGGATGCCAATGGCCGCCTGAAACGTTTTGACTGCGCTCACGGTCTCCTCGTCAACTGTCCCGACACTTGAGCCCGGCGAGTAGCCTAATTCGCGCAGGCCTGCTTGCACGCGCGCTACGAGTGCGTCGCCAACAAGAGCATTGGCTGACTCATCCAAACACCGCGCCGCTCGCGAGCGCGAGCGAGAAAATCCCTGACCGCGTTCCACTTGCGAGGCCGTCATGCGAGATCTGAGTTCGTCGCGCTTGGACGCGGCTGACTCGAGCCCTGCAGCTGCTGCAAGACTCAACCATGCATACGCGCACACGTCGTGTTGCGGTACACCGCGTCCCATGGAGTACATAAGCCCTAGACTTGCCTGGGAAGTCGCGTGGCCGTTGTTGGCGGCTTGCGTGAACCATGCGGCAGCTGCGGACAGATCGAGATCCATGCCCACGACGCCGGAATGCAGCAGACCAAGCGCAAACTGAGCGTCGGCATCACCTTGCCTGGCGGCCATGGTGTACCAACGAATGGCTTCGTCGGGATCTGGCTTACCAACGATGCCTTGGCTGTAGAACACCCCAAGCGTGAATTGTGCTTCGGACTTTCCGCCGACAGCCGCAAGACGAAACCAGCGAACCGCCTCGGACAAATTCTCTGCCACGCCCAAGCCTTGGCTGTACATGACACCGAGGCTGAACTGCGCATTGGCATCACCTTGTTCGGCGATAGGGAGCCATTCCAATCGGGCGCGCTCATAGTCGTGCTCCGCGAACGCCCTCGCACCTGACTCGAAATCGGCGTAGGCGGGACCTGAGAGTATCGCGACGGCAACAACGCACACTGAGGCCATCCATTGCACTCGACCACCCATGAGCTTTTGACCTGTTTCGCCGGAACCTGAATTGAAGCCAGTATGGACTACGACCAGTCGATGGTGAACTCAGGCCCCCGACTATCGCACGCGTGCAAGCGCCAGTCTGCTCAGACGCGCGCAGCTTTGGTTGTCATGTTGGCGACTCGTTTTGCACGCGTCTCGACAGTGGCGATGGTCTCGCCTGTGATTTCGAAGCTTGGTGAGGTACGGATATACCGACCCCCAATGCGATACAGGTCGATGGTGTCTATGTCCGTATCGGTGTGAGGCACCTCAACCCGTAAATGGAAGTAACTCTTGTTGGCGCTGATCGGCGCCATCTGGCATGCTCCGTCATTCTCCGAGCCCAGCTGAGAACGCCAGTTGCTGTGGCTTGTCGCAAGACCGGATACTTGCGGCGACCAACCCAGGGTCCAGAGCAACAACTGCAAGCAGGTGTTTGGTAAAGAGCGAAGCTGACGTGAACTCCCAGCGCGGTACCAATAGCATTCGTGGCATCGCGAGCATGATCCTCGCTGGGGTTTTTCTCACCGGTAACGATGCGATCACCAAATGGCTGGTGCCTTTCTACCCGGCGGGACAGATCCTGTTCGTGCAGGGCTGTCTCATCTGCTTGCTGGTATTCACTGGTCTGAAAGTGCGCGGTGAGCGCGTTATTGTCGTATCCAATTGGCGCGGCCATATTTATCGCGGACTGCTATACGTAGTTGGGTCGTTCGCCTTCGTCCACGCGCTACGCTACCTCACGCTTGCTGAGGTCGTGTGCATCGCGTTTGCGGGACCATTGTTCCTGACCCTGTTGGGACGCTTTGTTCTCAAGGAGCACGTTGGCACTCATCGGGTCGCGGCAGTTGTCATCGGATTTATTGGTGTTGTCGTGATGATGCGACCAGGCGCCCAGCCGTTTCACTGGGCGCTGCTGTTGCCCCTGGTTGTTGCCTTGTCAGACGCATTTCGCGACATTGTGACCCGGCAATTGACTGCCACTGACTCGTCCTTTCAAATCGTGTTCACAACCGCGTTCATGCTTGCGGGTTGTTCACTGGCCACGGTTTCCGGTGACTGGTCTGCGCTCAACATCGAACACGCGGCGCTGTTTCTGGTGAGTTCCTGCAGTTTCGTCGCTGCGCACTTTTTTCTCGTCGAGGCCTATAGACACGCGCAGACCGTCGTGGTGGCGCCGTTTCGATATATTCAGATCATCTGGGGGATCGCGATCGGTTTGCTCGTGTGGGGCGAGGTGCCGCACAACTTTCTATATGCCGGCATTGCACTGACAGTATCTGCGGGCATTTACATCGGATGGCGTGAGGCACTGGCACATCGAGCCCGTTTGACTCGTTAATCCCGATGCTGCGAAGTGCTTTGGTACTCTTCGCCCATTCATACGAATAGGGGTTGCTTTAGTGGATCTGGAGTTAGCAGGAAAGGTTGCGGTCGTTACGGGTGGCAGCCGCGGCATTGGCGAAGCCATTGCGGCCACTCTGGTGCAGGAAGGCGTTAGCGTTGTTATCGCGGCGCGCCGCCAGGACAAGCTTGACGAGGCTTGTGCAGCCATCGGCCCTCAAGTTAGAGGCGTGCGTTGCGATGTCACGAAACTTGCGGACCTGGACAATCTGGCTGCATTTGTGTGCGAGCAATATGGCGGCTGCGACATTCTCGTAAATAACGCAGGTACTGGCACCTATAAGCCATTCCTTGATGTGACAGAGGATGATCTGCAATACGGAATGGATATCAATTTCTTTGCGCAGTTTCGCCTCGCACAGCGTCTTGTACCGATGATGATCGAGCGTGGGTCGGGCGTCATCGTCAATATCTCTGGGCGTACCGCAGTCCGCACAGCTTATCCGCCGGGTTCAACATGCACCGGGCCGGCAAAAGCCGCGGAAGTTCGCTTTACAGCGGATTTGGCGGAAGAGCTCAAACCTCTCAATATCCGCGTTGTCGGCGTGATTCCGGGTGTCGTGATGACGCCGGACAGGTTCGCAAAATGGGAGTCCGAGGCGCGTGGAGACTCACTTGGGCAAGACGAAGCAGAGAGACTACGGTCCGCTGTAGAAAGCGACAAACTACCGAGCAATGCGCGCTGGGGAACGCCGCAGGAAATAGCCGATTTTGTTGCGTTCTTCGCGTCCCCACGCGCGTCCTACCTGAGCGGCGAGTCGCTGGTCGTTGCGGGAAGCCCAACTGCGTACTCTTATGTTCGCGCCCTCAACGAGGCTCCTGGCGGAGCGCCGACGTAGTCTGCACAGTGGAAACGTAGTCACAAGCCTTGGTCAGCCAAACATCTTTCGTTAGCGAGGATTCGGACTACCTCATCGCGAGGCAGGTTCTCAACATGGCTGCTGTTGAAGCCTGACATCGGTTCGTTCGCGACAAGTGCATTCAAAATGGCCTCGTCGACAGACTGAATAACCGCCTCGAACAACGAGTCAAGGTGTGCATCTGGTACAAAAGTGGCATGCGACAGACATTGTGCTTCCTGGTGCGCGAGCGTATTTGCCGTTGAAAACGCCATGAAGATGTCACCTGAGCCGTGCCCCGAGATAGCACCGGAGCGCCCGACGCCGAGCCCGATGCGTCGTGCCAGTCGTTTGAGCTGGTGCGGCAACAACGGAGCATCCGTGGCGATGACTGCAATGATGGATCCGCGTTCCTCCAGGTCATCCGACGTGCCGAGCATTCGCCCGACTGGAACGCCGGCGATTGTGAGTTGATGAGGGCGTCCAAAGTTTGCTTGCACAAATGCTCCAATGGTGACCGTGGTGTCTACTACTTCGACGAGTCGCGAAGATGTCCCGGAACCGCCTTTGTAGCCGTAGCAGACCATACCCGTACCACCACCAACACTGCCCTCATCGATCGGTCCGGTAACGGCGCAATCCAGGGCAGACATCACGTGTGATTCATGGACGTGAAACCCGTTGATGTCGTTCAAGTGGCCATCGAAGGTCTCGCCCGCGACAGGCAAGACCCAGTTGTCCGGTGCCACACGCTCCACCATCCATTTGACCGTCGCGTCGCGAGCAATGCCGCAGGCGTGCGTGTTGGTGATCGTGATGGGGCAATCCATACGCCCGGATTCCTCCATCCACAGTGTGCCGGTCAGCTCACCATTGCCATTGAGCGAATGGCAACCAGCGAACACCGGCACCCGGAGTTCCGCTGGTGGGCGCGGCAGAATCGCTGTGACGCCCGTGCGCACGGAGGCTCCCTCAATGAGTGTCGTATACCCCACGGCTACGCCGTCAACATCGGTGATGGCGTTATTGGCGCCTGGGTTACCCTGCAACAAAATGCCGAGTCCTCGTGCCCGCGGCTTCTCCGTAGGCGTCTCATGCCAAGCGTCCATCAAATTCCCTCCACAGGTTGTGCTTCACATGCAACGCATTTGACGTCACCACTGGCAAAGCATAAGCGACCCTGCCCGGCACGCCAGATGCGAGCGACGAGCCAACAGCTGCGCGAGCCGCTCGTGAGCCAAAGCTTGGTAGACGAACGGCTTGCCCAGGCAACAGCGAAGGCAATTCAATTCGCGACCTTCAAGGTTACTTCCTGGCTACGCGTTATCGCGACCGTGCCGCGAACAATCGTGGTTTGCTCGACGCGTCACAACAATGACGTCGGCGGGCACATGAATGCGGATGCGGCGGGTACGGCATGTACCGCGTTGATGTCTGCGCCTAGTAGCTCAACTTGCCGGACCCTTCGCGCCTCGCCCTCGCGAGTCAACCAGCGTGAGGATCCGACACCAAAGGCCAGTAGTCAGCTTTGAATACCTCATAGGGGATACGCGCGAAGTCTGGCGGAATGGCGCCCGGCGCAGAAACGTAGTGCACCTCTGTCGCGAGCGGCGCAAAGCCCGCATAGAAGTGCTGCGTCGACTTGACGATGATCGCGCGGTAGCAGCTCAAATCAATGCCGAACTGCTCGAAACCATTGGGATGAAACACTTGCGTACGCTTTGTGTTCAGCACGAGGTCGATGCCTGCTTCCGTCGCCAACCACACGCCGGTGCCCAAGGTCATCACTGCTGTACCGAAGTTCTGCCAGGCGTCTTGCACTATACGTCTCACACTGACGCGCAGATCCACCGGTGAACCCGATGCGCTGCCGCACTTTCCACCAATGCGCAGCATCAGTGATGCCCCTTCGCCCGCCTCCTCGCAAAAGCGAACGGCGACCGGGTCCCAATAGTAACCGCTCATGACGTTTTCCACGCCGCGCTCCAATAGCTCATTCAGGAAAAAGGTCGAATCGGAAGGGGCCCCGCCGCCCGCGTTGTCGGCAACATCCGCTAGCACAATAGGCCCAGCAGTCGTTTGTTCGATTCGATCAATAGCGCCGCTGAGGTCTAGCATGGTCTGTGCGGTCTCCTCGCGCAGTGACCACAATCTTTCCCCGAATTTCCGCGCGGTTTGTGCCGCGAGAACTGCATCTCCATCCGTGACGACCAGCATCTTGGCTGACGCGTCGGGCACGTCCCCCCAAGGAAAACCGTGTGCGAACGAGACCGACAAAACCCCTTCCTTGCCTTCGGCTGCCTGCATTTCATCTACTACCGAGCGCATCGGTTCAACCGGTGTGCGCCACATGTTGATCATTTTGCAGTCGTAGACCGCCATGACAGGCCGCACATCACCGTGACGGGCTGCATCGCAGAGCGCAAACAACTCTTCGGCGCGCGCCGAGCCGTCGACATGAGGGTATTCCTTGAACGTAACGATGACATCAGCGTGGCGTGTCATCGCTTCGGTGATGCTGCAATGCAAATCGAGCTCAACCCCGATGATAGTGGCCGCGCCGACCAGCCCGCGCACCCGTTCGAGCATGTCACCTTCGCAGTCCGCATAGCCGTCGGCCACCATCGCGCCATGCATGTTCAGCAGCACGATATCAACTGGTAAGGCAGCCTCCAGGTCGGCAAGCATTTCGTCGCGTAGGCTCTCGTATACCGGGCGCACGGTAATACCTGCGGGTTGCGCGAATGCAGCAACGCTCTCAATAACCTCACCTTGCCGCTCCTCGGTGCAACGCCGCCAGACATGAAGTGGTTCGCTGAACAACTGCGGCGTGTGCGCAGTGGCATCTCCGTGATACAACATGCCTTCCTGGAACGTCTCCCATCCGGTTGGCATGGGTGAGAAGGTATTGGTCTCCGTGCCAATACAGGCGATGAAAGTCTTCAACTTCGGGGTTTGCTTGTTCATTACTCCAGACTACACCAGACTGCGTCGCGGTGCGCTCGCATGGTCGCTTACCCGCCTGTCGATACCCGCGCCGCGATGCGGGCTCGGACAGTTCCACGGAGCGCCGGTCATTAGAAAGTAGCGCGCGCCCTCCTTACCGTGTCTTGGCCGAGTCAAAGTTCGCAACTTCAACAGTGACGCGCCCCCAAAGTGCCACACTTTGCTCGATCGTGCTGTCCTTCACGTATCTGCAAGTACGTCCAGTTTCTGCAGCTCGCGTTTCGCTATAGACCCGCATCCACTTACCCACTCGTAGTCGGTTCACTATCAATATGCTTGCCGTCCGGTACCATGGATATACTGCGCAAAACTTTCCGAGCAAGGAGCCGTGACCATGACTGCCGTTGAGTTCTTCTACGATGTATCAAGCCCTTGGACGTACTTCGCGTCCCGTCGTATTCAGCAGTTCTGTGCGACCAATCAAGTGGAACTCGTCTGGAAACCGTTTCTCGTGGGCGGTGTATTCAACAAAGTCAATCCAAGCGTATACGAACGGCGCGAAAATCCTGTCCCACCAAAAGACAACTACTACCAGAAGGACATGCGGGATTGGGCGCGTTACCTTGGCATAGATATGATCAAACCGAGCCTCTTTCCGCTGAATAGCGTCAAGGCGCTACGTGGTGCGTTCGTCGCAATTGAGGCGGGGGTCGTGGCGGCCTACAGTGAAGCTTGCTTCAACGCCTATTGGGTGCAGAACCGCGACATATCCCAGGTGGATGAATTGCGTGCAGTCGCGATCGAAAGTGGGCTGGAGCCCGACGCTTTCTTCGAGGCTATCGGGCAACCTGACATCAAACAGAAACTTTTCGACACTACGGACGAACTGATCGAACGAGGTGGTTTCGGATCGCCGACCTTTTTCCTGAATGGTGACGATATGTACTTCGGCAACGACCGCATCGAATTGATGCAGGCTGCGTTAGACCGGGGCTGAACTCAATCGAGATTCCGTCTGGAGGCCAGAGACTACATGAACACGGCAGCGCTTAGCGGCATTCGCGTATTAGAGTTCGGGCGATTTATTGCGGCACCCTATTGCTGCCAACTGCTTGGCGACGCGGGAGCCGATGTTATCAAGATAGAGCCGCTTTCCGGCGATGATGCGAGGCGCAATGGTACGCGCCTCAGCGAGACAGAAGCACGGCAGTTCCTGAACAAGAACCGCAACAAGCGCTCAATTGCATGCAACCTGAAGGACGCTTCGGTCAAGCGCGCCGTCCTCTCGCTGTTGAACCAGGCAGACGTCGTTGTCGCTAACTTTCGACCAGGGCAGGCAGCCAGGTTGGGATTTGGTTACGACACACTCAAGCGCTCGAATTCCCGTGTCATCTACGTAGAAAATAGCGGTTTCGGTAACCGTGGACCACTCGCCGGTGAAGCCGGTATGGATATGGCCTTGCAAGGTTATTCCGGCCTTGCGCACGTCACAGAGGACGGACCGAGACCGTTGGTTGATCCGGTAATCGACTACACGGCCGCACTACTGATGGCATGGGGAATTTCGACTGCGCTGTTTCATCGCGAGCGAACTGGCGAAGGGCAACGACTGGACGTCTCCCTTTTGCAGGCCGCCCTCGTTCTGCAAAACAACCATATCAACCATATCGATAGCGTCGATGGAAGGCGTCTTGAGTTTGTTGAGCGTCTGAAGGCGGCGTTCGGTGAAGGTGCAAGTTGGCAGGACGTTATCGACTATCAAAGCCCGGGTGGTCCAATCCAAACCTACTATGGCTTCTTTAGAGCCGCCGATGGCGTGTTCTGTCTCGCGCCCGGTAGCCGCGCGTTACAACGCAAGGTTCTTGCCGTGGTGGGATTGCGCGACCCAGCCGTTGAGCAACAACATTACCAACCTGAAGATGCGACAGCTCACGCGGCAACGATGAAAGCGCAGTTTTGTGCAGTCATCGAACAACAACCAGTTGCGCACTGGATCGAGCAATTCAAGGAGAGCGGGGTCCCGGTTTCGCAATTGAATCTCAAACCGCAGGTCCTCGACGACCCGCAATCTTGGGATAACGGTTATTTGAGTCGCATTGAGCACCCGCAGTTGGGCGGGATGACCGTTGTTTCGCCACCGGTACAGTTCAGTGAGACGCCGCTAACCATTCGGGCGCCGAGTCCGGCGTTAGGTCAACACTCAACCGATATTCTCATCGAAGCAGGTCTCGACAAGGACGAAATCGATTCACTCGTCACCAGTGGGCTTGTTGCCGGAGCCCCACAAAGCTAAGTCTCATTTCGTCTCCACCGCAAATCTCGACCTCCAAGCTTCGTGATGGAAACCCCTGCCATGGCCAAAATCAATTTGCACAACTTGACGTACACAACCTCTATACCGAAGAGTGAGTCTCCGCGCGACGCGATGCCATGCGTATCGCGTTAGCGCCCAGCGCCCGCCAAGCTCGGCCTGGCCTTGAGAATTGTTAATCCCGAGAATGCGAAGGCTTCGCATCAGTGCGCGGACCTGCGCGATTTTAAGTTCATCTGGATGCGTTCTTCGCCGACCCCCAGAAGCCTGGGGGGTAATACCAGGACGTGCCCCTTGAACCTGGCTCAAGGTGAACGAAGCTCTCACTTTCCCACATCCCCAAACCCGTGTCTCGCCACAATCCGAAATGTTTGTTGGCTCTCTGTAGGCGCGGTACCTCTTAGCGCGCTTCGTTTCCGAAAACTCTGGCATCTGTCGATTAGTCGATGGTTAATAACGGTATTCAAGTAGTGCATTCAGTTCATCTGGCGTGTTGGCCGTGCCAAGGATATAACGATCCGGCCGGACCAAAACCGCGTCCGTGGTGAGTTCATCCAGGCACGAGCAAACGTCGGGTTCATCCCGGGCCAACAGGACATCGAACCCCGCGCCTTCGACGCAACGTTGCATGTCGAGACGTGTGATCAGCAACGGGCGATAGCCGCACAGGTCATCCAGCGCGTGCCCTGTTACCAGGCGCGGTTGAGGAAATAACGCGCCCGTATGGTCGCTGCACCCTGCCGCTAGCCCCGCGCCTAGTCGTGGGGCGATGGATTGCATGGTTGCAGAACGCCCGCTGCGTCTTTGTCCGAGTTCAATGCCGCTCTCACGGTAGAGATTATTGATCAAACCGCCAAGTCGCATTGCCGTGTCAATGTAGGTTCGCGCGTGTGGTTTTCGTTCCGTCTCGTAGCTATCCAGGATGGATTCTGCGGATGTGCTGTAAATGCATCGAGCCAGTTTCCACCCGAGGTTCGCAGCGTCGCGAATGCCTGCGCACATGCCTTGCCCCATAAACGGCGGCGTCAGATGTGCGGCATCACCAGCGAGCAACAATCGACCGCGACGCCACCGCGATGCCAAGGCGGAGCGAAACGTATACACCGCTGAACGCTCGATATCGGCGTCTTCTGGACCAATCCATCGCTCAAGAAACGACCAGATGTGCTGCGGTTGAGTCATTTCATGACTCTCCTCGTCCGGGCGCAATGTGAATTCCCAGCGCCGCCGGTTCTCCGGACTGCGGCAATAGGTCACTGGGCGATGCGGATCACAATACTGTATCGAGTGATCGCCAAGTTCGGGCATGGGCCGCTTGAGCAGCATGTCGATGACCAGCCACCGTTCCTCAAAGCCCAGATCTTCTAGCGGTCCATCCATAAACTGACGCACCAAGGAGTTGGCGCCATCACATCCGACAACATAAGACGCCTCAAGGTGCTCGGTGGCCTCAGAACCTCGGCGGCGGTAATGCAACCGTACGCCGCCGGTCATATCGCGGATCTCGAAGACTTCCGCGCCTTGCAGCACGGATACGCCGTCGCGACTTCCCAATCTTGCACGCAACAGGGCTTCGAGGTCTGGCTGATGGAATCGGTAGCTTGCGTGCCAGTTGTGGGGTCC
>CEUN01073283.1_pt1 | contig 15219 bp, 14 predicted proteins | sample 361501 | NCBI WGS metagenome assembly CEUN01 (sample SAMEA2622801, study PRJEB7988) | marine metagenome | biome: marine biome (ENVO:00000447); feature: marine epipelagic mixed layer (ENVO:xxxxxxxxx); material: "saline water (ENVO:00002010), including plankton (ENVO:xxxxxxxx)" | depth 120 m | reverse complement strand
TGCTCAACTTCATGCTCGATCAGCGTGTTACCCGCCGAGTCGGTTACGCGAATGCTGCCTTTGCCGGGAGCCTGGAAGGTCTTGTCGTGGGAACCATATTCCTCGGCCTTCTGCGCCATCAATCCCACGTTGGGCACGGTGCCCATGGTCGTTGGATCGAAGGCGCCGTTTTCGCGGCAGAAGTCAATCGTGGCCTGATAGACCGCTGCGTAGGAGCTGTCGGGAATCACCGCGAGCGCGTCCTGTTGTTCTCCCTTTGCGTTCCACATCTGACCGGAGGTGCGGATCATGGCTGGCATGGAAGCATCAATGATGATGTCGCTCGGAACGTGCAGATTGGTGATGCCCTTGTCGGAGTTCACCATGGCCAGGTCCGGGCCGTTGTCGAACGCGGCCTTGATATCAGCCTCGATCTCGGATTTCTGGTCGGACGGAAGTTGATTCAGGCGCGCCAGCAAATCGCCGAAGCCGTTATTGAAGTTTACGCCCAATTCATCGAACGCGGCTCCGTGCTTGGCGATCAGGTCCTTGAAGAACACCTCCACGCACACGCCAAAGATGATTGGATCGCTCACCTTCATCATCGTGGCCTTCATGTGGAGCGAGAAGAGGATGTCTTCGCTTCGGGCTCGCGCGATCTGTTCGTCGAGAAATGTCACAAGCGCGTTCCGGTTCATCTTCGTTCCGTCGAAGATTTCCCCAGCCAGCAGAGCGATCGATTCTTTGAGAACGGTCGCAGTGCCATCTTCAGCGATGAACTCGATCTTTGCGGTGGTCGCTTCCGCAACCGTCACGGATTTCTCATTCGATCGAAAATCGTCCTTCCCCATCGTGGCGACATTTGTCTTCGAGCCCTTCGACCACGCACCCATAGAATGCGGATTGGACCGGGCGTAGGCCTTGACCGCCTGGGGCGCACGCCGGTCGGAATTGCCTTCGCGCAAGACCGGATTCACCGCGCTGCCTTTCACCTTGTCATACTTGGCCTTGACGGATTTCTCGTCCTCGTTCTGCGGCTCGTCCGGGTAATCGGGCAACGCATAACCCTGCCCCTGCAACTCTGCGATCGCGGCCTTCATCTGTGGAATCGACGCGCTGATGTTCGGCAGCTTGATAATGTTTGCCTCAGGCGTCTTGGCGAGTTCACCCAGTTCGGCGAGTGCGTCGCTGATGCGCTGGTCTTCACGCAGGCACTCGGGAAAGTTCGCGATGATCCGGCCGGCCAATGAGATGTCTCGGGTTTCGACCGTTACGCCGGACGGCTTGGTGAAGGCCTGGATGATGGGGAGAAAAGAACAGGTGGCGAGGGCCGGCGCCTCGTCGGTCTTCGTGTAGATGATTGTCGGATTGGACATGTTTCGGAACTCGGTCCTCGTTCGGCGAGAACAAGCGCCGCAAGTGCTACACTCTCCGGCGCACGGAGGCAAGCGGCCTTGCAGCTTCAGGCGGTGTTTGCAGGTCCTTTTTCGTCGTCATGCGAGTCATTCTGAATTGCTTGAGTTTTTCCGTAACGGCTGTCAGCGTTCTCGACTCTTTTGCGGAATACGGCTTGGGCACATGAAGCATCAGCTTGAATTTGAAAAACCGATCGTCGAACTGCAGCGCAAGCTGGACGACCTGAAGAAACATCAGGATACCAACGCGCTGGGCATCAGCTTTGACGACGAGGTCAAGCGTATCGAACAGAAGATTGCCGAGACCCGGAAGGAGATCTATTCCAACCTCGACGCCTGGCAACGCGTTCAGCTCGCCCGTCATCCACAACGTCCCTTCGCACTGGACTACTGCCACAATGTCTTCAGCGAGTTTGACGAACTCGCCGGCGACCGTCTCTACGCGGACGACCGCGCCGTGGTGGGGGGATTTGCCATGCTTGATGGCCGGCGCGTGATGGTCATTGGCACTCAGAAGGGCAGGGACACCAAAGAAAACATCCTGCGAAATTTTGGTTCCGCACATCCGGAAGGCTATCGCAAGGCCCTGCGTCTGATGCGCCTCGCAAACAAGTTTGGTCTTCCAATCGTTACGCTCATTGACACGGCTGGCGCTTTCCCTGGTGTCGGCGCCGAGGAACGCCATATCGCGGAAGCCATAGCGGTGAACCTCCGCGAGATGACGCTCTTCGAAGTTCCCATCATCGGCGTGGTTTTAGGTGAGGGCGGTTCTGGTGGCGCGTTGGGCATCGGCGTCTGTGACCGCGTGTTGATCATGGAGAACGCCTACTATTCGGTAATCAGTCCCGAAGGTTGCGCGGCCATTCTCTGGAAGGATCGCAAGGCGGCATCCAAGGCCGCCGAAGCTCTCAAGATCACTGCTTCCCACCTGCAGGACCTGGGCCTTGTCGATGAAATCATTCCCGAACCCCTTGGTGGCGCCCATCAGGATTGGGACAGCTCGGCTGCGAACGTGAAGGACGTCCTCATTCGTCACCTTGACGAGGTAGCCGCGTTCAAGACCGATGAGCGGCTTGAGAAGCGCTACGAGAAGTTTCGCGCCTTCGGTCATTTCGAGGACAGCCAGGCCGCCTGATTGAACATCAGGCATCTGGTCCAGCTCCACCCCTCCAACAAAACGCTTGGCCGGTTTTCACTTTGCCGCCAGCATCGTTGTGATGGGCATATCGCCGAAACAGTTCGAGGCATTGCAGGAACGCACCCGACCGGGCCAGCGAAAGGTTTCGAAGTCCTCAACCGACATCGACCGAACGACCACCCATGAAGTGATCCTTGGAATCGATCCTTCATTGCGCGGGACGGGATACGGCGTCATCAAGGTTACGCAGCCGCATCCGGAGACCCTGGCTCAAGGCACCATCAAATGCCCACCCAGCTGGGAACATTCCCGCTGCCTCGCGCAGATCGCAAAGACCATCCGCAGCGTCATCCGCAAGACCAGGCCGACCGGATGCGTTGTGGAAGGCATCTTTCACGCGCAGAACCTCAAGACGGCCATCATCATGGGTGAAGCCCGTGGCGCGGCATTGGCTTCGGCTGGAGAGGCGGGACTGGAGATTTTCGAGCTGGCCGCGCGGAAGGTGAAGCTGGCGATCGTCGGCTACGGAGGCGCGCAGAAAAGCGCCGTGGCCCGCATGGTTCAACGCATGCTTGATCTTGAAGAAGAACCTGCTCCGGACGAGGCCGATGCCCTGGGGTTGGCCCTGGCCTACGCGCAGGAAAACCGACGATACCAATTACAACCGCCGAAGCGCGTTTGACTGAAAAATGATAACCTTTTTACGCGGCAAGATTGTCGAAGCAATTCCCACCCAGGCGGTCATCGACGTGAACGGCGTTGGTTACGAAGTTCTCATACCGCTTTCCTCTTTGGACAAGCTGCCCGGCCCGGGACAAGACGTGCAGTTGCTGACCCATCTCGCCGTGCGGGAAGACGCGCACGTTCTCTACGGATTCATGACGTCCGAAGAGCGCGAGATTTTTCGACTGTTGATCAGCAACGTCAAAGGCATAGGACCCAAGCTCGCGCTCAATATCCTCAGCGGGACCAATCCTGTTTCATTCAAGGGCGCCGTTGCCAACGGAGACGTCAAGGCGCTCTCGTCCATTTCCGGCGTGGGCAAGAAGACTGCCGAACGCATCGTCGTCGATCTGAAGGATCGGATCGGCGCGGTCGGCGCCTGGGAAGCCAGCAGTGCTGCGCAAGCGTCTGCGGTCGAAGACCAGAAGCTGAACGATGCAGTGTCTGCCCTGATCGCCTTGGGCTTCAAACCTGAGGAAGCGCACAAGTCCGTGAAAGGCGCTGTGGCAATGCTTGGCGATTCGGCTACTGTTGAGGAATTGGTTCGCGCCTCTCTCAAGAAGTAAGGCATGTCGGACGAGCGAGCGAAAGACGCGTCTGGGCCTGTGATTCCCCGCCAGGCGGGATTCGGCGGCCGCGTGCTCGCCCGCATGATCTGGTGGCTGACCAATCTCTTGGTGTTGACCTTGCGATGGCGCGTAAACGTTCCAGAAGGCCTGCTGGACGAAGAATCAGAGAAGCCCGTAATTCTCTGCATCTGGCACAATCGCCTGGCGCTTTCCCTGATCCTCTATCGAAAATTCATCCTGCCCGTGCGGCCGAGTCATCGGCTGGCTGCGATGGTCAGTGCCAGCCGCGATGGCGGGATGTTGGCCCGGGTGCTGGAACTGGCCTCTGTGAAACCTATTCGCGGATCGTCGAGTCGGCGCGGTTCACAAGCGTTGAAGGAAGCCGTCAGCTGCGCCCGTGACGGATTCGATCTGGCCATCACCCCTGATGGACCGCGCGGGCCGAAGTACACCCTGCATCCCGGCGTCGTATCCATCGCGCAACTCAGCGGCTGCCGGATCATTCCTGTGTCATACGATCTTTCCTGGAAGATCACTTTGAACAGCTGGGATAAGTTCCAAGTCCCGCTCCCCTTTGCCCGGGTTGACTTCCGCCTGGGTGAAGCCATTGAAGTTCCCCGTCGGCTGGATTCCCATGGGCACGAGAAAACCTGCGAAGCGGTTCGACAAAAACTCATGGAGCTCACGGATCGTCAATAGCGGTCGAAGCTCACGCCAGCACTTCAATCTCCCCGCCGTTCGCGAGACATACCCGTTCCGTCCCGGCCTGTGAAATCCAGGTCACATCATCTTGTTCCGTGTTCCAGACCAGGAACGATGGAATCGGACCATGTTGTCGGCCCGCGTTGAAGACGATCGTCTTCCCGATTCGATGCGTCCACGAGCCCTCCTTGCGAAACGGCGCCTCGTGAACGTGTCCCGTAAAAACGATGTCCGGTTCAAACCGCTCGATCCAGTCACCAAGCTGCGCATCGCCGAAGTGCTTCTTTCCATTCCAACTCAATGGCGTGTCTTGGGGCGGACAGTGATAGACCCATGCCCAGCGCGTCTTCTCTTTGGAAGAATCAGCTTCCAATTGTGCCCGCACTTTCTCCCGGCCAATGTCCCCATCCCACCACGGACAGATAGTGAACAATGTGTCTTCAATCGCCACCGAATCCCCATCGACCTGCGCGCCGCTGAGCCTTCCATCCTGCAACCAGGTTGCGCCCCGCTCGTCTTCGGAGATCTTCTCTTTCGCGTCGTGATTTCCCGATGAGGCGAGCACGGGCACCTTCTGCCGGATGCGCCTCAGATAGTTCAGAGCCACCACCGCCTGCGCATCTCGTTCCACAATTGATACGAGGTCGAGCAGATCCCCCGCCAGCACCACGACGTCAAACCTCTCCGCCACAGAATTCACCCAGTCGAACTGCTTGAGTGAGTAATGGATATCTGCAGCGATCAAAAACTTCATCGGTGAGCCCGGGAACTATCCGGATACACGATAGGGAATTCCAGCCCGCGCTTGAGTGCTCCTCTAAATGTTCGGCAGCTCAAAGCCCTTGCGATGTTCCCGGCCAACCAGCTTGTTCGCCTCCGCGTCGTCGAAGGTCTGCGTCTTCGCATCGAACTTCAGGCGTTTCCCCGTGCGCCATGCGATGTTCCCCATGTGGCACATCGCGGAACTGATGTGGCCGGAAAGAATCTCCTGGTTGAGTGAATCGCGTTTTCGGTTGATCACCGCATCGAGGAAATTTCGCACGTGCTCGGTTTGCCCGACGCTGCTTTGGCCGTTTCTGACCACTTTCCCCTTCGAGTCATACGCAGTCCATGAACGATTGGTCACCAACATCCAGCCATTCTCGCCATAGATGGCCGCACCCGTTTCTGTGCCGAACAATTGTGGCCGCGACCAAAGGCGCATCTCATATTGCACGATCGCCTTCGGATATTCGTAGTTCACGAACAAGGTGTCCGGCCATTCCTGATCGTCGTCGTGATACAGCTTTCCGCCCGAGGCGTTGATGGCCTGTGGGAAATCCTCAAGTCCCATCAGATAACGGCAATAGTCCACCCGATGCACGCCGTCGTTTCCAAGGTCGCCCGTGCCGTAGTCGAACATCCAGCGCCACTGCAGGTCGACGATCGAAGGGTTGTATTTTCGGTGAGGCGCCGGCCCAAGCCAGAGATCGTAATCGATACCGGCAGGCGCCTTCGCGTCCGGCTTCAGATGCACGGATCGCGTGGTTGCCGTTTCCCAGGACTTGCCACTGATCACGCGCCCCATCGCACCGCTCTTTACATACTCACGCGCCTCTTTCAAAAACGGCGCGCTGCGAACCTGCGTCCCCATCTGCACCATCCGATCATGCTTGTGCGCCATCTCCACCGCGACCTTGCCTTCGAGGATGTTGTGACTGGCCGGCTTCTCGACATAGACATCCTTGCCCGCCCGGCAACCCTCAATCGTCAACATCGCATGCCAGTGATCCGGCGTGGCCACGATGAACGCATCGATCGAAGGATCATCCAGCAGTTCGCGGTAGTCCTTTACCCGCTTGGGATCCAGTCCCGTCACCTCCTTCATCTCACGACCGCGCACTTCCAATACCTCATCCCGCACATCGCAGAGATGGGTGATCGCGCAATCACGCTGGGCGGCAAAAGACCGCATCACCGAATTCCCCCGCCTGCGCGGACCAATGCACGCGACACTGATCTTGCTGTTTGGATTGGCGGAAATGATGGCCGGCGCACAGACGCCTGCAGCCGTGACGGATTTCAGAAATGATCGGCGGGACTTCATCCACCCAGCATGAACCTAGCTGCCGCGGAATCAACCCTGCGCATTGGCGTTTCTCACCGTCCGCGCTTGCATTAGAAACTGAAAACCGGCAAACCCCTCGCGCATGTCGGACCAATCGCCAGTTATCATCGGAACGCGCGGCAGCGCTCTGGCGTTGGTGCAGGCGAACATGATTCTGGCGCAGTGTCGCGCGGCATTTCCGGAGCAGACTTTCGAGATCCAGATCATCAAGACCACTGGTGATAAACTGAAAACCGCGTCATTGGCCAATCCCGATAAGTCTCTGCCAAAGGGATTGTTCACCAAGGAACTCGAAGTGGCGTTGCTCGATGGCCGGGCCGATCTGGCTGTTCATAGTCTGAAGGACCTTCCCACCGAATTACCGGACGGCCTCCTGCTCGGTGCGACCCCGCCACGCGAAGATGTGCGGGATGTATTGATCTATCGGTCGGAGTCATCGGCGATTGGTGGACTGAAGCCCGCAATTCAGATCGGCGAATTGCCGGAAGGCGCAACCATCGCAAGCAGCAGCACCCGACGGCAATCGCAGCTCAGAGAACAGCGTCCTGATCTCAAGCTCGTTGAGATCCGTGGCAATGTTCCCACTCGATTGCGGAAGATCTCCGAGCAAGCCGAGCTTCACGGCACACTCCTCGCCGCGGCTGGACTGAAGCGTCTCGGATACACAATTGACGAAGACGGAACATTGAATGGAAAGGAAGTTCCTGACGGTTTGCTGGCCGTTTGTCTTTCTGAACAAGAGATGCTGCCGGCGGTTGGTCAGGCGGCCATCGGGATCGAAACGCGCAAGGACGACGAACGGATTGGGACCATCTGCGAAAAACTAAATCACGAAGACACCCTGCAGGCGGTCACCGCGGAGAGGGCCTTCCTGCGTGCGTTTGGCGGAGGTTGCGCCACGCCCGTGGCAGCACACGCGCGAGTAGACGGCACAGTCATTTCGATGGAAGTCGTTTCTTATGTCAGCGACGGACCGCGCCGCGCAAGCGGGTCGGGCGATTCAGCGGAAGAATTGGGCAAACAACTTGCCGCTGAGGTGCTCTCCTAGCGTGCGTTCGTGAGCGCTACGAGGCGATGCCAAGTTGATCGCCCATGTGGGCATACAACTCACGACGCTCGCGGCTCTGCTCCAGCAGGTCAGCATCAAACTGAATCCGGCCGGGTTCGAAAAGCAACATGGTCGCTGAACCCCCAAACTTGAAGAATCCCTTCTCCGCGCCTTTCTCAATCGCACCCGGTTGGTAGGTGTATTCGAACCCGCCCACACAGGTTGCTCCGATCTCGAGCATCATCACGCGTCCGAATTCCTCCGAGCGAATCTCGCACATCGCACGCTTGTTCTCCGCGAGTATCTTGATCCGCTGACGCAACGCGATCGGGCTCACCGAATAAAGCGGCCCTTTGATGAACTGCGTCGCATCCGTTTCACCCGCCACCGGAAAATGAAACCGGTGATAGTCCGTCGGACAAAGACGCGACAAGAGCATGCTTCCCTCCCGATAACGGCGCGCGATGTTTGAATCTCCGACCAGTTCTTCCAGCGGAAGCGTCTGCCCCTTCACAAAGAATCCATTCATCTCGGCGATATTGGCAAAACCGAGGTGACGCCCGTCTGCGGGGAACACCGCTACGCTTGAGCCCCCCTTGATCGGGCGCGCGTCCGGTTTGAGTTTGCGAAAGAAGAATTCGTTGAAATTCTGAAAGTCCTCGGGGTCGTCGGTGAACTCTGCGGGATCAACCTCGTAGGTGTTGATGAACGGCTGAACTTTTCTCTGCGATGCCTGCCGGTTCATCCTCCAGCCATACCATCGTGAGAATGCCGATCGTTTGACGAAGGAATGCAGCGCCAATTTCCCCAGCGGATTGCCATAGACCCATCGAAGGAATCGTTCGCCATAGATCTGCTCGGTCTCGACCCGACCGGTGTAGCGATTGAAGAACTCTATGGGTTCGGCACTCATGCGCGCCGCGTGTTTACGCAAGTTGAAGCCGTTTGCCAACGATGCAGGTGGAAGAAGTGGTGTGTCGTCCGGATTGGTTTGCCCCACGGATTCGCTTTTCCAATCGGTGCGGTTTTCTCGAATCCGTTGGGAAAAAGTGCGAATGAGTTGGGCTGCATATCTGAGACGCTCGATTTAATTTGGAGCGTGCCAATGGTCCGGCAAACCGTTGTCGCCAAACGCTGGATCCAGTTCGGGTAACGGCACACGCCCGATGTTCGCCAGTTCGCGATCGCTGACCGGAGAATCTCCACGAAACAAATCCGGCGACTGGCCGGCCGGGTATGCACCCACCACTGCGAATTCCCAATTCGCTTTCAAACGTTCGTGCCCCACACCGGCCGGCAGAATCACCAGATCCCCGGCCTTCACTTCCTGCACGACGCCCGCATCCCCCCCGAAGCGAATGCTCGCCGAGCCGCTGTAGCAGGCCAGGGCCTCATGGGCGTTCGTGTGGTAATGCGGATAAGGAAACACGCCGTTGCGCCAGGAATTGCCCCAATGGTTTGCCTCAAAGGTGTCTTCGATCACCGAAGGATCGAAGCCCTCTGCAAACGCACCCGCATAAAACAACATCGGCAGGTGCTCGTTGTTCGGGATCTGTCCGTCGTTCTTGAAGAGGAAAGTCTGCGGTTGCACGGCGAGGAATTAACCACAGATGGACGCAGATGAACACAGATCTGGCGGAAGAGTCCTCGGGCAGGGCGTTCTTGGCCGAATTTTGGAGGTGCCCCAAGCACGCCTTGGATTTCTCAGACGAACATAGCGTCGCCAAGCGCAGCGCCCATCTGTGGTTTGGAAAAAATACGCTGCCATCAACAAGGTTGCGCCCCTCGGGGGCTTGTGTATTGTATCGCGCCCTGTATTTGGGATGAGCAAAGATTCAGAAGAAAAATCGATGGAACAACAGGACGCAGCCACCGCTGAAGAGCAACCCGAGGCGACAGAATCCGGGGCGGATGACGCCACGGAAGAAAACAACGACGCTGAAAACGAAGGCGCGGAGGAAGAAAGCGGCCCGGTGGAGATTGATGCTGAGGAGTTGAAGGCACTCCAGGAAAAGGCCGCCAAAGCGGACGAGCATTGGGACCGCATTTTGCGCATGACGGCTGAATCTGAAAACTTCAAGAAGCGCGCCGCACGCGATCGGCAGGAAGCCATTCGTTATGCGAACGAAGGTTTGATTGAAAGCCTCCTGCCCGTGCTCGACAGTTTCAACATGGCCATGTCCGCGGCCAATTCCACCGCCGAAACCGATCTCAAGTCCCTGAAGATGGGCGTGGAAATGATCCTCACGCAATTGAACACCGTCCTCAAAGAGGCGGGCGTGGAGGAACTTGATGCAGCCGGAAAGCAATTTGATCCCACCTGGCAGGAAGCCATGTCGCAGCAGGAAACGACCGACGTGCCTGAGGGCCAGGTCATCCAGCAATTGCGCAGGGGATACAAACTCAAGGATCGACTCGTCCGTGCCGCTTCCGTGGTTGTGGCCAAGGCCCCGGCTCCGGAAGCGCCTCCGCAGAAGGAGGAACAAGAATCCGCCGAGAATGAGGATCAATCTGAATGAGCGGAAAACGCGATTACTACGAAGTCCTGGGAGTGAACAAGAGCGCTTCGGCCGATGAGCTGAAGAAGGCTTACCGCAAGATGGCGGTCAAGTTCCACCCGGACAAAAATCCGGACGACAAAAACGCGGAAGAGAAATTCAAGGAAGTTGGCGAGGCCTATGAGGTCTTGAGCGACAGCCAGAAACGCGCGGCCTACGACCGCATGGGACACGCGGCCTTCGATCAACGCCGTGGCGGTGGTGGAGGCGGAGGTTTTGGTGGGGGCGGAGGCTTTCACGATCCCTTCGAGGTCTTTCGCGAGGTCTTTGGAGGAGGCGGAGGGGGCGGAGGGGGCAGCATCTTCGACGAACTCTTCGGCGCTGCCGGCGCGGGTCGTTCGGGAGGCGGACCGCAACGCGGCTCCAATCTTCGCTACGATCTGGAGATTGATTTCAACGAGGCCGTCATGGGGACCGAACGCGAGATCACCGTCAGCAAGCTCGACAAGTGCGGGACGTGCAAGGGAACAGGTGGAGAGAACGGCGCTCAAACAGAAGCCTGCAGTACCTGCAACGGACGCGGCCAGATCGTGCGTTCTCGCGGGATCTTCAGCGTGGCGCAAACCTGTCCGGACTGCGAAGGCGCGGGGCAGAAAATCGACCGGCCCTGCCGCAAGTGCGCCGGCACTGGGCGTCGTGAGAACACCACCAAGATCAAGCTCAAGATTCCACCCGGAGTTGACACCAGCGCGCAGCTGCGTTCCTCCGGCAACGGTGAAGCCGGCACGCTCGGCGGACCTTCGGGCGATCTCTATGTTTTCCTCCACGTCCGTGATCACAAGGTCTTCAAGCGCGATGGGGATGACCTCATTTGCGAGGTCCCGATAACGTTTCCGCAGGCCGCACTCGGTTCGGATATGGACGTGCCAACCGTGACCGGTAAAACGAAGGTGCGCATTCCCGCGGGCACCCAAAGCGGCACGGTCTTCCGGGTGAAAGGCAAGGGCGTGAAAAACGTTCAAGGTTACGGGACCGGCGATCTGCTGGTGCGTGTGGTGGTGGAAGTGCCGAAGAAGCTCACGCTCACCCAACGCGCCAAGCTGGAGGAATTCGCCGAGACCTGCGACGCGGCCGCGCATCCGGAATCGTCCGGTTTCTTCTCGAAGGCGAAGGATTTCTTCACCCGGCCGTGATGCCCGGACATGCATCGCTTCTTCGTTCCCAGGGCTGAAATCGAGGAAGGCGAGTTTGCGTTGCCCGCTGGAGAGGCGCGTCACTTTTCGCGTGTTCTACGAGGGCGAGCCGATGTTGAAATCACTTTGCTTGACGGAGAGGGGGGAAGGTATCTCGCCAAGGTCGAATCAGTTTCCAAGCAGGAGACGATAGTAGGGGTTCTTCACCGCGAACATGTTGATCAGCCCCTTCCGCGCATCAAACTTTACCAGTGCATCTCGAAACAGAAATCGATGGATTGGTTGATCGAGAAGTGCACCGAGATCGGAGTCGCGCACATCGTCCCGATCATCTCCACCAATGCAGTCGCCGTTCCTGCTGAAGACAAGGCATCCGCCAAAGCCGGGAAGTGGCGCACGCTGGCGGTTTCCGCGCTGAAGCAATCGGGCGTCACCTGGCTTCCGCGCATTGACGAACCGGTGAGCTTCTCAAGTGCCGTTTCTACACTGAACGGACTCTGCCTCGTTGCCGCGCTTGGAAACGACGTTCCTCCGATCAAGTCCGTCTTGCGCGGTCTGGATGACAGCGAGAGCGACGAGATATCAATCTGGATCGGTCCCGAAGGGGATTTCACGCCCGATGAACTTGCAATTCTGCGCGACGCTGGGGCCAGATGTGTCAGTCTGGGCGATTCGGTCCTCCGGACCGAGACAGCCGCTTTCATGACTGTGGGCCTGGTGCGCTATGAATTTTCTCGATAGGCACTCTAGTGGGTTTTACGGGGATTTCAGCGCATTTTTGGCATAGTAAAACTTGACGATTGGCCAAATTCGCGGAGAAATCACCCGCATGATTCATGTGGTCGCCACAATCGAAGTGGTTGAAGGGAAGCGGGACGCGTTCCTACGCGAGTTTCACAAGCTCGTGCCGCAGGTCTATGCGGAACCCGGCTGCCATGAATATGCGCCATTCGAAGATGTCGAAACGGATATTCCGGCGCAGGGCGGTGCACGCAAGGATGTTGTCACGGTGCTGGAGAAGTGGAAAGACGTCGCGTCCCTGAAGGCCCATCTGGATGCCCAGCACATGGCCGAATTTCGCGAGCGGGTGAAAGACCTCGTCTCCGAGGTGAAGCTCCAGATCCTGAAGCAAGGTTAAGCCGGCGCTTGCCGCTATCTCTCGATCCCCATTCATGAAGGAAGATCCCGAGTCCACGTCCCAGTCCCGGGGCGGGCTGGCGGATGTTCATCCGGGCGTTTGGCTGACCATAGCAGCAGTCGTGGTTGCCGGGGCCGCATTGATCGGACGCAAGGATCGGCCGGCCGAAGTCAGCAAAGCTGAATCTGCTCCTCCCCGCCCGGTGGGCGGTACGCCTCAAGCGCCCGCGGCCAAGCCGGCTCCCCTCCTTACAACCACCCCGAGCAATCCCGCGCCGCAATCCGTTCAATCGCCAGTTGCCGTTCCATTCCAAGCGGGTGTGACCACCTACAACGGAATTGTTCTTCCCGCGAATTGGCCGCCCAAGTACAGCCTGCCGGTTGCCAGTTCCATGCTTCCGCCCTACCTCACCAATCCTCCCCCGGTGATCAATGTGGACAATGGCCGGCAATTGTTCGTCGACAACTTCCTCATTGAAGACACCAATCTGCGCCGCGAATGGGCGCGGTTGGAACTGCACACCAACAACCCGATTCTAAAGCCCGATCAGACGTGGGAACAGGAGGGCAAAGGGCCGATGGCCATTCCTTACAGCGACGGTGTGTGGTGGGACCCGACCAACTACCATTTCAAGATGTGGTATATGGCCGGATACAACAAAGCCACTGCGCTCGCCATTTCCAGCAATGGTATTGACTGGGTGAAACCGCACCTTCACGGCAAGAGCGGCAGCAACGTTGTTCAACCCGACGTGCGCGATTCGTCCACCGTGTGGCTGGACTTGGAAGACCAGAATCGAGATCACCGCTACAAGATGTTCCGTTCGCATCCGACCAACGGCTCGTGGGGCCTGACGCTGCATGCATCGGCCGACGGAACGAACTGGGGCCCCGGATTGCGCCACTACGGACCCGCCGGGGATCGCTCGACCGTGTTTTTCAATCCCTTCCGCAAGGTCTGGGTGTTCAGCCTGCGGGACACACAACTTCCCCGCACGCGACGTTACTGGGAAATGCGTGATCTCCTCAACGACCCCCAGTGGAAAACCATCAACGACGCGCCGCCCTGGCTGGCAGCGGACGCGCTCGACAAACAGGATCCGAAATACCAGATGCCTGTCCAGCTCTACAACTTCGACGCCACGCCTTACGAGAGCTTGATGGTCGGTCTGTTTACTCTCTGGAAAGGCGACGACAAGATCGCGCCCAAACACAATGAGATTCAGCTGGGCTTCAGCCGCGACGGATATCATTGGCTGCGCCCATTGCGCTCAGCGTTCGTTGCGCCGTCCGGAGCTCCGGGAACGTGGAACTATGGCAATCTTCAATCCGTGGGAGGCGGGTTCCTCGTTCATGGCCGGCGCCTGAATTTCTACTTCAGCGCAAGATCAGGCTCCGGCGAAAGCAACGCGGTCAACGGTGCGATCAACGGCGCGGTGGGAGTCGGCTCGATCCGCCGGGACGGATTCGTGGGAATGGTGGGAGACAAGGATGATGGTTACCTGATGACCCGGCCGATCAAGTTCGACAAACGCTACGGATACGTCTTCATCAACATGAAGACGAACGCGCCAGACGGGGAGATTCGCGTGGAGATTGTGAGCTCTGCCAGCGTGAAGCTCTCGGCAACCAACATGCAGTACGGGCTGGTGCAGCTGACCAAGAACGAAACCGGAGAGACATTCGTTTTCAACAAGTCGACCTGCATGCCATTGGCCCACGACCAGACGCTGATGACCGTGAATTGGCAGGGTGTTCCCGACATAAGCCCGCTGATGCACCGCCCCTTCCGGCTGATGTTTCACGTGAAGAAAGCCACTCTGTATTCCTTCTGGATCACCAATCGCCGACTGGGAGGCAGCGAGGGATACAACGCAGCCGGCGGATTGCACATGAACGCTCATTACGACCGCATTGGCAATGCCTCGTACCGTCCTGCCAGCTATCGTCCCGCACACCTTCGGCCGAAACCCGAGACCAATGCCCCGCTTGTCCTGGCGCCCACAAATGCTCCTCCCGCGACCAACACCCCTCCGGCTACAAACGCTCCGGTAACCAATTCCCCACCGGCGACCAACTCTCCCCCAGCGAAGAAACAATAGATCTGTTAGTCTGGGCGTGTTCGAAAACATTGTGGAGCGCCGAGCAGTGCTCGGCACTGGTGGCCTTGCCAATGATGCTCGCTCAGTCCTTTTCAGGAACTCTTGAAAGCTGTCGCATCAGCGCAAAGGCCAAACTCCTTGAAAACTCCAGAGCGGGCACCATTGGATTGTAGTGGCATGCCGGCCAGTGCCCGGCGCTCCAGTTTTCGAACAGACCCCAGCCAGACCTATCCGTTTGATCAGTCCGATCGAACGGATCGCTTCAGCTCTTCAACGTCTGCTTTGGCAACAGCAAACATCCGCTCGAACATCACGTCCGCATTCAGGCTGTCGTAGTTCTCGATCGCCCCGACGATTCCGTTGCTTTCGTTAGCCTCAACGTGAGCGATAAACTGATTCAGATCGGCCGACAGTGATATCGCCGTATCCAACGACATTTGCTTCTCGATCAATTCACTCGCTTTGTCCGGCCACCAGTCGGAGTCCACGAGTGCTGGATTGATCCGTTCGATGTTGGCGGTCTCCATCGCGCCCGCATGTTGATCGCCACGATCACCGGCAAATTCCACCAACGGATCATGCAGCCAGCGAAACCCCGATACCTCGCA
>CEUN01055966.1_pt1 | contig 15224 bp, 18 predicted proteins | sample 361501 | NCBI WGS metagenome assembly CEUN01 (sample SAMEA2622801, study PRJEB7988) | marine metagenome | biome: marine biome (ENVO:00000447); feature: marine epipelagic mixed layer (ENVO:xxxxxxxxx); material: "saline water (ENVO:00002010), including plankton (ENVO:xxxxxxxx)" | depth 120 m | reverse complement strand
GGCCGAACAAGACGACAGTAAAAACGAGTAGTCACTAATCGGCCTAGCATCACTATGGCAAGCCAGCGTTCACTTGCTGGCCATAGTGTATCCCCTTAGTATTGGCTGCTTCGCATGATTTTCAGCCCATCTAATTGACGCCTAAATCGCTGTTCTCTTTTTGCTGCCCAAATATACCACACCCCCATGATAAAGGCGGTCGCGGCAAGCACCCCAAACATAAAGGACAACTTCGATGTGCTCACATCGTCAACAACATACTGCAATGCCATGGTTAGCATCACCAACACCATTGAAATCCATGTAGAGTGTTTGGTAATGATGGCGATACGTACGTTGTTTTTAATTTGTTTGGTCAGTACGTCCAAGTGATCCAAGGTTGACACATTTCGTGAAAACGCGGCAACACGCCTAAGCCATAGCTGATAAATTAATAGCGGCAATGCAATAACACCAACAGTAAGATTCACCGCCTTCACAGTAAAGGACAGTTCGCTCCAAAAGTGATAAAGCAGGAACAATGCTGGAATAAAAGCACCGATATCAACAGCCATATAAAGCCGTTGCTTTTTCCGCTGACTCATAAAGCCTTGTTTCACTGCCGCCAAGTCTATGTCGTTCACAGTTTGCGCTTGCCACAGCGATGATAACTCGGTGTGCACTTGCTCAGACATTAGATACCTCCTGCAGAATACGTTGCTTTGCTCGTTTTAAAATGACACCCACGTGGTTTTTAGTTAACCCACAAACATCCCCAATTTCGTCGTAGCTAAGCCCCTCTAAAGACAAGGTAAGTACTTGCCTTGGTTGAACGGGCAGCCCACGTACCGCATTGAGTAATTGCCCCAGTGACTGATGGTGACTGATGGAGATCTCAGGAGAGCATTGTTGACTCACGTATGCTTCTGCGCCTTTGTCTTGGTCGTCGTAGGGATGGGTATCTACGCGCTTCACTTGCTTGGCGACATGCGACACCGCTCTATTATGCGCAATTTTTAAAATATAGGTTTTCACACTGCTATCACCTTTAAATCGCGACAACCCTTGCCAAACCGCAATAGCAATCTCTTGTAAGAGTTCTTGCTGCATTGCTTCATTGGCTTCATAACTATTTGCAACACGACCCAGTAAGGCGCCGTATTGCGCAAATACATCCTCAAACCCTTGGCCCAACGTTCCATTTCCCCATAACCACTAACCGATTGGCGCAGCACATCATTTCGATTCTACGCCTTGCCTATTCTTGTTTTCATTGACCGCTTGCTTACTAGAGTCTGCGCGTTGAATAAAAAATTACATCTAAACAGAAAGTCACTGTAATTTTTTCTTCGTATCAGCGACTAGCTTAGTAAATCCGAACACACTGAGTTCATTACCACAGCATGAGGATAACCTAATGTCGACACTAAGCCTTTTAATGTTATTTAGCGGTATTGCCACCATTGCGCTCATCGCATGTTATTTGGATGCAAAATTTCAATGGCGATTGCATGATTGGTTGAACGGACGATGCGATAACCCCTTCATATCCTCAGAAACCAAAACACTAAAGGCATGCATACAGGAAAAAGATGAGAAAATTGATGCCCTTACCCAGCGCATTGAGACGCTTGAAGCCATAGTGACAGAGCCCGCCTATGAGCTAAACAAGAAAATCAATGCACTGTGACAGTAAGCCCCTCGTTAAGCGATAAATGCAGCGAGATGCTCCACCACTTTATTAAGTAAACGCTGGCGTGACGCATTGGCTATCCAGGCGTTGTGGGGAGTAATCAATAAGTTAGGCAACGAAGCTTGCATCAATGGGTGATTTTCAGGTGGAGGCTCTACCGTTAATACGTCTAATGCCGCGCCGCCAATGGTCTGAGCTTTTAATGCTTGAAGGAGTGCGGCTTCATCAATAAGGCCACCACGGGCGGTGTTAATTAAAAAGCAGGTCGGTTTCATCAACGATAAAGTGTCACGGTTAATGAGCTTCTCGGTGTCACGGGTAAGCGGGCAGTGTAAGGAAACCACATCAGCCTTAGGTAACAGTGTGTTTAATGAAGGCCGCGTGTCATTAGGGTTTCCAGGGCGCGCGGCAATACTCACTTGCATTCCCAATGCTTTAAATAAACCTTCTACTCGCTTCCCCAGTTCACCGTGCCCCACAATAACGGCATGCTTTCCCGCAAGCTCCATCACGTCGTACTGGGACAAACAAAAGTGAGGCGATTTCGACCAGCGTCCCGCCTTGATATCCCTTTGGTACTGGCTGAAATTCGTGGCCAAATTCAGTAACAACATGAGGGTATGTTGGGCAACACTATCGGTACCATAGCCTTCCACATTCTGAACACGAATGCCGTTTGTCTTGCAGTACTCCAGGTCGATATTATTGGTGCCCGTGGCCGTCACCCCGATGTACTTTAGGTGCGGCGCATGACATAAACTGGCGCCCTCTAATTGCACCTTGTTGACCAATATAATGTCTGCGTCAGCAATACGTGCTAGCAAGTTTGCTTCAGACGTCTGCTGATAACATGTCAGCGATAAATTAAGCTGATTGAGCGCGCGGGTATCGAGAGAGTCGAGTCCAAGGGTTTCTGCATCTAAAAAGACACTACGCCACTTAGACATTCTCAATGCTCTCGTCAAAAATAGCCGCTAACGCTTCTTTGGTATTCACAGGAATAGGCACCGCTTTGTCAGACAAACGTTCAACAAAAACATGTACAAATTGACCGTGCGCTACTCGCCGCTTGGCTTCCCCAGCGTAAACACTCAATCCGTAGGTGACTGAACTTCTACCTACCTTAATGACCCGCACGCCGACAAAGATTGTTTCTGGGTAGGAGGCTGGCGTTATGTATTGACACTGACTGCTCACCACATAGGCCACAATATTGCCTTTGTGAATATTTAAGCCACCTTCTTCAATTAAAAAGCGATTTACCGCGGTATCGAAAAAGCTGTAATACATCACATTGTTAATATGGCCGTAGGCATCATTGTCTTGCCAACGTGTGGCAATTTCTACGTGATAAGGATAATCGCTAAGCGATGGGGTTATGTCAGTCATCGTAGGCTTTTCTTCCCTTTTGCTATTTGAGTAACACGAGGTCGTCTCGGTGAACTACCACATGGGCTGTTTCATACCCTAACACATCAGCAATCTGAGACGATTTTTTTCCTTTAATAAGGGCTAAATCTCTACTGTCGTAAAGTGATAACCCTTTCGCCAACACCTTTCCAGTGCACCATATTTCTATGGCATCCCCTTGGTTGAATGTCCCCTCAACCCCGGTTATACCCGAGGGAAGCAATGAAGCCCCTTTTTCTACAAGTGCACGCATTGCCCCTTCATCCACGTTAATAGTGCCACAGGTTTTTAACGTATGAGACAACCAAAGCCGTCGTGCCTTTTTCGGTGTTTGCGTGGCCTTAAACAACGTACCTAGTACTTCACCTTTCAGCAAGCTATCGAAGGTGTCGGCCTTTTTGCCATTAACAATGAGGGTTTGAATGCCACTGGTGGTGCTTTTATCTGCTGCTTGAATTTTTGTGCGCATTCCCCCTGTACCTACGGCAGTACCAGCGCCCCCGGCTAATGCGTAAATGGTTTCATCGATATGCTCAACGGTTGGGATCAGAGTGGCGGAGGCATCTTTACGGGGGTCGGCCGTATACAGGCCGTCAATGTCAGAACAAATAATTAGCGTATCAGCTTGGGCGACGAGCGCGGTATAAGCGGCAAGATTGTCGTTGTCTCCCACTTTAAGCTCGTTCACCGCCACGGTGTCATTCTCGTTTACAATAGGAATGGCTTTGTGGTTAAGAATTTCTCGAAGGGTATTTTTAATGTTCACGTAACGGGTTCTATCACGTAAATCATCTGCCGTAAGAAGCACTTGCGCACAGGGGAAGTCGAAGAAACGTTGCCAATTCGCCATCATCTGCATCTGCCCAATAGCGGCCATCGCCTGTTTTTCAGCAATAGAAGCATTGTGGTTGACTTTTACTTTACTTCGACCCGCGGCCACACTGCCAGACGACACTAAAATAACGTCTTTTCCAGCGCGGCGACTGGCTGTAATAAAACGCGCTAAATCTAAAATATAACGGGCACTGCACTGATCGCCATCGGGGGCTATCAACGCACTTCCCACTTTAATGACAGCTCGCTGCCAGGTAAAACGGTTCATAGGCGATGGGAAATAAATAAAAGTGGAATAAGAATACGACAGTTAAATCATGAAACAAAAGAAATGTTACAGATTTTTTGCGTTAAAACAGGGGTAGTTTACGATCAAAAACTAGGATTCACCGATCCACCCTTATATACTAAAGATTGTTATTGTATAACAATTCTAATTTACAATGTTGCAAGGAAACTGCATGAACAAGCACAAACGACACTTTTTCTGGCTAGCGCCAGTTCTGTCTATGCTGATATGTCTTCCCACAAGCGCCGCAATAAAACAAACAAAAGGCGACTTTGAAGATAAATTCCGTCAGCTAGACGAAGTTTTACCTACCCCTAATGTATACCGTAATGCTGCTGGTGAACCTGGCCATGAATATTGGCAGCAGCAGGTTGACTACAAAATTGACGTTAAACTTTTAGAAGACAAGCGTCGAATTGAAGCTAGTGAAACCATTACGTATCACAACAATTCTCCAGATACACTGAAATACCTTTGGATTCAGTTAGATCAAAACAAATTCCGTGACGACTCGATGTCCGCGCTTACCACCACCTTTGGTGGTATAGGCAACCGTGGGCCAGCGACGCAATCTGCAAGTGGAAGCGCCCCAGCCAAGCTAAGCATGGGTGCATTACGCCGTCAGCAATTCGTTGAAGACAACGAACTGGGTTACACCATTTCTCGTGTAGAAAACAAATCAGGCACCGACCTACATCACGTAGTAGTGGGTACCTTAATGCGTGTTGACTTAGCCAAACCATTAAAGCCAGGTAAGAAAGTTACCTTTGATATCGATTTTGCATTCAACATTGTTGAAGAAGATGCCGTATCTGCCCGTGCAGGTTATGAACACTTCCCTGATGATGAGCGCGAAGGTGGTAATGATATCTTCTTGCTAGCACAATGGTTTCCGCGCCTTGCGGCGTACACCGACTATGAAGCATGGACCAACAAAGAATTTATTGGCCGTGGTGAGTTCACACTAGAGTTCGGTAACTATGAAGTTGACATCACCGTTCCTGCTGATCACATTGTTTCATCTACAGGCGTACTTCAAAACCCGAAAGACGTACTAACAAAAACACAGCGTGATCGCCTTAAAAAAGCAGAAAAAGCTGACCGTATTGTTTTTGTTGTCACGCCAGAAGAAGCCATTGAAAACGAAAAAGAAGGCACATCTAAGTTAAAAACCTGGCGTTTTAAAGCAGAAAACGTCCGTGATTTCGCTTGGGCGTCGTCACGTAAGTTTGCTTGGGATGCCCGTGGTTACCAACAAGGTGGAGACACTCAACCTCTTGTTATGGCCATGTCTTTCTACCCGAAAGAAGGCGGAGAGCTATGGCAGAAGTACTCTACTGAGTCGATTATCCATACCATGGAAGTGTATAGCCGCTTCAGCTTCGACTACCCCTATCCCGTTGCACAGTCAGTTAACGGCCCAGTAGGTGGAATGGAATATCCAATGATTACCTTTAACGGCCCACGCACCGAGCTTCGTGACGATGGTTCTCGTACCTATTCATTGGCAGAAAAGCGTTTCCTTATTGGTGTTGTTATTCACGAAGTAGGGCATATCTACTTCCCTATGACGGTAAACTCTGATGAACGTCAATGGACTTGGATGGATGAAGGCCTCAACAGCTTCCTAGATGGTGTTGCTGGTCGTGAATGGGATCCAACCATTCCATGGGGTGTTGAGCCTCGTGACATTACAGGCTACATGAAGTCTCAGACTCAAGTGCCTATTATGACGCAATCTGACTCGGTTTTACGTTTAGGTCCTAATGCCTATACAAAACCAGCAGCAGCATTAAACATTTTGCGTGAAACCATTCTTGGCCGTGAGTTGTTCGACTTTGCGTTTAAAGAATATGCACAACGTTGGATGTTTAAGCGTCCTACGCCATCCGATTTTTTCCGCACTATGGAAGAAGCTTCGGGTGTTGACCTTGATTGGTTCTGGCGTGGGTGGTTCTACACCACTGATCACGTAGACATTAGCTTAGACAGCGTATACAAGTTGCGTCTAAATACAGAAGACCCAGATATTGATTTCGCCCGTGAGCGCGAAGCTGAAATGGACAAACCTAAATCACTTACCGATATTCGTAACAAAGAAGAAGGTAAAAAGCTTTGGGTTGACCGTTTTGAAGATATCAGCGACTTCTATGACGAAAACGACCGTTACACTGTAACCAACAAAGAGCGTAACAAGTACCGTAGTTTCTTAAAGAAACTTGAACCTTGGGAACGTGAAGCGTTTGAACGTGCTGTTCGTGAAGACAAAAACTACTACGTACTGGATTTCAGTAACAAAGGTGGTTTGGTTATGCCTATTATCCTAGAGCTAGCCTTCACTGATGGTACTACGGAAGAAATGCGCATTCCTGCTGAAATTTGGCGCCGTACACCAAAAGCCGTTAGCAAGCTTATTGTGACGGATAAAGACAAAGAGCTAGTTAGCGTAACCGTTGACCCACACTGGGAAACCGCTGATGTAGACGTGGAAAATAACCATTACCCTCGTCGTATTATTCCATCACGTATTGAAGCTTATAAGTCTAAGCCTCGCAGCACTTACGAGTACCGCGATTTAATGCATGATGTAAAAACAGAGCTGAAGACAGATGATGACGAGGAAAGCGATGACAAGTAAGTTATCGGCTTTTCGTAAGACACAGCGCTTATTTGCGCTGTGTCTTATTGTTTTTGGTTTTTTCGCGGGTACCGCACAAGCACACCAAATTAAAGCGGCTATTACCACAGTACTGTTTAATCCACGAACAGAAAACATTGAAGTAATGCACCGCTTTAATTTGCATGATGCAGAGCACGCTGTGAAAGCCCTGTTCGATAAGCACGCTGACATTATGGATGATGCTAAGACTCAGCAAGATTTCGCTGACTATGTGAGTAAGCACTTCGCGCTGTTAAACAGCGAAGAAGTGCCCTTGGCGTTAACCCAAGTGGGTTTTGAAGTAGAAGGTAAGCACTTTTGGGTTTATCAAGAAACGGCTCAACCACCTGAGATAGAAGGGCTTAAAATACGTCATGATGCACTTCGTGACTTATGGCCTTCACAAGTTAACACCATCAACGTAGAAGGTAACGGGCCTCTTAAGACCCTTACCTTTACCGACAACGTGACCTTGCTTGAAGTTAGCTTTAACAGCGAGCACCATTAATAGTGATCATTAAATAATTGTAAGGTGCGGGCGCCTCCCGCCCCTTATGGTTTTCTGGCTTTCTACTCCTGAAGTCTTATTTCCTTTCTTTGATTTGTCATTTAACGTAACTGTAGGATTATCGAACAGACGACGATTTTATGGCGACGAATACAACTGAAGCTCCATTCTCAAACCGCAAAAATAGTATATGGGTTACCTTAAGCGGTGCCATGGCACTCACTTTTGTTTCCATGCTGTTTTTACCTAATAGTGGTGCAGGTGAAGGAATGGTGGCAACTTATTCATCAATGTTGTGGTGCGGAATCTTTGGCGCATCGCTAGCCCGTTACTTAAGTCACAGCGGCTGGATTGGTTTTGCCATAGGCAGCGTAGTGGGTTTTACGCTTCAACTCGTTTCACAGCTTATTTAAACTTTTTATCCGCTTCATCCAACAATAAATGTCTGGCGTATACACTAGGTAAATCGAACTAGGCGCATCTTGCATCTAGCCATTTGTCGACAACAAGGTATTTCGCCCGCCCATGACGGATAAATTTAACGCTAACGCCAGTCACCCTAATACAACGCAGGATGATAAAGCAGCTAGGCCCACAAAAGCGGTGCCTTCATCTCGACTAGGTCGAGTGAGCAGGCTTGGATTTCTCGCCACCAAAGTGGCGGGTAATGTAGTCGCTAAGGGTGCCGAACAATGGTTAAAAGGTGAAAAGCCCGCCTTATCCTCTTTACTGCTAACCCCCAAAAACATCGCCAACATTGCCGATGAGTTAGCCAGTATGCGTGGCGCCGCCATGAAACTTGGCCAACTTATCTCTATGGATACGGGCGACTTCCTCCCTCCCGAATTGGCGAATATTCTGGCGCGGTTAAGAGACGACGCCGATCCCATGCCAAAATCACAACTCGTCGAAGTGTTAAATGAAGCGTGGGGAAACGATTGGCAAGATAAGCTTCTGTATTTTTCATTTGCCCCCGTGGCCGCAGCCTCTATTGGTCAGGTACACAAAGCCATTACGCTTGATGGCGTAACACTCGCCATTAAGGTGCAATACCCTGGTGTGAAAAAAAGTATTGATAGCGATGTGGATAATGTGGCTACGCTTATTAAGCTCACCGGGTTAGTCCCGTCTTCCCTAGACATACAACCGCTACTTGAACAAGCCAAGCAACAATTACATCAAGAAGCCGACTATAGCCGCGAAGCTAACATGCTTACCCGCTACCGCTCAGCGCTAAGCCATGCCGATAGCGAGAATGTACTAGGAGATGAAGCTAGCAGTGAGGCTCCCAGCCGATTTATTGTGCCCCAGGTTTACGAGTCACTCACCACTAATACGGTACTGGCAATGGATTTTGTAAAGGGAGAAGCTGCAGACGCGCTGTTGTCACAACCCCAAGAGATGCGTGATCAAGCGATGACCCAATTGATGGCGTTGTTCTTTCAAGAAATCTTTGAGTTCAAGTTACTTCAAAGTGACCCTAACCTAGCTAACTACTTATTCGATACGCAAACTCAGCGCTGGGTATTACTCGACTTTGGTGCCACTCGCGATATCCCTGACAACATTGCACAGGGCTACCAGCAACTGTTAAAAAGCGCGGCACTGAATAACGCCGATATGATGCGCGAAGCGGCTTTAGATATTGGGTTAATTCATGCAACGCATTGCCAGCAACAACAAGAGGCCGTGGTGAATATAGGTTTAGAGGCCTGTGAAGCTATTCGAGTATCGGGGGCCTACGATTTTGGAAAGAGCGATCTTATCGCCCGGTTGCATGACAAAGGCATGGCATTAACGAATGAACATGATTTTTGGCACACGCCACCTATTGACGCTCTTTTTATTCACCGAAAACTAGGCGGCCTGTATTTATTAGCAAAGCGCTTGGGTGCGCGGGTGAATATGCAAGACGCCGCGGCAAAGTGGCTGGTATAGCAAAGTGAGCAATTCGAGTACGCTGATTTAATAAGGCAATGCCATACTGAATGGCAGCGCCATTTGCTCGGCGCTTTTAGGCGGGTTACCAATCATTTCGTCATAGGGTGAGTCGTGCTTCATCACGGCGGTTTTTACCGTGCAATGAGCAAACGCTTCTCGGATATGACTGGTACTAAAAAAACGCATAGGCTTATCTAGCTTGTCGTACACCATACCGCTTTTATCCCCAACCGTGAGATAGACTAAGTACACATTCATTTCGTACGATTGCACTTCAAGGTAGTCTATTTCCCACGCAGCGTGTTCAATATTTGTGTAAGGGAATTTGATCATACTTGCCTCTGTAGCCGCCTTATCACCACATGTTCGTAAGCGTTTTATTACACGCCCTACTTAATTACGTTACAGTGCGTTATCGGGTTCAAAGACAGTGCTTATATTTCTCGAAGTCAAAGACTCATCGCGCTGGCGCACGGCATGATTTGCTGTATCGACGTCATCCTCCCCCTAGCACTATGTAAATGCACGTAAATACGGAATAATTTCGATCGATTTAGGGTCATAGTTCGTTCAAAGAGGGACAAAAAAAGAAAATTACACGATGAGAAGTATATTTCTCTTGCTTGAATTTCAATTTTTGGGTGTTATCTCTGATAGTATAAAAGAAAGGACAATTTTTCAGCGGAGACATTATGAGCGAAACCTCAGAAAAACGTACGTTGGTTCCCCATTTTCTCATTATTGGGGTGATCATTGTGATCATACTGGCCATAGTATTTTGGCCAACAGAAGACGAATCTCCGGTAGCGCCAGAGCCTGAAGTGATTCAGCCCGAGCTTGAAGTGCCAGAAGAACCCGAGGTATTTGAAACTCGACCTACTCCGCCTCCCGTGGAATTGGAAGAAAAAGATGAAGTAGAGCCATTACCAGAACCTGAGCCTACAGAGCCAGAACCGCTGGATGTGAGCGACCCCGCCATTAAGGCATCGTTACGGGATATTTCTACCGCCAACGATAACAGTGTTAATCGCATGCTGGTTAACGAAGGTCTACTGCAGCGTTTTGTGGTAACCGTCACTAATTTAGCAAATGACGAAATGGCACCTAATCATCAACTACTTAATCCACCAGAGCAGTCGTTCCGCGTATATTCGCAGGCGGGCAAGCAATGGATTGACGCCGCTAGCTACAAGCGGTATACCCCCTATGTAGATATGCTGGAGTCATTCGACAATCAAGCGTTACTTAGTGTGTATAACCTGTACAAAGACGACGTACAAAATAAATATGCGGAAATAAGTGATGAGCCTGACCAAGATTTCAATGAGGTACTTTTAATGGCGATTGACGAATTGCTAGATACTCCAGAAGTCCCTGTACCTGTCGAAGTTTATACTGACTCTGTTGCCTATAAGTATGCTGATTCTCGTCTAGAAAACCTTAACGAGCCTCAAAAGCAACTGCTTCGAACCGGCCCAGACAATATGCGTCGTATTAAAGCGAAGTTACGAGAGTTGAAAACCTTGATTCAAGCAGATGGATCTCAGTAGATTTCAGCAACAATTGAAGGGCGCGTCTAGCGAGGCGCGCGCACTTCCGCCAGTCGATAAATGGGATCCTCCTTTTTGCGGTGATATTAACCTTGAAATAGCGCTGGACGGACGTTGGTTTTATGAAGGCAGCCCTATTGGTCGAGCCAGCTTGGTTCGCCTATTCTCAACCGTGCTTAAACGAGAAGGTGACAACTACTTCTTAGTCACCCCAGTAGAGAAAGTGGGGATCCGCGTCGAAGATACCCCATTTATTATCGTAGAATGGGAAAACAATGGTGACACCTTAGTGTTTACCACACAAAGTGGCGACACCATCCCTCTTACCGACCTATCTCAAATTGAATTACGTGTTCCCCCTAGCGCGCTTAGAGACGACAACGCCACAGCTATTCCTTACCTTTGCGTAAGACGAAACCTGTGGGCGCGGCTACACCAGAATGTTTACTACCAATTATTGGCACAGGCGAAAGAAGTCAGGAAGAAAGAGAATAACACCACAATAACGCAATTTAGCCTAGACTCCGCCGGCAAGCAGTTTGTCATAGGTGAAGTAACGTCGTAAGCCCGCCTCGGCCACCCTTGCAACTAAGAAACATAAGCACAATCAACGACGCCCCATCTCGAAAACCCCAAGAATTCATTCACGTTTTTCCACTTCTCTTTTGCCTTCTCCTGCTGCCTCATTTACATTAGCTGTACAATATACATTCAATCATTAAGAAGAATACTTATGAAAAGCATGCCGTTCACCTTGCTATACGCTGCTATTAGTGCACTTTCATTTAACGTAAGTGCAGACACTGTGATTCATGCAGGCAGTGTTTTTACCGGTACGTCAGATACCTTAAAACACCAGGTCACGATTGTCGTTAACGGCAACAAGATTGAAGCCATTGAGGAGGGTTTTACTCCCCCATCACAAGGCGATACCCTCATTGATTTAAAACATGCCACCGTATTACCTGGTTTAATGGATATGCATGTCCACTTGTCTTCCCAGCACGGCGGACCACAAACATACCTTGAACGTTTCTCGTTAAATGAAGCTGACTATGCGCTGCGCGCGGCTAATTACGCAAAGATAACGCTGGATGCAGGCTTCACCACTGTGCGTAACCTCGGCGACAGCTACCATGAAACTGTGGCGTTAAGAAACGCCATTAATAAAGGTTATGCGGTTGGCCCTCGAATTTATACTGTAGGCAAATCTATAGCCACTACTGGCGGGCACGCGGATCCTAGTAATGGCATGTCACACATGATTAGGCCTGATGTTGGACCAAAACAAGGCGTAGTGAACGGCGAAGTAGAAGCAAGAGCAGCGGTTCGTTCTCGATATCAAGATGGCGCCGACCTTATTAAAATTACTGCCACAGGCGGAGTATTGAGTGTGGCAAAAAGCGGCCAAAATCCACAGTTCATGACAGACGAACTGGGCGCCATTGTAGACACTGCAAAAGACTACGGCATGACAGTGGCAGTGCATGCGCATGGAAAAGAAGGGATGAAACGCGCTGTCATTGCAGGTGTAGACTCTATTGAACACGGTACCTACATGGACGATGAAATTCGTAACCTAATGAAAAAACATGGTACCTACTATGTGCCTACCATTCTGGCAGGTAAATTCGTGGCAGACAAAGCTAAGATAGACGGTTATTTTCCGGCGTTGGTTCAACCTAAAGCCGCTGCCATTGGGCCGTTAATACAAAGTACATTTGCCAAAGCTCACAAATCGGGCGTAAAAATTGCTTTTGGTACAGACAGCGGTGTATCAGCTCATGGTGATAATGCCCAAGAATTTGCTCTGATGGTTGAAGCCGGCATGTCACCTGCAGATGCTATTTTGAGCGCAACGGTAAACAGTGCGGACCTTCTAGGTATCAGTGAAACACTAGGCTCCTTAGAGCCAGGAAAGCTAGCTGATATGATTGCCGTAAAAGGCAACCCACTCGAAAATATACGGTTACTTGAAAGCGTGGCCTTTGTCATGAAGGACGGTAAAATTTACAAGCAATAAGTAGGAACTATGGCATTAGGCACAAAGGTTAAGCGCAAAACACAGCAACTTGTTGACTCTAAACATATGCTTAAAGGCATTACCACCGCCTCCTTTCTTGAGTCCACCATTGTGCCTGTGCCGCTTGAAGCCATCATGGTTCCTTTGATGCAAGCTAGGCGAGATAGCTTGTGGAAAATTGCTTTTATGGCCACCTTAGGCTGTGTAATCGGTGCCATCTTTGGTTATGCATTAGGGTATTACCTATTCGACCTGATTGGCCAATGGGTGATTGACACCTTTTTCAGTCAGTCGCAATTTGAAAACGTAAAACATCAAATGCGAAACCAAGGTTTTTGGTTTGTAATGACACTCGGCATTGCCCCCATACCTTTTCAAGTGGCCATGCTTGCTGCCGGCGCAACGCAATATTCACTCCCTTTATTTTTACTGGCGACTATCATTGCAAGAGCCATCCGCTATTTCGGCTTGGCGCTTGTGGTATATTACGCAGGCGATAGAGCAGAGCACTTGATTAAACGCTACAAAGCAAAAGCAATTATTGCCTTATCGCTTGCCGTTATTATTCTTTGGTGGGCAAGCAATCAGCTGGCTGGCTAAGGATGAGAGCCTCCTCTAAAAAATTATTTAGATGATCATCATCGTTTTTTTGAACTTTACATTTGATAATGATTCTTATTTGCACTAGTGTAGTTATTAGGAGGTGCAAATATGAAGACACACCATTTATGTCCCGTTTATCGCAAGTGGTTACAGCTTAACCCCCTTGTTGCGCGAGAGCATCGCTGCGCTCTGCAAAAACAAACACAGCAGGCACATCTGAGAGGCGATACGCAGGAAGCGAAGTATTTAGGCTATCAAACCTTTGAAGCGGCCAGGGTTATTTTAACTGCGCTCCAACCGGTATCGTCGGATAGCATTAAACCTATACAAGAGGATGTTTTGGCGTTCGGCACCATGGGCATGTACTTGGCTAATTTGCTCATAAAAAGCGACAATATTGAAGAAGCTCATCGAGTACTTCAAGAATGTCAGCAGCAGTTAATGACTATTTTGCCCCTACATGCCACAAACCCCTCGGTATGTAAGATGATTGTCACACTTCAGCAATCCCTTGAGGTGGGAAGCCAACGCCTTCTTACCACAAAAAATCGAGTACCACCTACTTCCATATACCCCCAGCTTGCTTCTGTAAATATACATTAGCAATACAAAGAGGATGCACAAAAATGGCAACTAAATCGAACGTAAACAGTAACGATTTTATATCAGTCAACGTTAAAGCCTCGGTGCTTCGTAAAATGTTAAGTGGTCAGAACATTCACCTCACCGACATTCATTGCACCTGCACCCATAGCAAAAGGCAATTACAGCAGCTGCTATTACAAGCCGTAAGCGGAGAAGAACACTAACAGCCTAAATTATGCTGCAACCGAGATAAGATGGTTTAAATCTTGATTACCTAATAACATATTTATTATTAGGAGAAGAGGAATGTCATCATCTACAAACTGGCTCAATGTGATTGCTAGCGCGGGCTACAGCGCGAAAACCGTGATGTATTCACTACTTGGTTTGTTTATCCTTTCCTCTGTAATAACTGCCGCTGAACGTGAAAAAGCCACACAGAAACACGTTTTTGAAACTCTTCAATCCCAACCTTTTGGCAAAGCACTGTTATTTGGCCTTATTGTAGGGCTAGTGTGTTATGCATTGTGGCGCTGGCTACAAGGCTTTTTAAATACCGAGTCGTTAAAAATGGACAAGGCGAAAGACATTGTGATGCGAGGTTTTCTGTTTATATCCGGTTTGTTTTATTTTGCGGCGGCTTACCTAGGGGCAAACGTACTTATGGGTACCGACCAAAAAAGTGATGGGTCGAACAGTAAGCACGTAAGCCAACAGCTTATGCAATACGAATGGGGGATATTGCTGGTGGCCGCGGTAGGTGCAGCGATTATTACTTTCGCGTTTATCCAGTTCAAACACGCCTACACGGCAGATTTTTTGAAAAAGTTTGATCAAAACCAGCTGACAGGAACCCGTCAACAGGCCACCAAAACGGCTGGTCGCTTAGGCTATTTCGCACGAGGCGTGGTGTATTTATTCGTAGGCAGTTTCTTTGCACTTTCTGCCTTTCAAAGTGACCCGTCAGAAGCCGGTGGCTTGCAAAAAGCACTCACCACCTTAACCCAACAACCTTTTGGATTATACCTTCTCGCCGCCGTAGGCGCAGGATTCATCATGTTTGGGATCTATTGTGGTTTTGAAGCCAAGTACCGACGGACCTAGCCGACGGAATTTCTGAAACCTAGCTCAATTCAGCTAAATAAAGACA
>CEUN01170357.1_pt1 | contig 15240 bp, 14 predicted proteins | sample 361501 | NCBI WGS metagenome assembly CEUN01 (sample SAMEA2622801, study PRJEB7988) | marine metagenome | biome: marine biome (ENVO:00000447); feature: marine epipelagic mixed layer (ENVO:xxxxxxxxx); material: "saline water (ENVO:00002010), including plankton (ENVO:xxxxxxxx)" | depth 120 m | reverse complement strand
CCCCGTCGGGAAACAGCGACTCCGCCTTTGGTTTGGCGAGGGAATACAGATCATTGACCGCGATGCGCCGCGATTCCACCACGGTCAACGCCGCGGCGTTGTAAGTCACGACATCGCGGTCACGTCGGATGCCGGTCTTTTCGGACTTGGATGCAATCGGTGTTGTTGTCGCCCAGATGAGTCGTGCGCCGGTCGTCTTCAGGCGCGCCACGAGTTTGTTCACATTCGCACGATAAGTTTTCAACGGGACCTGATGACTTCCCTTGGGCGCCGGGGCGGATCTCCCATCCGGACCCAGGTGCGTCAGGTCGTGGATGCCCCAATTGAAATGGATCAAATCCCAGTCCACCTCTCCCAAGTAAGTTTCGATGTGTTCGAGCGTCTGTCGCGTAGAGCGACAATTGTCCGGCGCGCGACAGACATTGGCGACGCCCCGCAACGCCTTTTGCACACCGGTCGTGTAGCGCATGGAGATGGAGTCGCCAATGATCAACACATTGGGCAAGGCAGGATTCGCCTCGACAAACGCATACTCGGCGCGCTTCAGATACTTCTTGGGGACCGCTTTGCGCCAGGCATCTTTGTCGGCGTAAGGACATCCGGCATCAGCGGCCGGGATGATTACAAATGCCAGCGCGATAGAGCCGGCGAATGAAAGCAGATGCCGGAGACAACTGGATAGGCCATTCATGTCGGCATGGTGGCTCCGGATCAGCCATCTGCAAAATGAAATCCGGGTCCTCACAAGACCGCAATCGCTTCGATCTCCACCAGATAATCCGGATGCGCAAGACCGCTGACGAACACGAGTGTGTTCGGCGGAAACGGTTCGGCAAACACCCGATTGCGGGCACGGCGAAATCCATCCAGTTGATCTCGGTCAGTCAGGTAGGTCGTCAATTTGACGATGTTACCCAAACCGCCATCCAATTCTTGGAGAATGGCCTGCAGATTGACGTAGACCTGGGTTGTCTGCGCATCGATGTCATGCTTGCCGACGAAGGCGCCATCTTTATCCAGAGCAACCTGGCCGGCGATGTAAACCGTGTTGCCCGCTTTGGCGACGTGTGAGTAGCCAATACCCTGGGTCGAATGAACGCTCTGTGGACGGATGATTTCAGGCTTCATGGTTGCGGTGATAACTGGTGTTTCATCGTTTCTCAATGGCCAGGCCGACCCGGTTTCGCCGTGGGTCGCGTTTATCCGACTGATCCAGATGGGCGATGGAGTAGTACATCCACAAACAACCGTCGCGCCGAATCACGCAGGGAGCGTAAGCCGAATACTCATCGATGCTGCCGGGTGGACCGTTGAAGAAAGTCTGCGTCTGATCCTTCGTCCAGCGAATGCGGTCCTTGCTTCGCGGTAAGTGATGCCACCGGATCGTTCGGCAAAGTTCTTCATGTGCTGCTTGTAGGCCGCGGTATACCACATGCGGAACACGCCGTCTTCGAGGAGGACCGCGCAATTGTACACGGCTGATTCCATTGCTCCGTCGACCATGCCAGGTGTCAGAACCGGATTGCCGTCGTTGGATTTCTTCCAGGTCACTCCGTCGCAACTGGTGGCGTGTCCGATCGAGAAACCGGACTTGTTGTCCGGCCGTCCGAAATACCAGAGATGAATGAGACCATCGGGAGCCAGCAATGCGGTCGGATGCATGACGGCTCCGGCGTCGAATCCACCTTTGCCTCCCCGGTCGATCACGGGTTTCCCGTCATTCGATATCCGCCAATCGATTCCATCCCGGCTGGTCGCATGCCCCACCGTGTAGCGACTCTGCTGATCACCCATGGTGAACCACATGTGATACTGTCCGTCCTTTTTCAGCACCGTCGGATGATCGACCTTGGTGGAATAGGCCGAACCTTCTGGCCCGGGACGCAGGACCGCACGACCTCCATTGGCACGCTCCCAGTTCAATCCGTCCTGGCTCGTCGCATAACCGATCGCACCGGTGAAGCAGTTCTTCGCCCGGCCGTTGTAGTACATCCGCCATTCGTCACCCACTCGAATGACGCTGGGATACTTCGCGTGGCATTCGTCAAACGAACCGGAACCGCCAAGATCCAGAATCACCCGACCGGTCTTCTCAAACTGCACGGCGGGTTGGAGCTTTTCCTCAGATTCCGCGAACGCAAATGAGGCTATCAGAATTCCCGTTGAAAGGAATCGATTCATCACTTCTCCATCAGCTCCCGGCGCTTGTCTTGAGGAACGGAATCAAGGGCGGAAAGAAAGTATGGAACGTTAAACAACATATTCCCGTTCAAGCTCGTCATCCAGCCGCGGGGTTGGCCGCCGTATCGCCAGTCGTCTGACTTGTCGGTCTTGGCGATGAAGTCGGTTAGATCTTCCAGACCAATCTTCAAAAAATGCTCGTTGCCGCTCAGGCGATAGGCCTCGCCCATCGTGCGAAAGATCTGGCCGTGCCAATAGCGGCCGAGGTGTGCCGGGGCTGGTTGATGGATCCACACGCCGGAATCGGGCGGGGCGTTGTCGCGATCCCCGGAGATGAAGTCGTAGTCGCCGATGGCAGTGGGCTTGGGTTTGGAACGAACTCCAGCGAGCCGCAGATAACGTTGCTTCAGGTCCTCATCGAAGCCATGACGCATCATCCATTCCTCCAGCGAGAAGGCGACGTAGCCCGCGCTCCCCATGCTGCCGGAATCCGCCCAGGCCTTGATGCGTTTCAATCCGGCTTCCTTGAACTTCTCGTCGCCGGTCAGTTCGTAGAGCAGCGCGAAGGCGTTCAAGGGATTCACATAGCCGCGCTTGCCGGCGTCGGACCACTTGCCGTCGCCCTTGCCGACGAGGATCTCCGCACGGCGATGCGTGGCGAGCATGTGACCGGCGGATTCCAGGAGAACGTCGTAGGCGCGACGATCACCGGTGAAGTAATAATAGGCCAACGGCGCGTGTAGATAGGTGTGCGTGGAATCCGTGCCCCCGCCCCAGTGCTTCTCGGCGTGACGACGTTGGGCACCCTTGGTCGAACCGGCGTGGGAAGTACCGACGTCGATCAGGTAACGCGTGTTGATCTCCGCCCAGTCAAAATACTTCCGAACCCCGCTGCGGGCATACATGAGCCAGGGACCGTAGGTGTTCGACACCTCATTGACCGTCCAACCATGCCGCGCAATCTGCGACCAGGTCTTGCTGCGATGGTTCCACTTGATCTGCGTCGCGCCGAAATCCCACTTGCCGTTCCAGCCATATTCCTTGGCGTGACGGACCTGCCAGTCGAACAAGGCCTCCAGCGCTTTCTCGATCTCCGGATAACTCTCCGGATCATGCGGATGGAGTTCGCCGAACACCTTTGTGCGCGCAATGTAGTCAGGATCCAACATGAACAAGACACGCTTCTCCTGCGCCAGCAGGAATGGCAAGTCGGGCTCCGGCCCCGAGTGGAAATGGATGGTGAACTCCTGCGTCTTCCCGAGGCCGACCGCATTGCCAATTCCCTCCTGCCCACTGTACGCGCTACGTTGTCTTCCCCGACTGAGATTCATCGCATCCCCATGCTCCGGCCACAGATGCACCCGCAGTGTGTCGCTGGCCGGATGAATCTGAATCTCGTTCGGATGCTGCTCGGCAAAATGTCGCACCGCCACACTCGCGCCGAACTCCGGCGTCGAATAATCCATGATCCCCGGTGCGCGCCGTCCCGTTTCAATCGCCTGATAATAGAATGGCCGCGCTCGCGAGATCACTTCACCCGTCGGGTCGATCCGTGCGACATCGATCTGTCCCAAGGGCAGCTTGTTGAATGTTTCAAAATACAACTTTGCCAAACCATCCCGCTCCTGGATCAACTCCACGTATTTGCGCCCCGAATCATTCAGCACCGGCAGCGAAAACCAATCGTTGTCCAACATCATCGAGGTTACCCGTCCCGGCCGCTTCTTTCCCGTCGCCTGAAAATCCAACGGCAGATGCAGGGACACATCGCGGATCAGATCCTTCTCCGGATCCCCATCGAAGACGAACGTATGAAACACCTTCAAATCAGATCGCCCGGCAAAAGCATGAATCCGCACCACCCACCGACAGAATGGTTTCCCCTCCGCGTCCACATGCACGCCCTTCGCACAGACCACCGCCCGCAACGGCCCGGACTCCTCGACCTCCACCACGCAGTTGGTGTCTCCATGACTCCAATACTCCCGCTTTTCCCAATCAATCGCCCGCACACCACCCTCACTTCCCGCATCTACAACCAAACGCTCGCCGCCGTCTTCCCTGAGCCAGGCTTTGCGAAGGAAATTGAACTTTGTCCGCCGAACCATAAACCGCAGCGCACCCGTATCCACCCGGACATAACGCTCCGTTTCATGCACTGAGATTCTCTGATCCGGCGGAGGATTGGCCCCTTTTGCCAATCGAAACTCCGTTGAATCCCCGGCCGCCAAATCCGACTGCAGATCGACCAGCACCCATTTTAAACTTCCATTCGATCGCCAGCGCGAAAGCTCCCGAAATTGCGCCGGGATGGCTTTGCCCGAATCATCCAACACGCAGAGTTCATTCACCCTCCGAGCTAATGACTTCGCCAAAGGAACACCGCCTGTCAATGCCTGGCCCGGTCGGGCAATCGCCATTCGTTCAGCAACCGAGAACCGCGCAATCTCCGCCGCGGGAACGCCTGCGGCCGCAATCATTGCGGCCGTCGAAATGGCAAGAATTCGATTCATAATTGGATGTCTTCGCTGCGAATCGGGGCCGAAATTCGCGCCATTGAATTCATAGCTGAAATCTCTTTGAGAACTCCTCTTCCAAACTTCGGATTGGTGAGCGGAGCGAGGTCCTTTGCCGGCATGGGCCTGAGGGCAACTGTCACGTGATAGGCGTCGATTCGGCGATTGGCTGGCGTGGCGAGCAGCAGCTGGTCGTCGTCGGTGAACACCTCACCAACAATGCCGCCGGTAAGAAAAACGCGGCAATGGTTGCGGCTCAGCGCGGTGGTGACCGATGACTTCATGGGAATCCAAAGCAGCAGAGTTACGGACATCAAGGCAGGGGTCAATTCAATGCGTTGGAGAGGTGCCCCAACGAGCCTAGGCATCGGCCGATACCTAAATGTCTTGGTTCAAGTCTGCCATTCAGAGATAGTCGCTGCGCTTTGTCCGAAAAGGGGACAAACAGCCCATGAAATTCGCGGATTTGCATATGCACACAAACTTTTCCGACGGGACGTTTACGCCCGAGGAACTGGCTCAACGTGCACATGACTGTGGATTGCGCGTAGTGGCATTGACCGATCATGACACGCTGGAAGGCTGCGAGCGGATGGGCAAAGCCTGCGAGAACCTGGGCATCGAGTACATCGTGGCCACTGAACTCACAGCAGAGTACGATGGATATGAGATTCATCTGCTTGGCTATTATCTGGATCTGCAGGATGAATATTTTCTTTCGAAACTGTGCCAGTTTCAAAAGGTACGACAGAGCCGGATCATTGAGATGGCTGAGGCTCTGAACAAGGCCGGCGTGCCGCTCGAGGCCGATGCGGTTTTCGAACTCGCCAAGTGCAAATCACCCGGCCGTCCTCACGTTGCGCGTGCAATGGTCAACGCAGGTCTGGTGAAATCGATGGATGTCGCTTTCGAGAAATATCTGAAGAAGGGCAAACCGGCGTGGGTACCAAAGTTCAAAATCAGCGCCTTTGAAGCCATCGAACTCGTGCATCGCGCGGGGGGCGTTGCGGTGATGGCTCACCCCGGACTGAACCGCACTGACGAGGTCCTCAAGCCATTGATCGAATCTGGTATGGACGGCATTGAATGCTTTCATACGCGGCATTCCACCAATGACTGCGAGCGTTACGAGTGCATGGCAGAGGAGTTCGGAGTCTTGATCACGGGCGGATCTGACTGCCACGGGATGAACAAGGGCCGCCCATTGATCGGCGGGATCAAGCTACCTTATGTTTACGTGGAGCGCATGAAGGAGCGCGTTGCCCGACGACGCGGCGAAATGGCCGAAGCCAAATAGCACATACACATGGGACTCTTTTCGAAATTCCGGGAAGGACTGCGCAAATCCACGTCAAAACTTGGCCACGAGATCAAACGCGTCGTCAGCGGATCTTCCAGACTCACCGCCGACTCCGTCGAGGAACTCGAGTATATCCTGCTGAGTTCGGACATCGGACTGGCGATGACCCAACAGATTCTGGCAGCCGTACGGGAGGCATATGAAACGCAAGGCAGCGACGCGGACGTCATTGGCGTTGCCACCGAGGAAGTCACCAAGAGTTTTGAAAGCGAAGAAAGCCCGCTCGCCAAGCAACTCGAAGGACTGACCGTCGTTTCCATGGTGGGAGTAAACGGAACGGGCAAGACCACCACCACCGCAAAACTCGCACATCGGCTCCACAGTGAAGGGCAGACCGTCTTGATGGCCGCTTGCGATACGTTTCGCGCCGCAGCGATCGATCAGCTGAAGCTGTGGGGCGAACGCCTGAACGCCGACGTCATCGCCGGCGAGTACGGCGCAGATCCGGCCGCCGTCGCGCACGATGGCATTTCAGCTGCAACGGCCCGCAATGCCGACTACCTCATCGTGGACACGGCCGGTCGGCTGCACACCAAGTCCAACCTGATGAAGGAACTGCAAAAGGTGCATCGCGTGATGGACAAGCAATTGGAGGGCGCCCCACACGAATGCCTGCTGGTCATCGACGCCACCACGGGAATGAATGCCGCCGTCCAAGCACGCGAATTCAACAAGCACGTTCCCCTCACCGGTCTGGTGGTAACCAAGCTCGATGGGACAAGCAAAGGCGGGATGGTCGTGGGCATTCACAAGGAACTGAAACTGCCCATCAAGTTCGTCGGACTGGGCGAACAGCCAGACGACCTTCAGCCCTTCAACGCAAAACAATTTGCCGAGGCTTTGTTTTCAACTGACGAATAGCTTCCAAAATCCAATTTGAGCTACCGTTCCATGATCCGATAGAATCGCTGCACTCTCCAGTTGCGCGAATCCTCGAAATAAACCTGACCATCCGCAACCTGAAGCTGGACGCTCGCCGGTGACCAGGCTTCATCCAGCGCATTCCTCACCTCTGCTTCGAACGCCTGCACATTCCCGCTCCAATTCCCCGCTCCATCCGCATCCCCAAACCAGATTCGGACGTTCTCCGCGTCCAAAAAGGTCAGTGAATTCAGGCGCTTCGGGGACCTAACGGAAAGCTGGGCGACGTCCTGAACCAAGACGCCAGCGCTGCTGGACACAGCGATCGAATACAGACCCGCATCCCGCCGGCCCAGATTCATCAACTCCAGGCTCGCTCCGGTTTGTCCCAGAATGAACACGCGGTCTTTCCTCCATTGATAGCTCACCGGCAAGGCACTTTGAACCACAGGCGACAGATTCACCGACTGCCCGGCATCAAGCACTGATCCGATCTCGTCCCGCCAATCTGCGGCCGTAGCGGCGCGCCCAACATGAAACCCTGATGCCCGTTCAATATTGGCACTGTCGGCAACGTTCCCAAGCCGGGTGCCGCCAACTTCCTCCTCGTCTGGCTCTTAATGGTTATCAGTCAATGATGTCTGACAATTGGTAAGGCAGTTATCCGTTCGAAAACTGTCGGTGATTGACTTTGCGGACTTGTGACGTGGGTAGATCAAAAGCCGTCGATGACGTCGTTGATCTGTTTGAAGTAGCCCTGGAAGAAGTTGATGATGAAGTAGGCGACGGTGCCCATGACGCCGAGGATGACGGTGGTGACGAGGGCCTTGGTGAACCGGTCGAGCTTGCGCTGGCTTTCTTCCTGGTAGTAGTCGCGGAGGCGGATGAGGGCGTCGTCGAGTTGGCCGCTCATTTCGCCGGTCTTGTAGATGCTGCTGAAGGTGTTGGGGAAGTAGTGTTCGCGTTGCAACAGTTCGGACGGGGTGTGGTTGCCGGATTCGAGGCCGGCCCGCCATTTGGCGGTGATGCGTTTGAGGGTGGGGGAGCCGGATGCGGATCCGGACATTTGCCAGGCTTCGGGGATGTTCACGCCTGCGCTGATGAGGGCTTCCAATGCGGCTGAGAGTCGAGCAAGGGCGAGCGCGCGTCGGGCGCCACCAATGACAGGGATGAAGTTGAGGATTTTCTCGATAGCGCTCCGCCAGAAATAGAAGCGCGTGCTTTGCATGAGCACGATGGTTCCGAGCACGGCTACGTAAGCAGGGATGAACATCAGTGCCTTTTGCGTGAGGTATTCCTCGAAACCGCCGGATTCCAGGATCAGGGCTTGAAAGGTTCCGATGGGAAAGATCAGGAGGGCGAAGTGGAGCAGGCCGATGGGGTAGAGCAGTTTGCCGATGATCTGTCGGATCAGCAGGGCGGTGCGTTGATAGTAATCGGCGAGACCTTTGAAGACCTGGTCTATGCGGCCGCTTTTTTCACCGGCTTCGATCAGTGCGCGATCGAAGGGAGGCAGCCAATTGCCGGTGTGGGCGAGACCTTCCGCGAAGGTGCTCCCGTTGTTGATGTGGTAGAGGATTTCGTCGATCGGACCGCGGAAGCCGGCCCCGGGTGGTTTCGTCTGCAGGTTCTCCAAAGCAGAAACGAGCGGGAGTCCCGCCCGTATCATGGAGTTCAGTTGGAAATAGAATTCAGCCCTGTTGGCGAGTCTGCCGGGCGTGACGATCAGTGCCATGGGGCGTCACGCCTGTTGAGGTCAGCCGAGGAGTTCATCGAAGGCCGCCTGCAGGTCGGCCTTCGCGCGCATACCGCCGATTTGATTCACCTGCTCGCCGTCCTTGAAGAAAAACAACTGGGGGATGGTTTGTATCCCGTATTTACCGGCAAGTTGCTGGTTGCTGTCCACATCCACCTTGCCAATTTTTACTTTCCCGTCGTATTCGCCGGCGAGTTCATCCAGAACCGGGCCCAGCATTTTGCAGGGTCCGCACCATTCGGCCCAGAAGTCCACGACGACCGGCGTTTGAGAGTTGATGACTTCGGCTTCGAAGTTATCGCCGGTGAGGGTAACAATATTGTCAGCTGCCATAATCGGTGGAGAGCGTAACGGAGTTTGTGGAATTGGGAAGGCTTAGAACAACTTGAACAGTTGGAAAGCAACGACGCCGGCGCCAATGGCTCCACCTGCGGCAATCACGCCGAGGAGGTAATCCACCCAGGTTGCAGACGAGCCACCAGCGCCGGGGGCTTTGCCCGCTTTGCCGGGGGTCATCTTCGGCTTGGGAGCCTTCTTCGCAGGTAGAGAAACTGCGGACGGTGTGGAATCTGTGGAAGCAGCCGCCGGGGCTTTTGCTCCGGGTGGCTTGCTCTTGGGGCCGGGAGGCGACGGCTTGCCGGGAGGCGCAGCCGAGTCCATGGTCGGCATCTCCTCTTCCGAATCCGGAATTTCAGCGACGTCGGGCGCGCCTTGATCGGTCTGTGGAACGACGGCTTTGACGGCCTTGCCTCCTGGAGGAGCTTCAGCAGGTCCGTCCTTGGGCGGGAGATTCAATCGAACGGTCTGTTTGGCTCCAGGAGCACCTCCGCCTCCCCCGCCTGCCTTGGGTGGCATTTGAAGTCGAACGGTTTGCTTGGCCGCGGGTGCGCCTCCTGCGGCTGGAGCTGTCGGGGCCGCAGCACCACCAGTGGGTTTGGGAGGCAATTGAAGTCTAACGGTTTGTTTGGCCGCGGGTGCGCCACCAGCGGCCGGAGCTGCGGCTGGCGCGGGTGCAGCTCCACCTCCTGCCGCAGGCGGGGCGGCAGGTGCTTTGCCTTGTTTTGGGGGCAGAGTCAGCCGCACCGTTTCCTTGGCCGAAGGCTTGGGGGGCAGACTGATCCTGACCGTTTCTTTCTTGGGCGAGACTTTGGCGCCCGGTTTGGGTGGTTCGGCCATAGTAGTTTTCAAGTGACGCTATTGAGGTGACCATTGGGTGTCAAACCCTAATCTCTTCATACTCAGCATTTTGGGAGGATTTATGCGTGAACATTTCACGCAATAATTCGCGGTTCTCGGAGTTGGATTTGTCCAAGTCTTTGTCCAAGAAAGTCTTTGAAATGTGGGGGGCGGATCACTAGCGTGCGCGCTCCGTTACCTTGAAGAAATCAGGCAAACCAGAAATTCCTCGCAAGGCGATATATCGTCTCTCGATTTACCTGCGCTGTCTTCAAAGATTGAAGACGAACGGTATCGAGACGATCTCCAGTGACGCGCTCGCGAAGGCGGCCGGGGTGAAGTCCACCCAGTTGCGTAAAGACCTGACGTACTTCGGTCAGTTCGGTACGCGGGGGCTCGGATACGACGTGAGTCAGCTGTCGGGAATGATTTCGGATCTCCTTGGAACCAGCAGCTTGCAGCCTGTGATTCTGGTGGGCGTGGGTAATCTTGGCGCGGCGTTGCTGACTTATCGTGGATTTCAAGAGGAAGGTTTTGAGGTCGTGGCTGCATTTGACGCGGACGTGGCGGAGGCGAGGAAGCGTTCGAAGTCAAAGAAGATCCACGCGTTGTCAAAGATGCGCTCGGTGGTGCAGCAACACGGGATTCGCATGGCGATCCTGGCTGTGCCGGTGACCGTGGCGCAGGAAGTTGCCAATCAGCTGGCGGATGTCGGCGTCGTGGGCATCCTGAACTTTGCGCCGATGGTGTTGCAGGTGCCGGATGAGGTTTCCGTGAGCAATGTGAATCTGGCGATCGAGTTGGAGAACCTGAGCTATTTCATCCAGGATTGAGGGGGATTGTTGAAGGGGTGAGAACGGGAAGACGCGTCGCCCTTTCACGCTTCAACCCATTGACCCTTTAGCACCCCCTCAATAGTGCGCGATCAGTTCGATTTCGATGTTTGCGCCCTTCGGTAGTTCGGCGACCGCGACGGCCGCACGTGCGGGATAAGGCTCTTGGAAGTATTCGGCGTAGACTTCGTTCGCCATCCCAAAATCAGCCATGTTGGTAAGATAGATGGTGGCTTTAACCGCATTTGCAAAGGTGAGCCCCTGGTCTTCCAGGATGAGCTTCACGTTGTCCAACGCCCGGCGCGCCTGCACCTCGATGTCTCCAGTGACCATTTCTCCACTGATGGGATCGAGTGGGATCTGACCCGAACAATACAGCAGGTCGCCGACACGCACGGCGATGTTGTACGGACCAACCGGGGGTGCAGCGTTCTTGGGATTCACTGGAGTCTTTGTCATGCGGGTTGTCTTATCGCGTATTTTCGGCTGAGAACAGGATGCAGTTTGAGCTTCAGTTCTTTCATCATGGGCGGAACTCTCACCCGATGTCAGTGCTGGTCATCGGGCTGAATCCCGCAGTAGATGAGGAGTGGCGGGTGGATTCCATCAATTGGGACGAGAAGACCATCGTCCGGGAGAAGCGGTCATGGGCCGGGGGCAAACCGCCCAATGTCGGCCGTTGGCTCCGACACCTGGGGGTCAAATCAACATTGCTGATGCCCTTGGGGGGCGCGGGTGGAAAGTTGGTGGCGAATCATTTGCGAAGGGAGAAAGTGAAGTTGCGGATCATTCCACTGTGTGAAGAGACGCGGACGAATGTCATGGTGACTCAAGGGAAGGGGAAACAGCTCCGATTCAATCCGCCCGGACCCGTGCTTTCGCGGAATGAGTGGGAGCAGGTATTCGGGGAATGTGAAAAGGAGCTCAAACGGCACAAAGTGATGATCTGTTCCGGATCACTTCCGGCCAAGGCGCCCACATCAACGCACGCCAAACTCGTCCGGTTGGCAAGAAAGCATGGTGTGCTTCCAATCCTAGACTGTGATGGACCCGCCTTGCAGCGAGGTGTCAAAGCCAAACCGTTTCTCGTGAAACCAAACCTCTTTGAACTCGCGGGCTGGTGTGGGCGCAGACTGAACAAACGAGCAGGCCGGATTGCTGCTGCGCGTGAGATGTCATCCATGACGGGTTCCTGGGTGATGGTTTCGGCGGACAAGTCAGGGGCGCTGTTGGTGAACGAGCGCGAGAAGGTCTTGTTCATTGCGGATGCCCCGAAGGTAAACGCTCTGAATACGGTAGGCGCGGGGGATGCGATGCTGGCAGCCGTTGCCAGATGCATCAGCAAGGACCTCGCACCCGATCAGTGGCTGCGGGAAGGAATCGCAGCTGGGACGGCCTACGTCCGGATGCCGGCTGGCGAGTTGCCGAAGGCGAGTTTGATCTCCGCAATGAGAATGCGGGTGCGTGTGAAATGATACAGCACAGCGAGTCATGATCAGGAATTCCCGCAGCGCAATACTGATGAGCACCTGCCTGATCACCCTGTTTTCGGGCTGTGGACAGCTCTCACTGAACACAGTGCCGACCGAGACAGTTATTCGTGACTGGATGGGGAGGTTCCTGATCGAGCCGCAAGAGATTCGAGGAGAATATCAGAACTTGGACGTCGATTGCCTTCTCTTCGCATACCACTCTGAGGCGAAATCTGCTGACGACTTCTGGAAAACATTGGATTTGCAAGTGAAGACAGAGAACTGGGAGAAGACCGATATCGATGGCCCAAATTCGGAGTATCGGCGCTACTTTGCGAAAGGAGAGACCCATGCAGATCGTCCGGACATGACGGCGTTCGAGAGTTTCGAAGTCACACGTGTCTTTCTTCACGAAGCCACCATGACGGCCGTCATCGGCATGGTACAGGCTGATGCTTCCAGCGGACCAAAGAACTTCGAGGAAACCGGCGAAGGCAAATGGTCGCGAAGTGCCTTCTGGCCGCGCTTTGAAAAACTGGTTTCAAAGATCAGCGAGCTGTCAAACTAGTCCGGCACGCCAGCCGATGTGATTGGGTGCTCAAATTGATTGCTGTTGCACCGACCTGAGTAAAGAATCCGCGCCTCATGGACAGACTCGCCCGCGCCTTTACGATCGCAACCTTGGTCCTCGCGCTCAGTCCGGTGTTGGCTGCCGAACTGCGCCCGCCCGGATTCCGTCCCGAACGACATCGAGTGGATGCCTTGGTTGGCGCGGCGGTCGTCACCAGTCCGGGCAGAGAGATCAAGAACGGAACCATCGTCATCAAAGAAGGCCTCCTCACCGCAGTGGGTGCGAAGGTCGAAGTGCCAAAGGGTGCGCGGATTTGGGACATGACGGGCAAGACGATCTACGCCGGCTTCATTGATCCTTATGTGATCCACGCGGCGAATACACTGCCGGTAGACACGACCGGGTTTATTCCGATTCGTGCCGGCTCGATCGTGGATTTCGCCGGAGCAGAAAATCATTCGAAGGTAAGGCATCCCCCCGGTTCCGGATCGGGTATCCACGGAATCACTCCGCAGAACCGCCTCGACCTGGACCTCGTGCCAGACCCGAAGCTTTTCAAATCACTGCGAAGCATCGGTTTCACGACGGCGAACCTTGCACCGGCCGAAGGCATTCTCCGTGGAACCGGCACCTTGGTGAACCTGGGCGATGGCAGTGCAAATGAGATCATTCTCCGTCGGCAACTGTTCCAGCACGCGGCGTTCGAACCGTTCGATGATGTCTATCCGAAGTCACTCATGGGCGTGATCGCGGCGCTTCGTCAGACCTTTTATGACATGGAGTTTTATCGGAAGGATCGCGATCACCATGCGAAGAACCCCACGACCCGGGAACGCCCCGAAGCCAACAGCGCCTTGGAGGCCTTGCAGGCGTTGCGCGACGGACAGCGCGTGGTTTTCGAACCGGGCAGCAGCCTCATGGTGGAGCGGGCGGGGGATTTCGTAAGGCAATTCAAATTTGGTTCGGCGATCGTGGCTTGCGGCGAGGAATGGCGACGTCCCGAACTGGTCAAGGCGGCAGGCGTTCCCTTCATCGTGCCACTCGGATTTCCGAACGCACCCACCTTGCCGAATGAGGATGACTGGATGCAGGTCTCGCTCGATCAGTTGCGACGCTGGGACTGGGCCGCAGAGAATCCGGCGGTCATTCACAAGCAGGGGCAAGCCGTCTCGTTGACGACGCACGGTCTCGGCGATCGCAAGAGTTTCCGGAAGATGCTCAAACGCGCCATCGGGCGCGGTTGGTCGGAGAACAACGCATTGGCCGCCCTGACGACAGTGCCGGCCGAACTCACGGGCACAACCGCCATGCTCGGTCGCATCGAGGCGGGCAAAGTCGCGAACCTGACTGTCGTTCAGGGTTCCTATTTCAATCCGGAAGATGAGCTCACCGAGGTTTGGGTGGACGGGAGACGTTTTGAAATCGATTCGGCACGCAAGCCGGACGACGAGAAGAATCAGAAGGCAATTGCTGGGGCCAAAAAGAAGAATGATCTGCATAAACTTCTGGCTTCCCGAGTCGCGCGTCATCCCTCCGAAGACCGCGGAACGCTGGCGACGCCGAAGGCCGTTCTCGTGAAGAACGCGACGATCTGGACTTCCGGACCGGATGGGAATCTTACCAATGCCTCGATGCTCATCGTTGATGGAAAGATCCGCGCGCTGGGGGCGAAGGCTGATCGTGAAGCCAAAGAGCAGGGGAACGTGCATGAGATCGATGGCAAGGGGCTGCACGCCGCACCGGGCATGATCGATTGCCACAGTCACACTTCGATTCTTGGTGGAGTCAACGAATCGAGTCTTCCATCCACCGCGATGGTGGGCATTCGCGACGTCGTAAATTCGGAGACGGACAATTTCTACCGTCAGCTTGCAGGCGGGCTCACCGTCGCCAACCTGCTTCACGGTTCTGCGAATCCGATCGGTGGCCGCAATGCAGTGATCAAACTGCGATACGGTGATCCACCGTCGAAGATGCTGTTCGCTGGAGCGCCGCTGGGCATCAAGTTCGCGCTCGGTGAAAACGTCAAGCAGTCGAATTGGGGCGATGATCGCACCACGCGGTTTCCGCAGACGCGGATGGGCGTCGTGACCTTCCACCGCAATCGATTTGTTGCGGCCAGGCAGTATCTCGAACGCATGCAGAACTACACTTCCAACGGCGGGCGCCCGGTTCGACGTAATCTGGAACTCGATGTCCTTGGAGAGATCATTGAGGGCAAGCGTTGGATCCATTGCCATTCGTATCGGCAGGACGAGATGATCGCCTTGATGCGCACGATGGAATCGTTCGACGTGAAGATCGGCACGCTTCAACATGTGTTGGAGGGATACAAGATCGCCGATGAAATCGCGAAGCACGGCGCGGGCGCGTCGGCTTTCTCAGATTGGTGGGCCTACAAGTTTGAGGTCTACGATGCGATACCTTATGCGGGTGCGCTCATGTGGCAGCGCGGAGTAAACGTGAGCTTTAATTCGGATTCCAGCGAGCTGGCCCGCCGCATGAACATGGAAG
>CEUN01050280.1_pt1 | contig 15240 bp, 19 predicted proteins | sample 361501 | NCBI WGS metagenome assembly CEUN01 (sample SAMEA2622801, study PRJEB7988) | marine metagenome | biome: marine biome (ENVO:00000447); feature: marine epipelagic mixed layer (ENVO:xxxxxxxxx); material: "saline water (ENVO:00002010), including plankton (ENVO:xxxxxxxx)" | depth 120 m | reverse complement strand
AGGACACCGCCCTCTCAAGGCGGAGATCACGGGTTCGAATCCCGTATGCGCTACCATTTTCTCAAAGTGATTGAATTAATCTTCTTAAAAAGTCCATTTGCTTTTTCTATATGTTTTATCGAATCAAGCGGTTTGTTTTTTTGTGGATGTTTAACATATCACCGGAGTTTTATAGATTGAGAGTAAGGATTAGGATTAGATTATGACCATTGAATGTCCTTTATGCCTGAACTCACAATGCAATCTTTATTATTCCAGTGATAGAAAGAACCTTGTTAGAGATTATGTGATATGTAAAGTCTGCGATTTGATTTTTGTCCCTGAAATATTTCATATTTCAGAAAAGGAACAGAAGGCGCGTTATTTGGAGCATAATAACGATCCAAATGATCAACGATATAGAACATTCCTGAGCCGTTTGAAGGATAGGATAACTCCTTTTCTGAACCCTGGTCAGATTGGGTTAGATTATGGATCTGGACCGGGTCCAACATTATCGATAATGATGACGGAAGATGGATATACGACGAAGAATTATGATCCTATATTTCAACCTAATACTTTTGTGCTTAATAGAAAGTATGAGTTTGTTGTGTCTTCCGAGACGATAGAACATTTCGTGGATGTGAGAGCAAACTTTGATTTTATTGACGGTATTTTGGCTAAATCCGGAGTTTTTGGTGTTATGACTTCAATAAAATATCAACATATCAGATTTGAGACATGGTCTTACCATTATGATCCCACGCATGTCAGTTTTTATTCTCCGGTTACGATGGCCTATATCGCTTCGAATTGGGATTGGGATATAGCAGGTATTTATGACAACGTGTATATATACAGAAAAAAGCATTGACTATTAAGCCAGTTAGGATTTATGAATCGGTATGAAATATGAACTTCCAGAATTACTTCTAGATATAGAAGATGGGGTAATCGATTTAGGTTGGGGACATCCGTCATCAACACTTTATCCTTCTGCCGAAGTTATCAATGCGGCTAATATTGCTTTAGTCGGACAAAGTGCGACTGCATTCCACTATGGAGCTGCTCAGGGATTCGGACCTTTTTTAGAATCCCTAAATTTGTTCCTCTCAAAAGAGGAATCGTATGGGGTAACATCCAGTCCTAAGAATCTTTTTTTGACTGCTGGAGCATCTCAAGGATTCGATATGACTTGCACTTTGTTTAGCGAACCAGGGGACTGCGTATTTGTAGAAGAGCCAACATACTTTGTAATAGAGAAAATATTCAGAGAAAGAGGACTTGATGTGATCGGTGTTAAAACAAACAGCGATGGCATCTGTTTACAGGATTTGGAGGACAAATTAAAAAAAGGTATAAGGCCAAGATTTTTATACTCCATTCCAACATACCAGAACCCTACGGGTATATCTGTTCCTAGAAAGACAAGAATGGAATTAGTACAGTTGGCTGAGAAATATAATTTTTTGATATTAGCGGACGAAGTTTATCAATTACTGAATTTTGATTCTCTGCCCCCTGAACCTATGATGCATTTCGACAAGAATAACAGAGTTATTTCCTTCGGTTCTTTTTCAAAGATATTGGCTCCAGGAATGCGAGTCGGATGGATTCATTCCAGTGAGGAAATTATAGAAAAATTTGCTGGTTCAGCGTACGCCTTTAGTGGAGGTGGGTTGAATCATTTTTCTTCTGTCATAGTTAATGAAATGCTTAAGAGTGGGGACATAGAAATAAATCTTTTCAATTTAAGGACAACACTAAAAAATCGATCTGATGTAATGTACGATGCACTACAAAATCATTTTTCATCCCAAATTCAGTTCAACAAACCTGAAGGAGGGTACTACTATTGGCTGAAGTTCAATGAAACCGTAAATACTGAGCATTTACTGCCAATAGCAAGGAAGTATGGAGTGGCATACAGGCCAGGTAATGCTTTTTCGGAATCGGGAAATTTTGATCAATATTTGCGACTGACTTATACGCTTTATCGATCAGATGAGATAGAAGAGGGTGTTGAAAGATTGTATAAAGCTTACGGACGATATTTACGATAGCTGTATCCAGTCGTCTTGAGACGAATTTTTGGGAAATATGGTTGGATGGATTATCTCACTCAATATTTCTAGACCATTTATTATTCTTGGCCCAGGTCTACTGAAATAAGCTGATCCATTCGTCGCAAAAATCTCTCCAGAATAATTATCCCAAAACTCACCCGTATTTGTTGTCTCAAATTCTGCAATTGTTTTGCCCAGATCAAATCCACACACCATCAATACCACGATATCAGGATTTGCATCCGATGCCTCATCCCAAGTAATTTCTCGAGAAGGAGATGTCACTTTACCAATGACGTTAGATCCTCCTGCCAATTCAACCATTTCCGGTACCCAATGTCCCCCTATGAACGGAGGTGAAAGCCATTCAATTGCTAAAACTTTGGGCCTCTGCTTGATTAAGTCTGTTTTAGCTTTTACTTTCCTTATCCTATCTTTCAGGTTATTGGTTAAATCTGAAGCAATACTTTCTGTGTTTGTGTGATGACCTATCTGTTCTATTGATTCTAAAATACCATTTAGGTCATTAGGTTCGAAGGAAAGAACTTTTTGGTTCCCTTTTATTTCCCTTATACTTTTTTCAACTTCCGAGTAAGAAACTGCACAAACTTCACAAAGTTCTTGTGTCAATATGATGTCCGCTCCTGAATCCTCTAGAGCGGAAGTGAGTATTTCATAAATCCCAGAGCCTTTATGCATGGCTTCAGATATATGAGTGTTTATCTCTTGGGAATTACTGTTACTGTGGTCTATTAGGCTTCTGGTAACCACCGTCTTATCTAGAATTGTGTTTGGGAAATCACATTCGTGTGTGATGGCGACCAAATTTTTTTCCAAGCCCAAAGCGCAAACGATCTCTGTCGTGCTTGGTAATAAAGAACATATTTTCATTCATAAGACCTTTAGAACTTATTCTGTGGTTCCAGTTTCGACATTTCAATCATATATAAAATTCGGAATGAATACCTGACACATTTGTGGATATTTTTAAGTTACTGCTGTTATGATGCGCCCAAAATTCTGGGAAGGAGAAACATTTGGATCAAGATTTTAGTAAATACTCCACTAATGAACAGATTATCCAAAGGGCTAAAGAAAATTTAGCCCAGGGGCCATGGGATTATTTGGTCGGTGCTTCAGAATCTGAAACGACTATGAGGCGGAATAGACAGGCTTTTGATTCCAAAGCGTTCAGACCGAGGGTTTTAGTGAATGTATCACATATAGATGCGTCTTCAACTTTTATTGGTCACAAATTAAGAATCCCTGTTATGCTCGCACCAATCGGATCCCTCCAGGTTTTTACTCCTGATGGAGGTGCGGAAGCAACGAAAGCAGCTGGGGCATTTGGGACTATGCACGTTGTGAGCTCGGTGACACAACCCGATTTAGAAATCACTGCCAGAGCAACAGAATTTCCTAAGTCCTATCAGCTCTATATCCATGGGGACTGGGGTTGGACTTTAGAAATGATATCCAGAGTTAAGGCAGCAGGATACGTGGGGTTCTGCATCACCGTAGACACAGCGAATTATTCAAGGCGTGAAAGACCGATGCTGAGCAATTGGAAGCCTGTGTCAAGAAGAAACCCTCCTGATCCCAAATGGGCATCTTCTGTGACATGGGACACCATTGATCGCATAAAGTCTGAGGCTGGTTTACCGTTTATGTTAAAAGGGATAGCTACAGCTGAGGATGCAAAGTTAGCTGTGCAGCATGGTGTGGATGTTGTTTGGGTATCCAATCATGGTGGTAGACAATTAGACCACGGGCAAGGAACTCTGGAAATGCTACCTGAAATAGTAGAGGCTGTAGGTGGTCAAGCGCAGATAGTTCTTGATGGTGGTATACAGCGAGGTACAGATGTGGTGAAGGCCATAGCTATGGGCGCAGATGCCGTGGCAATTGGCAAAATGCAAGGTTGGGGACTAGCAGCGGGAGGATCTGATGGCCTAACGAGAGTTCTGGAGATATTAGAAGAAGAAATACAAATTGCAATGGGCCTTATGGGGGTAACGGAAGTTTCCCAGTTAAATTCCAATTATGTTTGTGATGCATTACCTGTAATTTCATCCCATGAAATGAGTTCATGGGTTAATATGCCGGAGCCTAGAATTAGATAAAATCTAATTTTTTTCAGGATGTAATATTTTTCTTAGTCTGTTAACAAATAACCCTTTAGGTAAAGCTGCATTGCATCCAAGAGTAATGGCCATGTCCATCAGTTCAGTGTTTTCGTGAGGCCCATAGGCAACGATATTCAAGGTCTTATCGTTTTCAGGAATGGCTTTGAGAACTTCTATCCATATTTGGTTATCAAATTCCAGATCTATCAGAATGTTTTGTACATTGGCTGTATCTAAAACATCAATCGCATCAATAGCAGTGAGAGCTCTTTTGACTGACATTGTTGATCCTGCCGCAGCCTCTATTCTTGGTAAGAACATTAGGTTGTTAGAAATTAATAAAACTGTTGGTTTGTTATCCATACCTAGTCACTTTGTATTATCATTCTTCAATCATATGGATCCATAATACAGTAGGGGGAATCATGAAGATAACCGGATCGAAAATACATATCTTTTCATCCCAACACAAAAATGCCAAACGTAACTGGCTGATTGTCCGGTTGTTCACTGATGAAGGATTAGAAGGTATAGGTGAGTCCTCAATGTTATCTAATGAGCCTCTTGTTGAGTCTCTTCTAGAAGATTGGGTTCAAAATTATCTTATTGGTAAAGACCCAATGAGCGTGGAGCTTCATTGGACTCGTTTGTATCTGGATAATATGGATAAAGGCGGTAGGCTATTTTCAACAGCTTTATCTGGTATCGATATTGCCTTGTGGGACCTCAAGGGGAAAATTGCAAATACTCCACTATACAGTTTGCTTGGCGGTCCTTATCAGGAAAAAATACGAGTTTATGCCAATGGGTGGTACACGACGCCAGCTGCCCCTCAGTTGAATGCGGAGGAAGCGTTAAAAGTGGTTGAGATGGGCTACACAGCCATGAAATTTGACCCCTTTGGCAAGATAGCTCATGGAACTATTTCCCCAGAAGAAGCACAACTCGCTGAAGATCGTGTTGCTGCAGTTAGAGATGCGGTAGGTCCAAACATAGATATATTGGTTGAAGTACATGCAAGGTTTAATGTTTACACTGCAGTTGGATTAGCTCACCGATTAGAACAGTATCGACCGTTTTGGTTTGAAGAACCCGTGTCTCCTGAAAATGTGTCAGAAATGAAGCAAGTTCGTGATCGAATAAATATTCCAGTCGCAACAGGTGAAAAGCTTTATTTGAAGTTTCCATTTTTTGAATTGATTAAAAATGAAGCTATCGATATATTACAGCCAGACATATGTAATGCTGGAGGTATAACAGAACTTAAAAAAATATCTTCAATGGCAGAAGCTCAACATTTGATGATGGCGCCTCATAATACAAATTCTCCTGTTGGCACTTTAGCCAGTATGCATTTGGGATTAGCGATGTCCAATTTCCTTATACAGGAATATCATGCTGAATTTTATGAAGACCACTATTTTAATGTTGTAGATGGATTCAATAGGCAAGAGGGTGGGTACGTAACTCTTTCAGATAAACCAGGATTGGGTATATCTGTAAATGAGGAAATTTTAAACAAACACCCATACATACCGTTGGGGTTGTCTACTATGTCGCCTAGAGGTTCTGGTGACGTTTAAAAAGAGGAGGGCAGTCAAATGAAAATTCAAAATATCGAAACATTTCTTGTGGAGCGGTTTGTGATTGTCAGAGTCACCACAGATACCGGTATTCAAGGTATAGGGGAAGCTACTTTTTGGGCTATGCCAAAAGCGTCGGAAGCGGCAGTTACAGCATTCAAAGATGATTTGATTGGGATGGACCCTGCGAATGTCGACTTTATTTGGAACTATCTGCATAGGAAATACAGTTTCAGAGGTGGAGGAGCGATAGCAGCTGCTATAAGTGCGATAGACGTAGCTTTGTGGGATATCAAAGGGAAGAGACTTCAAGTGCCTGTATGGGATCTGTTGGGAGGGAAGTCCCGTCAAAAGGTTAGGGCTATCACAATGCAAGTGTCAGCAGGCACTCCCGATGAAGTGTCTCTTCAGGCGAAGAATGCAGTCGCTCAAGGGTTCACTGCTTTGAAATTCACGTCCTTACCGGAAGAATGGTGGCTTAAAAGTTACCCGGAGATGATTAGAGGTAGTTTGGGGTTATTGGAGGCTGTTCGGGAAACGGTGGGTTGGGATTTTGATATAGGTGTAGAAATACACCGGAATATGCTTCCTTCAGATGCAATGGTGTTTGCCGAAGGTGCCTCCAAGTACCTACCGTATTTTATTGAAGATCCAATTGCTCCAGACAGCGTTCTAGCTATGGCGGATCTTTCTGAAAAACTTAATGTACCCTTAGCTGTTGGAGAGCGCAATTCGGGAATTTGGGAATTCCGGGAGTATGCTCAACTTACAAAATGTCATTTCTTTAAGCCAGACGTTGGTTTAGCTGGAGGTATAACAGGGTTAAAGAAAATTGCCGCTATTGCAGAGTCCTATCATATTCGTGTAGCTCCTCATAATTTTCTTGGACCTGTTGCAACAGCAGCTTGCATTCAACTGGGTATAGCTGCGCCAAATTGGGACGTTTTAGAATTCTCTGATGAAACTGTTGGGGCTCGCAGAGCGATTGTGAAAAATCCAAATCGCATAGAAGATGGGTATTTTGTTACTTCTGAAGCACCTGGTATTGGAGTCGAATTGGATGAAGTAGCCATTAAAGAATATCCTTTTGAACAGCAAGGATTCCCACCACCAATACGGCCCGACGGGTCTATTGGATTGAGGTAATTTGTTATGGGGTCAAGGTTAGAAGGTAAAGTCGCTATTATTACCGGTGGAGGCAGTGGAATGGGAGAAGGGCAGGCACGAGTTTTCGCGTCTGAGGGAGCTATTGTCGTGGTGGCTGACATTAATAATGAAAATTGTGGCACTGTTGCTGAAGAGATTAAAACGGTAGGGTTCAATGCGCTCCATTATCAACTGGATGTACGGGATCAACAGAACTGGCATGATTTAGTTTCTTACACTTTGGAAACATGTGGGAAAGTCGATATTTTGTGTAACAACGCCGGGATGAATTTTAGGACCGATTTTCATAGTCAAACTTACGATCAATATAGACAGATAATAGACGTTAATTTGGATGGCGTTTATAAGGGATGTAAAGCCGTTGGTGATGCGATGCGAAAAAATGGGAGAGGTTCAATACTGAACATTGGATCTTTAGCCTCGTCAAAGCATGGAGGTGGAACTGGTTATACAGTTAGCAAAACTGGCATTATTGCTTTGACGAAGAATGTTGCTTTAGCTTACGCAGCGGACAATATCCGGTGTAATGCCATATGTCCGGGACATGTGGATACGCCATTTATCAGAGAAGATTCTAAACACTCTCCTAATAATTGGAATACCACCATTGAAAATCCTGAAAATTACGCACGTCGATTGGAAACTATTCCGTTGGGGAGATTCCAGACTCCAGATGACGTAGCGAAATCAGCTTTATTTTTATGTAGCGAAGAGGCGTCCATGGTAACAGGTGCTGTTTTGAATGTAGATGGTGGAACTTCTTTACTTTGATTGTGAGGAGAATTAATGACCAGACTTTATCTGCACGAAGAGGAAGCTATTAGCTGTTACTATAGATGGCTTGATGCGTTTAACCTGAGGGATATAGAGGGAATGCTTAATGAAATGCATTTCCCTCACTGGAGAATTTCGGGGAATAATTCATTGCAGGTTTGGCAAACAGAGGATCAACAGAGAGAATTACATGATGGTATGACGGATAATCTTCAATTGGAAGGATGGGTCAGAACGATTAGTACGGGGTTGCGTGTTATACATTCGAGTAAAACCAAAGTACACATAGCTATGAGGCAGTCACGGTTAAATGATTTAAATGAAGAATATAATGGTTTCGAGACTTTGTGGATAATGTGCCTTATTAAAGGGCGTTGGGGGGCCCAATTCAGATCATCGTTCTCAAACGGAGTTTCTGAGATAGGAGTACTAACTAAGTAGTTTTTTTCTTATACTAACCTGAATTCCAAACCAACCACCCTGATAATATTGTCCATATGGTGGCGCACAATAGTAATTGTTTATCTGTAAATATCGCTTCCGCCGGAGATTCGCCTTTTCCATAGTGTTCGCAAATGTACCAGTAACGGAATAGACCATAAGCTACTAATGGCACAGTTATAATCAAATTTTCTTTCGAGGTAATTACAAACAAGCTGTAAAAAATTAAAGTCAGTGTTCCTGTAACTATGACCAAACGCCGAGTCAGGCCTAAAGAATAGTTTCTCAAAACCGCTCTCGTGGAACCTAACGGATTGTCAATAAGGTACAACTCATGTTTTCTTTTACTTATCGATATAAATAAAGCTACAGATAAAGTGGTAACGAACATCCATGGTGAAACAGGCACAGAAATAGCTATGGCCCCTGCATATACTCTGAGTACAAATCCTGCGGATACACAAATTACATCTATGAATGGGTAGTTCTTTAATAGAATGGAATAGCACACATTTAACAGTAGGTATCCCATTATTACGAGAATCAATCCCAATGACATGGCGAATGCAAGTAATATTACCAATATGAGAAACAAAAAGAGGCCGAGCAAAAATCCTTGGTTTTTGGATACTGTTTTTGACGCTAACGGGCGGCTCTTGGACTTTGTTGGATGATTTCTGTCTGCCTCAATATCTTTATAATCATTAAAGATGTAGGTAACAGAGGATGCGATACAAAATATTAATACTGCGTAGGCAGAATTTAATAGATCATTAGCATTGGTGAAAGAATGTGTAAATAATAATGGGGCAAGTACGAAAGAATTTTTCACCCACTGAGTGGGTCTTATTAGCTTTATTAGATCGACTTTAACCAAATTAAAGGGTTACTCATAGTGCGAAGCGGTTCTTTGTTGAATCTAGGGTTAAAGTATACAGTTTTCGCGATCATAGCGATTTCTATCAATATTTTTTTTCAGGAACTCACATATAATATTTATACAGGGCCTTTTGCATTAGAAGCCTCCATGGTTTGTGGGGTTTTTGTAGGATTCTTAACCAAATACTACTTGGATCGCAAATATATATTCTTTTATCGTTTCATCAGTTTAAGGGATGACTTTAAAATTCTTTTTTTGTATATACTCATGAGTGGTTTGTCCACGTTGATATTTTGGGCTTTCGAATTAAGCTTTGATTGGTTGTTTGAGGCGAGGTATATGAGGTACGTCGGGGCTATCATAGGATTATCCATTGGATACGGTCTTAAGTACATTCTTGATAAACAATTTGTTTTCGTCAGAGGGGATTAGATGAAAGTTAGTGGGTGGGGAAATTATCCAAATATTTCATGTCGGTTATATCAACCAGATTCAATTGATGAAATATTGGATTTCATATCTGATGGTTCGGTTTCACCTTTGATATCTAGAGGGATGGGGCGGAGCTATGGTGATAGTGCCTTGTCTGAGAATATTCTCAGCCATACCAGAATCAAAAGTATATCCGACATAGACCCTAACAATGGTGAATTACTTTGTTCAGCGGGGATCACCCTTAAAGAAATATTGGATTTATATGGATGTGATGGGTGGTTTCTTCCGGTCACCCCTGGTACGAAACATGTGACCGTTGGCGGCGCTGTTGCTTCAGACGTTCATGGCAAAAACCATCATGTTGCTGGATCTTTTAGTGAATACGTGGAATCAATAAAGGTTCTAACTGTGAAAGAGGGATTGGTGGAGTGCTCTCGCGAAATCAACTCTGAATTATTTAGAGCGACATGTGGTGGAATGGGGTTGACTGGTATCATAGTTGAGGTAAAACTCAGGTTGAATAAAGTAGAGAGCTCTTTCATAGAGCAAAAAACATGTAAATCAGCAAACTTGTTTGAAACATTTCAACTACTAGAGTCACATAAAGAATATACTTATTCAGTAGCATGGGTGGATTGCTTAGCAAAAGGAGCGTCTAGAGGTCGTTCTGTTGTTACATTTGGCGAACACTTAAGTGACGAAGTATTTGTTCCAATTCCAGAAACTAAAATCAATGTTCCATTTAATGTTCCAGATTTTGTTATGAATAAATATTCTGTTAAAGCGTTTAATAATATATATTATTCAAAAATTACTTCATCGCTGGAAACCCGAAATGTGCATTTTGATTCCTTTTTTTATCCTTTAGATAAAGTCGATAATTGGTATCGTCTTTATGGCAGAAATGGATTTCTCCAATATCAATTTGTGGTGCCATCTGAACAGGCTTTTTCTGTATTTGAGGAGATTTTAATGTTGTGTACTAAATTAGGTATATTGCCGTACTTAGCTGTAATGAAAGAGCTTGGCGCATGCAATAACAATTATTTAAGTTTTCCTAAAAGTGGTATGACTCTTTCGTTGGACTTCAAAATCAGTAGAAGCTTGTTTCCACTTTTGGATAGATTTGACTCCTTGGTTGTTTCAAATGGCGGAAGAGTGTATTTGGCGAAAGATTCAAGAATGTCAGAAGTTATATTTAAACAAGGATATCCCGGTTGGGAACTGTTTGCAGCGGTTAGAGAAAGATACGGTGCTGACGAGATGCTCCATTCTTTGCAATCCAGAAGGATTGGGTTATGAGAGACATAAAAGGGGTCGTAGTATTTGGGGCTACATCCTCTATAGCGACAGCGGTCTTAAAGTATTATGCTACCCGAAGTTACGAAATGTTTTTAGTTGGTCGAGATAGGCATAAACTTCAGAAAATAGCTGACGATATGTTAACTATTGGAGCTAAGACAGTTTATACGGATTCAATGGATTTTACTAAGCATGACGACTTTACTGCAGTAGTTAATAAAGCTTTTTGTAAATTAACTAATGTCGATGTTGTTTTGGTCGCCCACGGAACATTACCTGAAAACAATTTGCTGCAATCGAAATCCTCCGAAACATGGGATCAGATTAAAATAAATGTAGTTAGTACGATATCAATACTCAATGAGGTTGCAAGTAAATTGGAACGGCAAGACGAAGGAACAATCGCCGTGATCACTAGCGTCGCTGGAGACAGATTGAGGGCATCAAATTATTTCTACGGTGCAATGAAAAAAATGATTTCTGTTTACCTGGATAATCTTAGGATGAAATTTTATATGACGGGGATTAAGGTCATTGATTTGAAACCAGGTCCTGTTGACACTCCGATGAACAATAGGGTCAAGAGCGGGTTCTTATGCTCCAAGCCGGAGGATGTAGCTAAAGATGTTGTTGAAGCAATTGATTCTGGCGTAAAGGAAAAATATATACCTGGGCGCTGGAAGTGGATAATGATAATTATTAAATTAATTCCTAATCCTATTTTCAGGAAATTAAGGATTTGAGATAGCCCTTGGTGACCAATTAGTGGCGTGGTACCAAGGGCCGTTTGCTCAATTCACCGGTATTTGTTGTCGTGGTTCTGGATCTGAGATTGGGAGAGTCACTTTGAGTATACCGTCTTTGTAGCTAGATTTTACATCCTTAGACATTATTTCTTGAGGTATCTTTATGATGCGCCTAGACTTTGTAGAAGGTATTTCTTTAATTAGGTAGCTTCGGTTATTGTGTTCCTCATCACTATCGGCTAATTCAATGCAAAGGTTGTTTTTTACAATTTCTACATTTATTTTATCTTTTTGAGCTCCTGGTAATTGAGCAGTCACATAAAGATTTTCTTTGTCGGAATACATGTCTATAGGGAATCCTGTATTCGTGTGTCGATACAGCATTTTGTTACTTCTCGGAGATGCGTTCTGATTAATAAAACTGTCGATGTAATTATTTACCAGACGTGGCAAGTGTTGTTTATTGTTGATATATCCGATTCTTTGAAGCATGGCTACTACTCCTTTTAGCATGTAGTTAATGATATGCAGGTATCATAAACTTTGATACGATTTGTGTCAAGTATATTTACTGATATCGTATTATTATGTCTTTTATAATGATATAAAGACTAAATTATCCAATTGATATACCATGGCAAATAGAGGTTCTAAATAGACATATAGGAGTAGAAATAATGTTTCACATAAAGAGGGTATTTAAGGCCCAACCAGGGCAAGCTAGAAAGGTAGCTACTTTGGCATACCGTGCTGCAGAAGCATACAATCAGGCAGGTATGCGTGGTGATTTTTCAGTTTATTTTAACCCTGGAACGACTCCTGGCGAGAAGAATATAGTAGTATTGCAATGGACTGACGATGCTTTGAGATCTGTGATGAGGGGTGATAACGATATTCCTGATAAATCTTTGGAGATGTGGAGAGAACTAATGGCCCATACTGAAGATAATTGGATAGAAATAAATGAATTCCTTACCCCTGATAAAATGCTTGATTAACGAAACCAGATAGCTATGAATAGTAGTGATTTAGATAGATAGCCGTAAAACTGTTGCACTTGCATGTTGGATTTTCAGTGTTAGCATTGCTTTTTAAGTTATTTATCTAGTTTTATCACTAAGGAGTATCCGATGGCTCAATATATGGTTGTACATTCTCTTAAGGTTTCTGCTGATCAATTCTCTCAGGCTATGGCAGATGATTCTATGCCAGAATTCGCTAAAGCTATGTTTGCTGGCGAAACTCCAGCTAAATGCCTTAAAAGTTGGAATCCCATTCCATATGGAAACACAGACACATTTATATGTTTGTGGGAGGCTGATAAAGAAGAAGATATTGAAGCCACTCTTGGACCTGACATGCTATCGTTAATAACCTGTGATCCGATGGAAGTAGATGAAATAGATTGGGCTCAAATAGCTGCGTCTTAAAACCATTAATTTTTGGAATGCACAATCAGATTGTGTGCTTTTAGATTGAGGGTTGTCGGATTTTATTGACCCTTTGGGAGTAGCGGATTATATTCTTTCTATGTAATTGATAAGAGAGGTCACTATGAGAAATGGTCCACTTATAACCAAAATAGAGGCAATTCACCATGAGTACTCATTGGAGAATGTAGGGAAAGACTACAACACCTTCAACATGGTTTATGAACCAGGATCAGCATTGGATCAAGCGAGTACTATTTTGAGGATTCACACGGATTTAGGAATCGTTGGTGAATATGCAGGTGTTATTGGGCCAGCCTTGGCTGAAGTCAGGAACCTTGCGGGTTACTTACTTGGGAAAGATGCACTAGCTAGGGAGTTTATATATAACGATTTAAAACGTGCCTCGCGTCAATGGGCAGGACTTGGGTTAGGCGTGATAGATATTTGCCTGTGGGATATTGCTGGTAAATTTTATGATGAACCTCTTTATCGTTTACTGGGAGGGGAGAAGCGACCTTTACGGGCTTACGCCTCTACTCTTCATGGTGATGAAAACGGAGGCTTGACGACACCAGCCCATTTTGCAGAATTCACACAACAATGTGTGGATATGGGATATAAGTCATTTAAGGTCCATGGTTGGGGGTTAGCCCGAGATAACATTGATCGGGAAGTTGAAAACGTTCTCAATTTGGGCTCAAAGTTTGGAGATAAGCTAGATCTTTTGATTGATCCTGCTTGTGAAGTGAAGAATTTTGGAGACGCATTGAAGTTGGGACGAGCTTGTGATGAGGCTAATTTTTTCTGGCTGGAGGACCCGTTTCAAGACGGTGGGGTGTCACAATTTGCACATCGCAAGCTTCGGCAAATGATCAAGACCCCAATTTTGCAGACGGAACATATCAGATTGTTGGAGCAGCATGTTGATTTTATAGTTGCTGACGCTACAGATTATGTTAGGTGTGGTGCTCATGAAGATGGAGGTATTACAGGAGCTATGAAAATAGCACATGCTTCGGAAGGATTCGGCCTAGATGTTGAATTGCATGGACCTGGGCCAGTACACAGGCACGTAATGTCGGCAATAAGGAATACAAACTTTTTTGAAGTTGGATTAGTTCACCCTAATGTAGACACCATATGGCCACCAATCTATGAGGATTATCATGACAACTTGGATTGCATCGATTCTGAAGGTAATGTTTATGCACCGGATGGGCCAGGAATAGGAGTTAACCTTAATTGGGATTGGATAAACCATCACAAAGTTGCTGAGGAAGTAATAGCTTAATGGTAAATGCGCTTATATCAAGGCTTGACCCCAATTATCCATATAAGCGACTTCTGAAATAGGTTGTCTTTTGGGCTCAGACCATCTCCCTTTCGATGGATAGCCCAGAGGGATTAACGCCATCGTCATGGCATCGTTAGGTATTCCCAATAGTCGTTTCACGTCGTCTTCATGACCTGAATATAAGGTAGTTAACGTGGCTCCTATGCCATATGCCCTAGCCGCTAGCATCAAATGTTGGACAGCACCATAAATTGATGCCCCTGCTCGCGGGTTTTTGGAGGTCGCCGCATCTCTCAGTATTGCGATGATCCATACCGGAGCATGTTGGATGTTGTTTGCAAGATGTTCTGCACTGAGAAAATTCCTCGGTCCTAAAGAGTCTGATTCATCTGTTTTGTTAAGTATTTTACTTTTCCGTACACCGTAAGCTGAGTCCCATCCTTCTCTATACCATTCTGATATCTGAGCCTTTTTAAGTTTGTCTTTTAATACAAGCCAACCCCAACCTTGATTGTTTCCTCCGGACGGGGCACGTATTGCAGCATTTAACAGGTCTATTATAATTTCGTCTGGAATGGATTCTTCTGATAGATATCTCCTAGCGGGAGTAGAATGAAGAGCGTCCATTAGCCCTATGTCTTTCGGTGTGTTTTTATTCATAAATAACCTGCTTTACTTTCGTTTTATGTTTCTGGATTATCATAAGTTTAGGAATTACTAGTTGATGTTTTTGCCAGATTTAACTCGGAGTTTTAGTATCTTAGTTTCGTCAAGAAGGCGCTGTTCGGTTATGGAAGTAGGTCTGTTCGGGGAATGTATAAGTTTGTATTCAAGGTCATTTAATTGGGATAAAGCATGACTTTTGCACAACTGTCTGCCCTGTATTTCGTAGATATGGCCATTTTTGTCACAACAATCTTTGTCATCTCGCAACTTATTAATCCTGTGGTATTGACATTGTATTGATTTTGACATGCTAAGTTCCCAATATTTTTTGATTAACTCTTAAGC
>CEUN01176227.1_pt1 | contig 15247 bp, 12 predicted proteins | sample 361501 | NCBI WGS metagenome assembly CEUN01 (sample SAMEA2622801, study PRJEB7988) | marine metagenome | biome: marine biome (ENVO:00000447); feature: marine epipelagic mixed layer (ENVO:xxxxxxxxx); material: "saline water (ENVO:00002010), including plankton (ENVO:xxxxxxxx)" | depth 120 m | reverse complement strand
TCTAGCCCCCAGCACATCAGCCAACCAAAGTTCGGGATTTCCCGAAGAGGAGAGAATGAACGCAATTTTTTTTCCAACGGGACTTTGGACTCCTGACAGATTACTTCCCTTGTATTTGGCCACCGTCCTATGCTTGTTGGTGTATAGGTCCATTAAGAATACATCGTTAGATTTGCTTTTGGTACTTGTGAAGAAAATACCATTGCCGGCTGACGACCAACTTGGATTAAAGCAAATGGCCCTAAACTGCGTAATGTTTTTGGCCCGCAAAAAAAGAGGGTCCACAATATAAATTTCCTTATGTGAAGACAGATCGGAGATGTAAGCCAGCTTGCCGGAAAAGAAACCGGGAACACCAGTGGTCGCCAAAACGGCTTCGTCACAAGCATGCAATAAAGCTGAGGTGGAATCTGACCCACGAACAACTTTGCGGAGGAGGCTTCTGCGGGGCGTTCCCGTTGAAATCTGTAGTTCCACCAGCCCATTCCCCACAGTTCGGAATTCAAAACTAAAGTCACCTCTGGCGGGAGGAGCCATGAAAACATAAGCTCCATGCAGTCGAAAAGCAGCCTTGGCATGATTGATTAAAAGGGCATCTGTTCGGCCAAAATCCAAACGAAAGACCTTTCTGTCCCCTTCTGTTACAACGGTACCAAGATCAATTGTCCCTTTCTGCGCCCAACAAGCAAGCACCGGCGAGAAAAACCAACACAAAACACAAAACAAACGAATTATCATAAGACCTCCATCCTTCATTCCTGACCTTTCTTCCAAAACAAATGAACTGCAAGAGAAAACCCCCCTATTCAAGAACTTGGACTAAAGAAAGGGAGAAATGCTCGAAAAAATTTATTTCATTTTGCTAACTCGTAAAAAAACTTAATAGTTGCACCTTTTACTTTAAGAAAATTCCAAACATTCAATGAACAGAGAGATTATTACCGCAGCCCTCGAACAGGTAAAGTATCCCGGATTCAGCCGGGACATCGTATCGTTTGGCCTAGTCCAAGCAGTTGCCTTTGAAAATGGGGTAGCCAAAGTATCCATTGAAGTTACCAACGCCGATCCAACGGTTCCGAATCAAATAAAGAAAAGCATCGAGGATAACTTGGCTCAAATCGATGGCATCGACAAAGTGGAAATCTCCGTGGTTGTCAAAAAGTCATCCGCGCCAGCATCTAGCCCTGAGAAAGCGATGCCTGCAAGCGAAACACTCTCCGAGGTTGATCACATAGTGGCGGTTGCCAGTGGCAAAGGAGGCGTCGGAAAATCTACCTTTGCCGTCAACCTAGCCTGCTCCTTCGAACAAATAATGGGGGGCAACGGAGGAATCGGGCTAATGGATTGTGATATCTACGGGCCTTCCGTTCCCTTGATGATTGGTGCGGAAGGCCGACCCGAAATAAATAGTGATCGATTGGTACCCTTGGAAAACTTCGGCGTTCGCCTCATGTCGATGGGATTCTTGATAGACGAGGACGCACCGGTTGTGTGGCGAGGTCCGATGGTCATGAAGACCATTCAACAATTCGCTCTCAACGTTGAGTGGGGACCATTGAAGATGATGGTGGTGGATCTGCCTCCAGGCACCGGAGACGCTCAGCTCTCTCTAGTGCAAACACTTCCCTTGAGCGGTGCCGTGATAGTGACTACACCCCAGGCTGCAGCCGTGAACGTAGCGCGCAGGGGAGCCCGCATGTTCAATTCGGTTAACGTCCCCTTGCTCGGCGTGGTGGAAAACATGAGCTATCTGGAAGACCCCGAAACAGGAAAGAGGCAACAACTCTTTGGGCAAGGTGGAGGGAAGCAGGCAGCGCAAAACCTGGAAACCGAGCTGTTGGGTGAAGTGGCTTTGGACGAGCGCATTCGATCAGGTGGAGACAACGGCATCCCCATGGTAATTGGTCATCCCGATAGTCCGACGGCGGATTCCTTCCGCCAAATTGCGTCAAAAATCTTGGAACGTCTGTAAAAGACAAGGTAGTCCATGGCCTAGGGGCCAATGATCTTCAGCTCCCCCAAAAGCCATGGGACAACTAGGAAAGTTGCGCGGCTAGCTCTTGACTTCCTTGTGCAGTGTATGCCGACGAAGGTGCTTGTTGAACTTCTTCTTTTGAACCGGTTCGGTCTGCGTTTTCTTGTTTCGAGTGCTCATGTAACGAGAAGGGGGCTTGCCCTCTTTTCTCGCCTCCGTGCATTCCAGAATAACATGTTCCCTTGGCATAATGAGTTGAAACATATTGTAATGGACGACGGAGGCAATACGAAATCGCAATTGAAAGAAGTTGCAATTCGCCTCCTTCAAAGACAGATTTAAACAACTAATTATGGAAGTTGACGCGTCACAAAACGAAAAATTAGCTGACCTCGCCCAAAGGGAATTGCAACTCAAGGGCGAGGACAGGGCGGACATGGAATTGCCTGAAAATAGCCGCGACAGCTCGACGAAGGTTACCCAGATGGCAGATGACGCTCCCGTATCCGCCGAGCTGTCACATGACTCTTTATCCGAAAAACCTGGCGTGATCGACAATCTTGAGGAAACTGGTGAAGATAGTACTCGTGACCCCTCTTGGCGTGTACTTGAAGGTGATGAATTTGTCCCCATGTCCTCAGAGGCTGCAGGCGATTTGCACAACGATTCCCGTTGGGAGGACAGGGATCATGATGCCCAAAGGGAAGACATGTCGGAACAAGAGAAAATGATAGAGGAACAGGAACGTGAGTTTCTAGATGCCTCCAAGCCTGCCGATTTTCAAGGCCGCTCCAATTCAAACGAAACCCTTGATCCATATTATCAAACAGGGTATCAACCGTCGGACCCTGCTAGTTCAGGACGAAGCCTCGACTCCTTTGCATAAAGCACTGAGAGGATCAAAGGGCTTCCAGTACAAAGTGGTCTTAATGTATGCTTTGTCATGGTGACCTTGAGGTAACTAACAAATTGGAAACTCCCACACAAATTCAGTTGATTGGAAATGAATTGGCCGTCATCTGGCCGGACGGTCGAGAAGATTTCCTCAATGGAGAATTCCTCAGAGCCAATTCACCGAGCGCCGAAAACAAGGGGGAAGTCGATGTTCTGGGAAACCGTTGGGGTGGAGACGGACCGCGTCTCTTTCCGGGAGTTACAGTGACTAATTTTCAGTACGTCGGAAAATACGCCATCCGACCCATTTTCAGCGATGGACATCAAACCGGTATATTCAGTTGGTCCTACTTAAAAAAACTGGGTGAAGAAGCTTAACTGGAATACAGGAAAGGCTGGGCACTGCTCATGCAAGGCCCCGACCACTTCTCTTGAGGAAAGTAGACATTTCGCTAACAACCGGATGGTCAGCCTGAGGTCTGGACGCCAATTCTTCCATGGCTTGGGTGCGATTCAAGCCTTCTTTATACAAAAGCTTGAAAACCATCTTGGCTAATACAATCTCGTCGCTAGAAAATCCGGCTCGCTCCATACCGATCTTGTTAATTGAGCGACCTTCTGCCGGAGAACCATCGGCCAGAACAAAGGGTGGCACGTCTTGTACAACCTTTGAACACGCCGCCACCATGCAATGGGAGCCCAATTGGCAAAACTGGTGAATCCCGACACCCCATCCAACGTTGACGTGATTTCCCGCCTGCACGTGACCACCAAAAGCGGAATGACTGCTCATGATCAAATGATCTCCAATGCAACAATCGTGGGCTACATGTGAGTACGCCAGAAAAATATTATCGGAACCAATAGAGGTGACATCTTCTTGCTTGGTCGCCGGATGAGCCGTGACATATTCACGAAAAATATTTCGGTCGCCAATTCGTAGCCCCGGAGAACCTCCCTCGTACTTGAGGTCATGAGTCTTACCACCAATCAATGCATAAGGAAAAACCTCGTTTTCTTCGCCCATGACAACATTGCCATCAACCGTGGCATGATGACTCAACTGGCAACCACGACCCAGAACAACGTCTTTTCCCACATAGCAAAAAGGCCCGATCTCAACGTCCTCACCAAGCTGCGCTCCCGGTTCGACTAGAGCTGAAGGATGAACGTTGGCAGACATCACGAAAAGTTTCCCGAAATTAAGTTTCCGCGGTGGCATCAATCAAAGAAAACATCATTTCCGCGGAAGAAACCACTTTGTCGCCAACTCGGCATTCACCCTTTGCTGATGCAATCCTGTCTCCCCTCACCTTTTCAAGAGAAACTCTAATCTCCAACTGATCACCCGGTTCCACGGCTCGTCGAAACTTAACCTTGTCACAACTCATGAAGAAGGCGACTTTGCCTTCCGACGAAGTGCGCTTTAGCATGAGAATTCCAGCCGCTTGCGCCATGGCTTCGATTTGGAGCACGCCCGGCATAACCGGACGCCCCGGAAAGTGCCCCGGGAAAAAGGGTTCGTTGATAGTAACGTTCTTGACCGCAACGAGGCTATTTTCGCCGTCCATCTCGAGAACTCGATCGATCAGCACGAAGGGATAGCGATGGGGCAAGACGTCAAGAACCCTACGAACGTCAAGAGAGGTTTCCTCGGGTTGAATCAAGGCCTTGGCCTTCTTGGCTGCGGAAGCTCCTTTACCTTTGCGGGTGGCTTCCAGGCACTCCAACAATCGCAAGGTAAGCTGCGAATTAAGGGCGTGACCGGGTCGGACGGCAATTACATGAGCCTTGAGCGAAGGCCCCAACAAGGCCAAATCTCCAACTACGTCGAGGATTTTGTGGCGAACAAATTCATCCTCGAAACGGAGGGGTTCCTTGGAAATGACCTTGTCGTCACGAATGACAATGGCGCTATCCAGGCTGCCTCCTCGAATTTTACCCAATTTAATCAATTCCTCGATATCCTCATATATAGTGAAGGTGCGAGCTGGAGCAATGAGGCTTTCGTAATTCTCTGGATCAACGTCTATGCTTAGATGTTGCACGTGCACGCCACGGTCGTCGGCGGAAGTACAGGTAATGCGAAATCCATCATGAGGTAAGGCGATGATTGAACGATTTCCGTCACTGACGGACAAAGGCTCTTCCAAAACAAAGAATTTACGCTCGGAGTCCTGCTCGACCGGTTCAGCTTCTCGAATCAACTTAACATATGGTCCAGCCGATCCGTCCAAGATCGGAGGTTCGCTGGCGTCAAGCTCAACCACCACGTTATCAACACCGCAACCTCGCAGCGCGCTGAGCACGTGCTCCACCGTATGCACTTTGGCATGTCCCTCGGCGATTGTAGTGCTTCTGATCAAATCGGTCACGTTCTCTACGCTCGAGGAAACCTCTGGCTTGCCATACAAATCGGTTCTCCTGAAAATCACTCCCGTGTTTTCCTTGGCAGGCTTGAGCGTAAGGGCAACCTCCTCGCCCGTGTGTAGCGCTCGTCCGCGTATTGAACGCTCCCTCCGAATCGTTCGTTGCTTCATCAAAGCTCTTAAAACAATACTAAGACCTGGAATTGGTCGACAGTAAATTCACAAACAAATCAACATTGAATAATTTGGCTGATCCAAGACACGGTTGCATCATGAAAATAATCTTCATATGAATTCAAAGTTATCGAAGCTACTTCTAAATTCAAATGATCAACAAAACATTAAAGAGACGAATCAAGCACTGGTTTTATCGACAAACGAGCAACTTGCTGCGTTCTCATAGTCATCATCGTTTCATGAAAGCGGCCATGATCATTATCTGCTTCACGACGGCTGCCATCTTCGCGTTGCTAATTTACTTCGAATAATCAGTCGAAGTGCCGCCAAGGCAATGACCTTGCGAAACTTGGGCTTACCTGAGATTGGGAAGTTTACTTAACGTTTCTTCGTGAATTGCCTTCGTCCAAGTGAGATAATTCGTCGTCTTCACGGCCGATGGCAATTGCGAGTCAGCATGGTAATCTCGTAACCGTTGATAACCATTTGCCTCGAGATAGGCGGCCAATTTAGAGTTCGACGCCTTGTCACTGATCAATGCCTCTGCAAGCTGAGGGAGACCTTCAGCCATCTCGCCTTGTTCCACTAAACGGGGCTTCACTTTGCGTTGGGCAAAAGATTCAATCGCTCGAGCATTCAAATTGGATTTGAGATCAATTAAGTTACGACTTGCGTCCAAGCTCCTCAGATTTTGCAAATTGGACAAGGGGCGAATGTCTGACACCAGATTCGAACTCAAGGACAGGTATTGCAAATTAACATGGCCGGACAAGGGGCGCAAATCAGTCAGGTTATTGTCATTTAGAAGAAGCCGGTTCAAGGAAATCATGAAACGCAGCGGTCGAATGTCGCTCAAGCGATTTTGAGACAAGTCAAGGTAAACCAGTGCCTGCAGGTCCATCAAATCACCGACGTCGGTTATTTGATTATGATTCAAAGACAATTGTACCAGTGAAGGATACTTCTTAAGGGCGGAAACATCGGAGATGTCGTTGACACCTAGCAAAAGTGTTTGCAAACGCGGCAACTCTCCCAAAGCAGATAGATTATCGAGACCATTGCCATACAGGTAAAGGTCTCTCAGGAAGACCAATCCATTCAATTCTGTGAGCGAATCATTGTCCCACTTGCCGTTTCCATTCAAATCTTCAAATGACTCGTCTGGATCAAAGGTATCGTTGTCGTTGAAGTCGTCGAATGATTCGGAAAGCCCCAGTTGATTTCCTTGGGCAAACAGACTGTGAAGGAACTTGAGCTTGGAAACTCCGGTTAAATCTCTGAGGCGGTTCTCACTTACGTCTAATTTCCTGACAGAAGATAACTTGGCTTGGAAAGTGGCTCCTGAACCCGTCCTCGAATTCACCCTGATGGCTGGAGCAGATGTGTAGCCTGTACCAACTGAGGTAAGTACAATGGCAGAGATAACGCCTTCAGATTCGATCAAGGTCGCGGCTGCGCCGGATCCTCCGCCACCCTCTATTACAACAGTGTCGTTGGAATCATAGGATTCACCTCCATTCTCGACCCCGATGAAGGCGAGGCCTGCCAATTGATCCACGCCCGCTAGCGTCTGCAATTGATTTTGGCTAAGGTCCAATTCAGACAACGCGGGCAAGTTCTTCAAGGAGCTCAAGGATTCCAAGCGATTACCACGCAAATCGAGTCGACGCAACTTGGGCAGGCCCTCCAATTCAGAAAGATCAGCTATCAGATTGTTTTCGAGTGTAAGAATTTCCAGGCTCTTGGCGTGGCGCAAGCCTGTTAAGTCTCGCACTTTCGCTCCATTAAGCTGCAAGGAATGCAAGCGGGTGGCCATTAACTCCTTGGTCAATTGGGAAGGGTCTACCCTAATTGCATTACTAACCGCCTCCTCCAAGCTAGCCTCAGAGAAAAAAACCGGCTCGGCGTGAACTTCCGAAAACCAAGCCAATCCGAAAACAAAGATCGGATACTGAATCAAATTCCTCAGGTACATAAACATGTCAATGGGAGGAAAGTCTGAAAGCCTTCCTCTTGGTTATACATAAATATAAAGTCGGCGGCAAATTTCAAAAGTTTAGGCCAAGCTTTTCGGCAATTGAATATATCACCAAAAAGAACCTGTAAATCCGGCGTTATTCCAAGCCAAACGGAGGAGATTGCCTAACTGCTCGAAATATTGGTCCACATATCGATCGAGACCGAGTTGATAAAGTAATGCAGCCAAGGCCAGGAATGGACCAAAGGGAACCTCTACTCCCCAACCAATGGTTTCGCCGCGGTCGGAATTATTGTTTTCAGCGGAAGCGGTTTGGGAGCGACTCCTGAGCAAGACAATTGGCAAAAGAAGTGAGGTTCCAACCAATGCTCCTCCAAAAATACTGAAGAGAGCTCCTTTCCAGCCACAGAATGCACCAACGCAGCCAAGCAACTTGACGTCGCCTTGTCCAATCGCCTCACGGCGCAAAACGGTTTCAGCCATGATCCCTACCCAATACAAAGTACCTGAGCCAACTAACAATCCCAGAATGGCGGACGTCAGGCTGGCCATGCGCGCAAGCAATGCATCATCCCACCATCCCGACAAAGCGGGAAAGGCAAATGCCAAGATCAACCCGACAAAAGCACCACCGACACTTAAACGGTCGGGTATGATCATATGCTCCAAGTCAATGAAGGTTGAGCAGAGCAAAATACTGATGAAAACCAAATTAACCGAAAGGAACAGGAAATAGGGTTCTTGGCTCTGAAAATGGAATCCGGCGAAGACAAATAGCGCTCCAGTCAAAAGCTCTACGGCAAGATACCTTGAGGGAATCGATCGACCGCAACAAGCCGCCTTGCCTCCCAGAAGCAACCAACTGAGGACAGGAATATTTAAGCGCCAAGGTATTTTCTGGCCACAGGCGCATTGGGAAGCAGGGCTAACCAAGGATGTCCCTCGCGGAATACGATGAATACAAACATTCAAAAAACTCCCCGTGATCAAGCCAAAGACAAAGAGGATTATCCCCAAAGCCACAGGTTCGCGCATTAGCTCCACCAGCATGATTCTATCCTTTCTCCGCCTCCTCTATCAATGCCTTGCGGGCCGCAGCGAACATATTCGGACGCGGCACTTCCGCGCCACTCCAGATCTCCAATGAGCGGGCTGCTTGGTGTACAAGCATGGACAATCCGTTCGCGGTTCTCATCCCTAGAGCCCGAGCAGACTGAAGAAAGCTTGTCTCCATTGGATTGTAAATCATGTCATAAACAATCGCAGCATTTGAAAACGTAGACAAGTCGAAGGGCAGTTCATCTTCGCGGTGAAGCCCAAGAGAAGTTGCGTTGACGATCAAAACGCCCTCCTCGTTAGGTAAATTCAGAGGAATCTCATCCAAAGCGAATCCTTCCAACCGTTGATCTCCATCGGGAGACAAGACATCGAAGAGTTCATCAAGGCGTTTGCTCGAACGATTGCCGACCCAAAGTTCGGAACAACCAGAGGACAAGAATCGTGTCGCTGCTGCTCGAGCTGCGCCTCCTGCGCCCAAGAGGATGACTGAAGCACCTTCAAGGGAAAACCCGAAATCATCCGCCAAGGCACGCTCCAATCCATGGCCATCCGTATTGAATCCATCGCATTTTCCGTCTTCACTGAAAACCAACGTATTGACTGCACCAATTGCAGTAGCTTCCGAATCAATCGAATCAATGTAGTCAAGAGCCTGAACCTTGTGCGGGATTGTCAAGTTCAACCCGCGAAAACCAGAAGATGCGAAAAGCCCCAAGGATTCTTGCAGGCGTTCCGCTGGAATCTCGAAACGGAAATATCTCCAGTCCTCAAACCGTGAATCAGATAGAACCATCTCAGACAATGCGGCATTGTGAATCGAAGGACTGATTGAGTGACCTATGGGACAACCTAGGACAGCCAATGAACAACCCTCGCGCCGCCAACCCACCAAGTCCTCGATGGAGAGGGTGGATTCAGGCTCCGGAAGCTTTTCGATAGGCTTCATTGAATTCATCGCCAAAAGTGGAAAACAATTGAGCGGAGTCTTTATTACCCGAATGCAGATGGTGGGCCACCAAATTGCGACAGGCACGACGAAGGAGATCGCCAACAGTGATTGGCAAAAGGTATTGAGCAGAATCATCCAAGCCTCGTTTCCTCAAGAAGGAAATCACTTCATTCGAGGTTCGCATTCTTCCTCCTTCGAAGGCATCAACGTAAAAGGGACTATCACCAGAGAAACAACCTACCATAAGGCGACCGGGCAAAGCAATGGGTTCGAGATCCAAGCCAATTCTTCGAGCAACCAACAAGAAAATCACGCAAAGAGTGATCGGTAGTCCCTTTTTTTCCTCCAATGCAAAACTCAGAGAACTATTCAAGGGGTTGTGGAAATCTAGTTTGGGTCCACGCAATGACTCTTCGTGGAAAAGGACTCGCGAAACCAAGCGGCAACGCTCGGATGGGGAACTGGGCAAAAGAGACAATTCAACGCATCTATTGGCCAAGTCGTCGAGACGCAGACAGGTTTCAGTGGGATTCGATTCAGGGCGAATAACTTTGTCCAAAAGCAGAAAGCCACTCTCCAATTCATAAGAAAAGTCTCGAATGAATCGACGAAAAGCCGTGGTTCCATCCTCCCAACCCAATTCCCGCAGAAGCTCTGAGGCTATATGCGCCTGAGCTCCACCTTGACATTCAATGGATCGGAGAAATGAAATCCCGTCACTACCCCACCCCGTCAGTTCCTTGAGCACCGCTTGGCGGACTACGGGAGCCTCATCGTCCAGCAAACACATGATGGCGTCACGATTACCGTCAACATCAGCATCTTCCCTCACGGAATTCATTGGACAAGGAAGTGTACTAAGTGGCAACTCCAAAGGGAGACTTCAATGCGAAACCCTGTCTCCAAAAAATGCGGAGCCTAGCCGAAGGAGCGTGCTTCCCTCGGCTACCGCAGCCTCCAAGTCACCCGACATACCCATGGAAAGTTCGGGCAAGCTTGCACCCGAACTTTCAGCTAATCTGTTCCCAACTTCACGCAAGCGAGCAAATGCCCGCCGAGCAACGTCCGGATCGCTTGAGAAGGGTGCAATAGTCATCAGTCCCTCGACCTCGATGCAAGGTAGAGATAGCCCTTCTTCGAGCAAGGCTTCGGCCTCCTGGGGAAGAACTCCAAATTTGGCAGGATCTTCTCCCGCGTTAACTTGGAGCAAAATGCGTTGAGATGCTCCTTCGCTTTCCATGGCGGCATTTAGTCGTCGAAGCAATTTCACGGAATCAACCGATTGAATGCGATCAAAGCGACCCGCTGCAACCTTTGCCTTGTTGGACTGCAGGTGTCCGACCAATTCCCATTGTAATTCGGGAGGGGCGGTTTCCATTTTGCTCAAGGCTTCCTGCACTCGATTTTCTCCAACCACAGGATAGCCGGAACGCAAAGCATATTCTGCTGCGCCCAAGGGGAAAGTCTTTGTAATCGGGAGCACACGAACCTCGCTGGGAGAACGCCCACAGTCCGCGCAGGCAGAAGTTATGCGCTCCCTGACCAAAGCCAGATTTTCCAAAAATAATCGTTCGTCGATCAATTCATTCATTAGAGGCTCTCAAAAGTGAGGGTTGACAAAATAAGATATATTAATCAAATGCGCCGCCGTGCAAATCTCAAACCTAAAGACCTATTGCGACTTGGTCGAGACCAAGAGCTTCTCAAAAGCAGCCAGACTTAACGGTGTGACTCAATCCGCTGTAAGTCAGCAACTTAAGTCTATGGAGATACATTTTGACATGTTAATCATAGACCGTAGTCAGAAGAAATTTCGCCTCACGCCACAAGGAGGAAAACTCCACTCCTCCTTCAAGGAAATCATTCGCTTATACGAAAAGTTGGAATGCGAGCTTCAGGAGATGAGCAACGTGGTGAGTGGAACGGTTCACCTGTCCACGGTGAACAGCATAGGATTGCATGAGTTGCCAAATCAACTGAAGGCCTTCATCAAGAAATTTCCGACCGTTAACGTACGCGTGGAATACCGCCGTTCGAACTTGGTTTACGAAGATGTACTGAATGGATCAATTGACTTGGGTTTGGTCGCTTTCCCGGTCAAGAGAAAGGAATTGACCATCATACCTTTCAGCGAAGACCAACTTGTGCTCGCGATTAATCCCAAACACGAATTGGCCAAACGAAAAGCAATCAACCTAAAGGAGCTCGAGGCAATGAGTTTCATTGGTTTCGAGAGAGATATCCCAACCAGACAGGCAACTGATAAATTGCTCCGGGAAGCAGGTGTAGAAGTCACAATGGTAATGGAATTCGACAATGTGGAAACCGTCAAGAGAGCCATTGAGATCAATGCCGGCATAGCCATTCTGCCTGCATCAACCATCCGCAACGAAATTCTTCAAAATCAATTGAAAGAAGTGCCGCTTAGGGGGGGAAGCTTCAAGCGACCGTTAGCTATCTTGCACCGCAATGACAAGATTCTTAATCCAGCGATGCAATCCTTTATCGAGTTGCTCAAGCAACCTCGCAAATAATTGGTTCAGCTCACTTTGGAACAGGAGGGCAGCGCGCCTCTTTCAATTTGGCGACAAAACTCCCAACCACCACCTTGCTCTGCATGCGAACGGGCATTCGTCGCTTGTCAGTGGAATACCAGATACGGAGGTATCCTCCGGGACTTTTCTTGAATACACCTCGCAGATTTTCAAGGGAGGGAGACACCTCGTTCGCCTGATATTTGCCCGAAGGTGTGCTGATTTGTTTTTTTTCGCCCACCTTGACAACTACTTCCTGCACACGCTTGCCATCACAGGTGGGCAGTTTTCTGTCTTTGCCAACGGTAACGTCACCCAAGCGAAAAAGATAGGCAATTGCTAAAGGATCAAAAACTTGGTCAGGAATTTTCAAAGGTTCATTGGTAACACCGTGATTGGAATAAATCGCAATATTTTTTTTATAGTCGAAGCGAACCTCCACGTTTCTATTGGTCTTTCCCTCTCGTTGACTTTTCTGGAATAAGATGGACCGCCCAAATCCTTCTTCAACAAAACTGACTGCCTTGGTGCGCACCTTGTAAATTGAATCGGCAAACTTGTTAGTCGAGACGGTCAGGGAAATCTTATGGCATTTCGTACCATTAACTTCTTCAGGATCATGGGTTTCAAGAACGGCATTCCCAACTGAGAAAAACCCCCATTTAAGCTGAAAAATAAGTTTTTCGCCTGGAGCAAAAGGTAAGTTCGCAGGTTCTTCTTCCTTTTCCGCCATGAGCGAGACAAAGGCAAAAAAGAAAGCACCGAGGTAAGTTATGATTCCTGATTTCATTTATCGGGTGAAACAGATTCCAATCGCCAAATTTCGTCAGCATATTGCCGTATAGTGCGATCCGAAGAGAACTTGCCGCAACGAGAAACGTTACGAATGGCCATGGAGGCCCATCTGGCACGATCCGAAAAAGCTTCCTCAACCTGTTTATGGGCGGAGCAATAAGAATTGAAATCAGCCAAGAGAAAATAGGGGTCGCCAAACTCCAGAATGCTTCGCGAAACATCCTGTAGCGCTGCCCCCTCTCCCGGAGTGAAGAAGTCGGAGGAAAGCCAATCGAGAACAGCTTTTATTTCTTCGTTTTCTTCATAGATTTGTCGAGGGTCATATCCTTCTGCGCGAAGTTTTTCAATTTCGTCGACCGTCTTGCCAAAGATGAAAATATTTTCAACGCCGACCTCCTCTTGAATCTCAACGTTAGCACCGTCCAGAGTACCAATGGTAACAGCGCCGTTTAACGCAAATTTCATATTACCGGTACCGGACGCCTCTTTGCCTGCAGTGGAGATTTGTTCGGAGAGATCCGTTGCAGGAATGACCATTTCGGCCACCGAGACGCCATAGTTAGGGAGAAACAAAACCTTCAATCGATTTCCGATTCGAACATCATCGTTGATGCGTTTCCCCACGAGATTGATGGCTCGAATTATCGTCTTGGCCAATTCGTATCCCGGAGCTGCCTTGGCTCCAAAAACAAACACTCTAGGCTGAATTCCGAAATCGGGATCCTGTAACAAACGACGATACAAAGTAAGAATATGCAGCAGATTGAGATGCTGCCGCTTGTATTCGTGCAACCGCTTGATTTGTGAATCAAAGATTGCATCGGGGTCTAGTTTTAAGCCAAGGGAGGAGGTAACGTAATCACAAAAGCGTTCCTTGTTGGCTCGCTTGATCTGCATGAAGCTATCCTGAAAGGACGAATCGTTGGCATAGGCGTCCAGTTCTTTCAGCCGATCGAGATCTTTTGGCCATCCCTCGCCAATTGTCTCAGTGATTAATTCCGACAACCCAGGATTACATCCCAAGAGCCAACGACGAGGCGTGATGCCATTGGTCTTGTTGTTGAACTTGCGAGGATAAAGCTCCGAAAACTCCGGGTAGAGCCGAGTTTCGAGCAATTCGGTGTGCAAGGCAGCCACACCGTTGACGGAATGCCCTCCAACTACCGCGAGATGAGACATGCGGAGACGTTGATCCGCATCATCGGAAACGATGGACAAAATTTTCTTTTTCTCGTCGTCGCCAGGCCACTTAGCCTCAACTTCATCTCGTAGAAAACGCTGATTCACCTCGAGAAGAATCTCAAGATGTCGTGGCAAAACCTTTTTAAAAAGTGAACTACTCCATGTCTCCAAAGCTTCGGGAAGCAGGGTATGATTGGTGTAAGCAAAAGTTTTCCGGGTAATATTCCATGAGAAATCCCACTTGAAACGTTCCTCGTCCACCAAGATTCTCATCAATTCCAGAATGGCAACCGATGGGTGGGTATCGTTCAGTTGAATAACCACCTTGTCGGGAAATTCATCCCAAGAGTCATGCCGCTTGCGGTAGCGTCTGATGATATCGCGGAGGGAGCAGGCAACGAAAAAGTACTGCTGCACAAGACGCAGTTCCTTGCCGCTCTCGGTTTGATCGTTTGGGTACAATACCTTTGAAATAGTCTCGCCGATGGCTTTTTCCCTGACCGCTTCGACGTATCCGCCTTCGTTGAAAATCTCCAGATCGAATTCTTGCGAGGATTTTGACTCCCAGAGTCTGAGGAAATTGACGGTTTGTGTACCGTAGCCAACGATTGGCAAATCGTGAGGCACTCCTTCGATGCTCTTGGTGTCCAACCAACGCGGAGCATAATTTCCGAAGGTATCGTAGGCAGGTTCTACCCGACCATATAAATGAACAGTCTGGGCATATTGCGGGCGCACGATTTCCCATGGATTGCCGTATTTCAACCAATCATCCGGCTTTTCAACCTGATGACCATTTTCAAAGACTTGCCGAAAGAGACCGAATTGATAGTGAATGCCATAACCAATGGCTGGCAAATCCAAGGTAGCCAAGGAATCGAGGAAGCAGGCTGCCAATCGCCCTAGACCACCATTACCTAGCCCCATGTCATGCTCGACTTCACAAACTTCGCTTAACTCCTGCCCTAGCTCCAGCAGGGCGGCAGAGGCTGTGTCTAGCAATCCGGAATTATGCAAGTTCGTGTTCAACAAACGCCCCATTAGATATTCCAAGCTCAAATAATAGACCCTTCGGACATCCTGCTCGTTGTGCTTTTTTTGGGTCGAAATGAAACGATCCACGACATGGTCGCGGACAGCAAGCGAAGTGGCAGTCCATAACTCATGCTTGGTCGCACTGCGCAAATGTCGGGCCAAGGTAAGCCTGAGGTGGCGGAGAATGGCTTCCTTGAAAGCCTCCACCGTGACATCTTCAGGAGCGCCACTGGACACGACGATAGCTCGCTCGCCTCCCGTGAGAGGCGTGTTCTTTGCCTGCACTTTAACTGCCCTCCC
>CEUN01037079.1_pt1 | contig 15248 bp, 16 predicted proteins | sample 361501 | NCBI WGS metagenome assembly CEUN01 (sample SAMEA2622801, study PRJEB7988) | marine metagenome | biome: marine biome (ENVO:00000447); feature: marine epipelagic mixed layer (ENVO:xxxxxxxxx); material: "saline water (ENVO:00002010), including plankton (ENVO:xxxxxxxx)" | depth 120 m | reverse complement strand
TTGATATAAATGAGCGCCTTTTGAATGCTCGTCGTAAGCATAATATGTTGATACGTTAAACATCGTCTGAGAGGTGAAGTTTTAAACTTCCTAGTATTAAGTCATTAAAATTTAATTTGGTTAGAATAATATTTATAAAAAAAAAATATGGAGGCATCGATGCCATTGGATGTAGTAGACAAGGGAAAGGTGACGACAGAATCTGAGGAGATGCGAATGTTGCGTGAGGCTAATATTGAGAAGGCCCCTCAAGCAGAATTTTTTAAACTTCGGGCGCAATTACTAAAAAAAGGCCGGAGTAATCAATTGGTCGCTGATACCGGTAACATGTGGGCTAACCTAAAAGTATACGCCTCGGGGGGAGAAAACGGGTTGCATAACCATACCGATCAAGATCACTTTCACCTCGTTCTTAAGGGTAAAGCATGTTTCTATGGCCCTAGAGGTGAAGAAAAAATTTGTGATGCTTATGAGGGGGTAATGTTGCCATCAGGCAGTTACTATCGCTTTGAGGCAGTTGGCGATGAACCGCTCATCCTGTTGCGTGTTGGAGCTAAGACCGAGCCTACAGCAGAGCATGCGCGTTATAACATCTATGGAAAACCCCTAAAAAGTAATGCGAAGGAGAATGGTCGCGTGGGGGTAATCGCGTTTCCAGATGAATTTTGGGGTGCTGAAGAATAAAAATTATATTTTCTTTAATTAATTAGATATTATGGAGAATTGAGTTCAACCATACGGTGCCGTATTGACTTGCTATACCGGCAAAAATAAGTTCTTCCAAATATCAAGTAATAATATTCACCTACCTTTATATAATAAGGAAATTAAGAATGGCTAAATCCATCCGGGAACAAACTGCTGCTGATCGAGGTTACGTTGATCTTCACGAGCACATCGTTGCATTGCGCGAGGCCGGTTTATTGTTTGAAGTTGACCGAGAAATTAATAAAGACACAGAAATGCATCCACTAGTGCGTTGGCAATATCGCGGGGGCATTGAAGAGGAAGATCGTAAAGCGTGGTTATTCAACTCAGTCACGGACGCGAAGGGTCGAAAATATGATATTCCGGTTCTGGTTGGTGGGCTTGCAGCGAATAGCGCTGTCTACAAACTAGGTATGGGTTGCGAACTTGATGAAATAAAGGAAACGTGGATTAAAGCCTTAAATAATCCGATTGACCCTTCTGAGGTGCCTTTTGATGAAGCACCCTGCCATGAATTAGTATATGAAGGGGAAGACCTTCTCAATGGTTTCGGCGTAGATCAAATACCTGTTCCTATCTCTTCACCTGGGTGGGATAACGCACCGTATTTTGCGGCTTCGCATTTCATAACTAAAGATCCTAATAACGGTATACAAAACATGGGCAATTACCGTGCGATGGTAAAAGCCCCTAACCGCGTAGGTTTTAACCCTTCAATTGAGTTGCGCACGGGGGGGTATATGCATTGGGAGGAGTGGAAAAAAATAGGTAAGCCAATGCCGTGTGCTATTGTAATTGGCGCACCTCCGATAGTTTCTTTTACAGCGGTGCAGAAGGTTCCAGAAAAATACGATGAATTTCAAGTTTCCGGTGGATTGTGTGGGAAACCACTCAATGTCGTGAAGGCAAAAACGGTTGATATTCTGGTACCAGCCGAGGCGGAAATCGTTATTGAAGGATATATTTCTACAGATTTACTAGAACCAGAAGCCCCATTTGGCGAAAGTCACGGCCATGTTAATTTGCAAGAGTATAATGGCTTTATGGATGTAACAGCAGTAACCAGACGAGAAAACGCCGTCATGGTTTCCTGGGTAAGTCAAGTTACTCCGTCGGAGAGCTCTGCAATCAAAAGACCGGCTTATGAAGCTGCCCAAATAGAACATTTGCGTGACCACCTCGGTATCAAGGGCATTAAGCATGTATGCACACACGAGCCACTAACATCACTTCACAAGTTAATTATTGCCGTTGTTGATCGAGAAATGCCTCGGACCGAGATTTGGCGCGCACTCTACGGCATAGCCTCGCTAAGAAGGGCCGAGGGGAAATGGGTGATTGCAGTCAACGAAGATATTGACCCCGATGATACTAATGCAGTTTTTTGGGCCATGTCATATCGCTGTAAACCACATAGGGACGTAGAAATTCTAAAAAACAAAGATGAAGGGCACGGTCCTAGAAGTTTGCAGGATTCAAACGACTCCGCTGTTTTAATTGATGCAACCCTAAAAGAAACATATCCACCAGTATCATTACCCAAACGTGAGTATATGGAGGGTGCTGCTGATATATGGTACGAACTTGGGTTACCTAAGCTAAAACCACAGCGACCCTGGTATGGTTATGATATGGGCGAGTGGAATGAAGACCTTGAAACCATGGCCCAGCGCGCTGTCAAAGGTGAATATTGGCAAACAGGAGAAATAATAGCGCAGAAGCGCCGAGGCGATTTGAAAATGAACACCGAGGTACGTACTCTTGGTGAGGGTACTCCGGGAGCTGGCGATAGAAAAGAAAAGGGAGAACTGACATGGGACGGCTTGAAGGACGCGTCGCACTCGTTACGGGTGCAGCCCAAGGAATAGGAGCAGAGTTCGCTAAAGGCCTAGCGCGAGAAGGGGCAAAAATTGCCATATCTGATCTAGATTCTGGTCAGACTGTTGTCGATATAATAAAGCAGGCGGGAGGAGATGCTGTAGACGCTCCTTGTGATGTTTCTGATGAAGCTTCGGCACGTAGTGCCGTTCAAAAAACAGTGGAAGCTTATGGTCGTTTGGATATTCTAGTTAATAACGCTGCTATTTTTACAATGGTTGACCGGGCAAATTTTGATGAAATTACTGTCGACGACTGGGATCGGGTGAGCGCTGTAAATATCAAGGGCGTCTGGATTATGTGCAAAGAAGCAGTTCCAGAGATGCGCAAGCACCAATACGGCAAGATTATTAATATTTCATCCGGTCGTGCCTTTAAGGGGTCCACGCATTTTCTTCATTACGACGCATCAAAAGCCGCGGTAGTCGGGATTACGCGTTCACTAGCAAGAGAGATCGGGGGTGATAATATATGTGTTAACGCCATAGCTCCTGGGGCAACTGCGAGTGAAAATGTTCTTAAACGGGATACTGAGCTAGGTACGAGTATGGACGGCACGGTTAAAACAAGGGCGCTTAAACGGATTGAAACACCAGAAGACCTTGTTGGGGCATGCCTTTTTCTTGCCTCTGCTGAAAGCGACTTCATAACTGGGCAAAGCTTGGTAGTTGATGGCGGCTCAGCAATGCACTAAAGGCCATGCAAATAAACTCTTTATCAAAGGCACTTGGAGCTGAGTTAATTGGAATAGACCTCAACTTTATCCAAGAGCGCGAATTTGAGAAAATTAGTTCCGCATTTTTTGAATACCAGCTTTTGGTGTTTAGAGAACAGAAACTTGAGCCTCGTGCCCAAATCGAATTCAGTAAAAGATTTGGCCCTATTGAAACCCGTGAAGGGAGGCCCTTCACGTTGCCATGCTTCCCTGAGATAACAGTTCTTTCCAACCGGTGGCAGGAAGGAGAGCCAGTAGGCGTAATCAGTGCCGGTGGTTTTTGGCATTCAGATTTGTCATTTGCCAAGGTCCCATCTCGTGCGACATTTCTTTATGCACTAGAGGTGGCCGAAGAGGGGGGCGACACAGAATGGTCTGACCTATATGCCGCTTATGACACCCTCTCAAATAATCTTAAGAAACAGATTGACGGACTTAAGGCTATCCATGTCTTTGATCGCAGGCGCAATAACAGGGCTCAAGTTGATCAACAATTTTTCAATTCAGCTGAAAAAGTCTACGGAGTTGCGGTTCCAGATGCGGTACATCCAGTCGTCAGAAAGCACCCGATAACAAAACGTAGGGCACTCTATATTTCCCCGCGTTTTGTCGTGGGTATTGAAGGAATGGAAGATTCTTCGGCACAGCCTCTCCTCGATGAACTTTTTGAGCATCAAATAAATCCTGAATTTCGCTATCGGCATAAATGGAATAAAGGTGATTTATTAATGTGGGATAACCCTTCTTTGATCCACATAGGGCGGGGAGGCATTAAAGCGCCTGGGATTCGTCACATGCATCGCACTATGGTAATAGGGGAAGAACCATATTAATTTTTTTACAATTTGGTGCAGCTACTACCACCATTTTAAACTGACCGCGTTATTTGATCTTTGAAGGAGAAATTCATGCCCGAAGGGAGTGACTTACTTGACGTTATTTTTAACAAGGGACGCACCTATGATTCATTTCTAGAAAAGGCCGTACCAGAATCCCTACTTCAAGAGGCTTATGACCTAGCTAAGATGCCTCCTACCAGCGCCAATTGTCAGCCAATGCGGATCGTATTTCTTACATCTCAAGGTGCTAAGGATCGTCTGGCACCTGCACTTTCCTCTACAAATAAAGAAAAAACATTGAAGGCCCCGGCAGTCGCTATTATTGCTCACGATTTAGCATTTTTTGAAAATCTACCAAAACTTTACCGTATCCCTGGTGCGGAAAAATGGTTCATGGGTCAAGAGGGTCTGATAGAAGAAACTGCGTTCCGCAATGGTACTTTGCAGGGCGCTTATTTTTTATTAGCGGCACGCGCAGTAGGTTTGGGAGTAGGTCCCATGTCTGGGTTTGACAATGCAGTCGTCGATCAAAACTTTTTTTCAAATTCAAACTGGCGTTCAAATTTCATTTGTAATCTTGGTTACGGTGACGAGAGTACAGTACCTAAAAGAGATCCGAGGCTCGAATTCGCCGAAGCGTGCGAGGTGTTATAAATTATGGATGCCTTAGGGACGAAAGGCAAAGTTATTCGAAGTTTCGATCAACACAAATTGAAGCTGGGTTTGTTTGGGCTTAACTGCTCTGGAGGTCTTTCGGCAACATTGGTTTCTGAGCGCTGGGGAGGGACATGGGCGGAAAACCTAACAATAGCGCAGATGGCCGATGATGCGGGTCTAGACTTTTTATTGCCGCTTGGTCGCTGGAAAGGTTACGGTGGTGAGACTGATCATAATGGTGAGAGCTTAGAGACCCTTACTTGGGCTTGTGGCATACTCGCCGCCACGAAAAATATTATGGCATTCGGTACGGTGCACGTCCCTTTATTTAATCCAATTGTTGCCGCAAAACAAATGGTGACAGCTGACCAAATTGGTGGTGGCCGTTTTGGTCTTAATATTGTTTGTGGCTGGAACCTTGGTGAATTCAATATGGCAGGTGTGGAGCTGAATTCCCATGAGGCGCGGTATGAGCAAGGGCAAGAATGGGTGGATATAGTTTCAAAAGCGTGGACGGCAGACGAACCCTTCGATTATGCTGGCAATCATTATTCGGTAAAGGGCGCGTTGATGAAGCCCAAGCCAGTTTCAGGGGATCGACCTCTCGTGGTGTCAGCAGGTAATTCGGAGCGTGGCCGGGAATTTGCTGCCCGTAATTCAGATATGATGTTCACAGGAATTAAGGTTAATATCGAAGAAATAAGCCAAGATATAGCGCCCCTAAAGGCTCAGGCGAAAACCTTTGGGCGTGATATTGGTATATTCACTAATTGTTACGTTGTTTGTCGTCCTACAAGGAAAGAAGCTGAGGACTATCATGACTATTACGCCCTTGAAATGGCGGACCAAGGAGCCGTAGAAAATCTTATTGCGGGGAGGAGCGTACGAGGCCGTTTTGATGGTCTTCCAGAGGAAATGCTGCGAAATCTTAAGCAAAGGGCCGGTGGAGGCAATGGAGCTTATCCGGTCGTTGGTGACCCAGATGATGTCGCAAACCTGTTAATTAGACTCAATGAGGCCGGAATTGATGCCTTTGCCATGGGAATGGCTAATTATCTTGAACATTTCCCTTTCTTTCGTGATGAGGTTTTACCAAGACTAGAAAAAGCAGGATTTCGCTAAGGGTCATTGATTTGTGATTGGGGCAGTTTGACAATCATAGCCGCAACAATTGTGGTTGCGATCGCTAGTGCTAAAAAGATCTGAGGTATACTCCACCCTATAGCTAGAAAGACAGCAACAATCATGGCGCCAACGACTATAAAGAGAGCATTGATAATGTTATTGGCTGCAATTGTACGGGACCTAAGTTTTGGCTCGCTATAACTTTGAATAATAGCGTAAAGTGGAACAGTATATAGACCGCCGAATATTGAAATTCCCGTTAAGTCTAAAAGAATACGCCAGTTGTAAGGGTCAACTATAAATTCTTTTGCGTCTATCAAAATCGAATTCGAGGGATTTAAACCTTTACTGGCAAAGTAAAGGTCAAAGGTAAATATTGCGAGACCAAGCGCACTGACGGGAACAAATTTAGCAGAAATTGAACCTTTTAAAATTTTGGAACAAAATCCAGAGCCGATGGCAATACCTACCGAAAATGTTACCATGAAAAGGGTTACAACTGTGGCATCACCGCCAATTTGGCTTTTAGTGAAGTTGGGAAACTGCGTAAGGAATGTCGCTCCAACAGCCCAAAACCATGAGATGCCCAATATGGAGATTAACACTGGGGGCCTTTTCTTCGCTATGCTAAAGATCCAGACAGTTTCTTTTAATATATTGGGGTTTAATTTAATCTTTATATCGGCCGCCTCGGCCCTTGGAATTTGGTGACTTGATAGCCAACCAACAGTAGCGATTAATAGCAGTAAAATTGAGACGATAATTAGGCCTTGGTCAATGACAATGAGTAAGCCCCCGGCTATGGTTCCCAATAGAATTGCTAAGAATGTTCCACCCTCGATGAGAGCATTTCCAGCAATCAGTTCTTCTTTGGAGAGGTGATTGGGAAGGATCCCATATTTAAGGGGACCGAAAAAGGCGGACTGGCATCCCATCATAAAAAGGATCGTCATAAGAAGATAGGTATTTCTATAATAAAACCCTATAACCGCAGCGATCATGATTACAATCTCTGCTAATTTTATTAATTGTATAGTTTTTGATTTTTCGAATTTATCTGCTATTTGGCCCGCAGTCGCCGAAAATAAAAAAAATGGTAATATAAAAATCCCTGCTGCAATAGTTACAAGAATACCGGGATCATGGGAAACTTTGCTCGTTAGCCCAAAAGTAATCATTACAATTAAAGCTTGTTTCATTAAATTATCATTCATTGCACCGAGAAATTGGGTAATGAACAATGGTAAAAATCTTTTTGTTTTGAGAAGTTGAAAGGTTGTATGGTTCATAGACTCTTACAAAGAACTTGCCCGAGCTTGGACAATAAAAAGGGGGTCCGATTGCCCTGGGTTTGGAGAAATATTATGTGTTTCCGGTTTGTCAAACCCATTAGATTTCTCGAAATAATATTCCACTAGTTTTCCATGATTTTGGTCATCCAAGTGATGCCAAATTGCAACAGCCTTTGTTGGAAAACACCTATTAGAGAATGAGACGATACAGGCCGCTCCGGGTCTTAAAACCCGCGCGATTTCGGTGAATACCTTTATTGGATGAATTATGTATTGGACCGAGACTGTGATCATGCAGCCATCAAAAGAATGATTGGCGAAGGGTAAGGTAGGGTTTTTTGAAAGGTTGTGTACGACACGTTTGGTGAGTTGAGGGTTTTCATTTAATTCCACCTCATTCATGCCAAGACCCGTGATATTTTTATATGTCATGTCCCAGGGAAGGTGTGATACACAGCTTGACATTAAATCTAGGAGCTCGCTATTTGCGGGAAACTGCGTCCTGAAGTAATCGTTTAAAGCACTACAAGCAGGGTCATCGATATGTGCGACAAGCCGGGGCTGCTTGTAAAAGTCAGCGTCGTCTCCTTCATCCAGACGACGAAAATGTTCGGGTCGTAATTTATCTAATTTTTCTGACAAGGTCTATGAGCCCATTGCATCATTCATTGGTGGGTCTCCTGCGAGGACGGGATGCTCATCCTCCAGAGTAATGCGCCGGAGCATCCTTCGTTCATCTCGAGGAAAGTCGGTACGAGCATGGACTGAGCACCGATTATCCCACATTAAAATGTCACCGGGACGCCATTTATGCTCGTAAATAAATTCCTGTTTTCTTTGATGTTCAAACAATATTTGAAGAAGCTCCTTACTCTCTTGTTGACTTACTCCAAGAATTTCTTCTGTCATTAACTCGCTTACAAAAAGAGCCGAGCGGCCTGTCTCGGGGTGTCTACGAAATACGGGGTGCGCAAAATGAGGGTGGATACTTTTATCGTAGCTGTCGTCGGTTTTATTTTGATTGCCGTAATCATAAATGTGAAGCGCCTTTCGATTTCCAATGCGTGTTTTTAAGTCGTCAGGTAAAGTTTCTGCGGCCCTGTAGCTATTGGAAAATAGTGTATTACCTCCGCGAGATGGAATGTCGATGGCGTACAGCAGTGTCGCCTTGAGAGGCCTCTCGTAATACGGTGTGTCAGAGTGAAACATCATTTCGCCATCAGGAAGTGTGCCGATAGGTTTTCCGTTTTCACGAACATTGGTAATTAGCATAAGTGTGTTACTAGTTTTTTTTTCATGTTCTGTCGCGGATGATTGGCTTCTGACGGCAACTTTCCCAAAGTTTGAAGCGTAAGCATGTTGCTGATCGAGGGTAAGTTCTTGATCTCGCACAAGGACGATTAAATGTTCGTACCAAGCTTGTTCTATCTCTTTCACAACTTCGTGCTTTAAAGGTTGACGTAAATCAATGCCAATTACCTCGACGCCGATTGCATCAGATATTGGGCGCAACTCAAAATTTTCCATAGTTAGCTCCAACAATTTAATCGTTGCTAATTGAACGCTATTGGGAAACGAAACTCAACTGGTGCGCCGCTATTTGACGCTGAATGAGACCGCGAGTAGAATTATAAAAAAAGTACCGAAAAGGTGCAATTAAGTCTTGCAGTGGAGGATGTCATGGAAATTAGCCATCTCTCAGATTCATTGGGAGCGGAGGTATCAGGCGTAAATCTTGCCACTGTTGACGCTGTTGAAGCCGAGTTAATAAAGAAAATTTTCCACCAGCATCAGATCCTTCTGTTTAGAAATCAGGAAATTTCTATCGTGGAACATATCAATTTTAGTAAATACTTCGGGCCTCTTGAAGTTCATATTTCCAAGGACAGTCTCCACAAGAATCATGAGGAAATCCTACTCGTCTCAAACGTCAAAGAAAATGGCAAGTATATTGGTGTTGAGAATGCGGGAGACTCCTGGCATTCTGATCTATCCTATATGCCGAAGCCAAGCCTCGGCTCACTGCTTTACGCACTTGAGGTTTCTGAAATTGGTGGCGACACCGAATGGCTTAGCATGTATGACGCTTATGATACTTTGCCTGAAGATACCAAGAATCGTATCCATGGATTGAAGGCTCGTCATAGTTTTAACCGTTATAAAAACAAGCGCATAGGCGTTCCTAAACAACGCCAACAAGGCGGAAGGGAACGCTATGAAAAGATCAGTCCGCCAGACGTATTTCATCCCGTAGTAAGAACCCACCCCGAGACAGGAAAAAAGGCTCTTTACATTTCCCCCCGTTTTACAATTGGAATTTTGGATGGGTCGGATGATGAGGGGCAGGATCTGTTGGATGAGTTAATTGAGCATTCAATTCAACGTAAATTTATATACCATCATGAATGGAGGGTGGGAGATTTAATTATGTGGGATAACCGATGTACCCTGCACTTGGCATGCCGTGGGATACCTGAAGGCCAAATTCGTCACATGCACCGTACGACAATTAGCGGCGATATCCCGGTTTGATAAAAGGAAATGCTAAAATGCAGATAAATCCTTTATCGGATATATTAGGTGCAGAAGTTGTAGGGCTCGACGTAGGAAACCTTGATAAGGCTAATCTCAAAACAGTTCAAGAAGCATTCTTGAAGTATCATGTGCTAGTTTTTCGAGAGCAGAAGCTGCTGCCTGAACAACAAATTCAATTTGCAACTAATTTTGGAAAATTGGATGTCCATATTCAAAAAGATAATCAATATTCTGGCCATGAGGCAATGCAAATCCTTTCAAATAAAAAAATTAACGGGAAATATATTGGCTCGCCTTCCGCCGGTGATGCGTGGCACTCCGACTTATCCTATACCGACATTCCTACACTTTGTACGATGCTCTATGCCGTAGAAATTCCAGAGGTCGGCGGCGATACTGAATGGTCGAATATGTATAAGGCTTATGACACACTGTCATCTGAGGTTAAAAGCCGCTTAAAGGGATTGCACGCGCGTCACACCTTCAATCGATTTCGCAATCCGCGAATTGAAGTGCCCGATGTTTACAAAGGTAAAGGAAAAGAACGCTACGTGGATGTGGCGCCACCAGATGCAATACATCCTGTCGTTCGCACACATCCGGAAACAGGTCATAAAGCTCTTTATATTTCAGAAAGGTTTACCATTGGAATAGAGGAGCTTGAAGAGGAGGAAGGACAACTTTTACTTGATGAACTAATTGCACATCAAAAAAATCGAGATTTCATTTATCGCCACAAGTGGAGCCAAGGTGACTTAACAATTTGGGATAACCGTTGTTTGATTCATTTGGCTTGCGGTGGAGTGCCTGAAGGACAAATTCGGCACATGCACCGAGTTATCGTACGCGGAGATAAACCCTTTTAAAGTGAATTAGGAGAAGTTTTAATGTCTGATTTATCACCTACCATACAGCCCCGTATCCGACACACTATGGTTAGGGTTAAAGACCTAGAAAATTCTGTAAAATTTTATTCGGAGGTCCTCGGAATGAAAGAGTTCAGGAGGAATGCAAATGAAGGTGGAAAATATACTGTTGTATTTATGGGTTTCGGTAATGAAGACACAGACCCGGCAATTGAGCTTACTTATAACTGGGGTCGGGACGATGGTTATGAATTAGGAACCGGATATGGTCATATAGCAATTGGATATCCTGATATCTATAAGGTTTGCGAAAAGGTTGAGGATTTCGGGATGGAGGTTCCAAGACCGCCAGGACCTTTAAAGCATTCGGGTCCCAATGGGCCAGTGATAGCTTTTATCCGTGACCCTGATGGTTACTCGATTGAACTTACTGAGCCCAGAATCAAAGAAAAAACCTGGGGATCAAAGACTGAAAAATAATAGGGAGGAAGACAAATGGCGGAGGGTAATCCGACTGAAGTTTTACGCGCCAACAATGAACATAACTTTGCATATCAGGATCTCAGAGATTGGCTTGTCGAAGCTGAAAAGCTTGGTGAATTAGAAACAATCACTGGTGCGAGTTGGGAGGAAGATATCGGTATGGCGGCGACGGTTGCGAAATATCGAGATGGTTCACCAGCCCTTCTTTTTGATGAGGTGCCTGGATGTGATAAGGGCTTCAGGGTTCTTTGCAATTTTTTTGGCGGCAAACGTAAGAACCTTACATTGGGTTTTCCAGAAAATCTCAATAAGGTCGAACTTTCAGACGCTTGGGCCGGGGTTTACTCGCATGAACAAGGCGCATTGATCCCTCCCGTTTATGTAGAGGGTGGACCAGTTTTTCAAAACATAATGACGGGGGATGATATCAATGTACTAGCATTTCCTTCGCCAATGTGGCACGAGGATGACGGTGGTCGATATATCGGAACCGGCACTTATAATGTTACGCAAGACCCTGATACCGGTTGGTATAATTTGGGGTGTTACCGAGTGATGGTTATCGATGAAAAAACCGTTGCCTATAATTCTGCTCCCGGAAAACACGGGAGAATTCATCACGAAAAACACGTTGCTAAAGGTGAAAAGATGCCGGTAGTGATGGTTGTAGGGGGTGAACCACTTGCATTTCTCCTTGGAGGGTATGAGGTGCCGTCTGAGGTCAGTGAATTTGATGTTATGGGAGGCCTGCGTGGGAAGCCTATTGAATTAGTTCGAGGTAAAGAAACAGGGTTGCCATTCCCTGCTGATGCAGAGATTGTTATTGAAGGTTGGGTGGATCCAAATGAAGTTGTGCCAGAGGGGCCATTTGGTGATTGGTGTGGCAGTTACACAGAAAAAGGCAGGGTAAGACCGAAATGTGATGTGGCAGCTATTTACTATCGAAATGACCCGATAATCCTTGGCTTTCCTCCTCAGCATTTGCCAGATGAATTTTCTCGTTTTAGAGCGATTACTAGATCTGCATTGATGAAAAAAAATATAGAAGCAGCCGGCGTTCCAGATATACATCAGGTATGGTGTCACGAAGTTGGTGGGTCAAGGATGCTAACAGGAGTATCTATAAAGGCTCGGTATCCTGGTCATGCAACTCAAGCCGGACATATTGCCAGTCAATGTCATGCGGGCGCGTATGCTGGTAAGTGGGTTATAGTCACGGACGACGATATAGATGTTACAGACCTCGAGGAACTTATCTGGGCAGCGTTGATGTGCTGCGATCCGGCTACGGAGATGGATATAATCCGAAATGCCTGGACTTCGAATGCAGATCCACGGCTTCACCCTGATGAAAAGGCTCGCGGAAATATTACTAATTCACGTCTTATCATTGACGCAACAAAACCATTCCACTGGGCAGGTCGGTTTCCCCAGTCGACTAAACCAAAGCCGGAGGTGCTAGCAGTTGCTCGTGAAAAGTTTGGGCATCTGGCATAGGTATATTATTGTTTCAGTAAATTTAGATGTACATTGGCCTCACAGCCTGATTGGCTTGCAATTTCCAATCTTGCGTTCAAAACTTGAAATATTCTGATGGGAGAAACATATGGGGCAGTTAGAGGGTAAGGTGGCTATAGTGACCGGTGGAGCCCTTGGAATAGGAGCAGCCTATTGCAAGCGGCTGGCGGAAGAAGGCGCCAAGGTTGTGGTTGCGGATATTGAGGACGGCAACAGTGTGGTTGGAGTTATCGAGCAAGCTGGAGGTAGGGCTTTATTTATAGAAACTGATGTAACCAGTGAGCCGGATAACAAGAATATGGCCTCCAAGACATTTCAAACATTTGGACGGCTTGATATTCTAGTTGCTAATGCAGGGCTTTATACTCATCTTAAACGGCATCCCTCTGTAGAAGAAACGGTTCAAGAATGGGATGATGTCTATAATGTGAATGTTAAGGGTGTATGGCTTGGCGCTAAAGCCTGTATTCCTGAGATGAAGAAAAATGGGTACGGTAAAATTGTTAATATTGCTTCCACGGCAGCATTTCAGGGAACGCCAGGTATAACACGTTATGCCGCCTCTAAAGCTGCTGTAGTTGGTATCACCCGGTCTATGGCAAGAGAGTATGGCGACGACGGTATACGAATTAACGCGATTGCCCCTGGTCCTATCGAGACTGAAACAGGAAAACCATACGAGACTGAGGAGAGCCTAAAACGCAGACTGGTAAGCGGAAAAAAGCGCGCGTTGGGGCGTAATGGGCTACCGTCTGATGTTGTTGGATTATGTGTCTTTTTGTCTTCGGAAAAAAGTGATTTTATGAGTGGACAGACTGTTGTCGTCGATGGTGGCGGTACCCTATGGTAAAAGGATTCAGTTGATGGGGAGATTAAGTGGAAAGGTGGCTATTGTCACAGGCGGTGCCAGAAGTATTGGTGCGGCATTTTCTAAAGGTCTAGCTGCAGAGGGAGCGAGAATCGTTATAGCGGATCTTGATCCTGCTGATGAGGTGCTTGGCATTATCGAGCAGGCGGGGGGTGAGGCGGTTGCAATTAAGACAGATGTTACAAAAGAGAATGATTGTCAGTCAGCGGCTGCAGAGGCCTTAGCTAAATTCGGGAAGCTAGATATTTTAGTTGCTAATGCAGGGCTATGGGTAAATCTTGAACGCCAATCAGCGACGGAAATAGATGTCGATATTTGGGAAAAAGTAATGTCCGTAAATGTTAAGGGCGTATGGTTATCGGCTAAGGCGTGCATACCGGAAATGGCTAAGAATGGGTATGGAAAAATAATTACCGTTGCTTCTACCCGAGCTATGAAGGGTGGCTCTGGTATGTTGCATTACGATGCCAGCAAAGGGGCGGTCATTGCTATGACCCGCTCTCTAGCACGGGAATATGGACCGTCAGGAATTTCCGCTAACGTTATTGCGCCCGGGGCTACGGATACTGAAATCAGTCAGGCTTTAGCAGATGAAACTCAGAAAGAGCGACGATTGGCAAGCGCGCAAGCTCGCGCGATTAAGCGTTCGGAAGAACCAGATGATTTAGTTGGGGCCTGCATACATTTGGCTTCGCCTGAAAGTGATTTTATGAGTGGGCAAACATTGGTTGTCGACGGGGGTGCCATCGTCTGGTGACGTCAGGTGAGCTTTTCCCCACTGACCTTACTGCGGCGCAGGCGGCGATCGTGACCAAGTTTAAAGTGCGTACGAGCATGCGTGACAGATAAATTATCCCAAACGATAAAGTCTCCTACTGTCCAATGATGTTCATAGATAAATTGTTTCTTTTCAGCGTGGTCGAAAACCTGTTCTAGGATTGACGAACTTTCCTCCAAAGACATTCCCTCGATCTGGCAGGTCATCAGGCGGTTGACGAAGAGCGCTTCGCGACCGGTTGTTGGGTGTGTAATTATTGCTGGTTGCCATGCTTTCTCCAGTTGATCTAGGTTTTGCAGATTTGGTTTTTCGATTGTTGCATAATCATAAACATTGAGTGCTCTCTTTCCCTGAATTTTTTGTCTGAGAGAAGTGGGCATTGAATCCAAGGCATCATACATATTACACCACATGGTGTTCCCGCCGCTCCTTGGCACAGTTATGGCACAGAGCATGGTAAATTTATCTGGCTCGTCGGTGTAACAAGTATCATGGTGAAACCACATTTCACCATCGGGGATCACTCCAGTAGGTATACCATTCTCATCACGGATATTGCTAACATATGCTATGCCGGGGGTGTCATATGAACTTGCGGGAATAACATAATTTTCTGGTAATTTGCGTTTTCGTACAGGTCCAAGGGCTTTGGTAAATGATAGTTGTTGTGCTGCATTAAAGGTTTGCCTTTGGAATATGACAACCTGGTATCTGTGGATACATTGTTTGATTTTCGCGATCAGAGCCTTATTAGGCGTATCCCTAAGGTCGACCCCATCAATAATTGCCCCAAGGGGTTTCTCTAACGGAATGATTTGCATCTAATTTTCTCCTACTCAGGAGATAATATAACAAACAAATCAATACTTTTCTCTAGAAGAGTTGAAACACAGAGGAGTAGAGGTCAAACTAATAAAAATTAATTGAAATCTCATGGAGACGGAAATGGGAAGAGTGGACGGGCGTGTCGCAATTGTTACGGGTGC
>CEUN01147154.1_pt1 | contig 15251 bp, 12 predicted proteins | sample 361501 | NCBI WGS metagenome assembly CEUN01 (sample SAMEA2622801, study PRJEB7988) | marine metagenome | biome: marine biome (ENVO:00000447); feature: marine epipelagic mixed layer (ENVO:xxxxxxxxx); material: "saline water (ENVO:00002010), including plankton (ENVO:xxxxxxxx)" | depth 120 m | reverse complement strand
GGCGGCCGCCGCTTTGATAGCATCTCTACCGACACCTTCATTTAGAATGATTTTTTCTGAAGCACGCAAGCGCATAGCTACCGGGCCAGCTCCGCATGCTGCAAGATTGACTGCCGTAGGAATTTTATCACGAAACGTGATTTGAGCCGCTACTCCCGCAATTGCAAAATCTCCGTGCCTTCGAGCAATTTCTTCAAATGCTGCACCCGAATTTTCAGGAATTTTTGGAATAATAATTTTAGTTAAAAGCTCGTCTGGCTCGAGGGAGGTTGTTAGAACATCTTGGAAAAAATCGGATGACTTGATAAGTCGTTCGCCTCTAATACTTTGCACTAAAAATACCATTTCCAACGCAAGTGCGGCGGCCGGATACTCTGCAGCTGGATCCGCATTCGCAAGACTTCCACCAATTGTTCCTCGACTGCGGATTGGCAAATGGGCAATATTTTTTGTTGCCTCCCACAACAACGGTGCGCAATCACGAATAAGCTCGCTAAATTCAATGCTCCTCTCACGGGTCATAGCGCCAATTTCTATTTGGCCCCCAACTTCTTTTATATAGTCCAGTTCAGGAATTTTATTTAAATCTATTAAAACCCCGGGGCGACTTAAACGAAAATTTAATAGCGGCACTAAACTTTGCCCTCCTGCCAAGGGTCTGGCTTCCATCCCATAATTCGAGAGTAACGAGACAGCATCCTCAATCGTGGTCGGTGTTAAAATGTCTAGCGGTGGAGGCTTCACTTATTTACCTAGTTTAATTCTTTATGCCCTTATAAAAACAGATCGTACAATCAAGTCAAACAAGTAATAGCGTGAATTACTGATTAATTAAATGATCTGTGAAATTGGTTTTAGTTGTAAGTAATTGTAATATCAGGCATTACAGAAGATCTTGTCTTAAATAGACTTCTTCAGGGGACCTTTTACCAACTTGAAAACACCCATAATTACAGAACGGCTGTCCAGCGCTTGGCTAAAAATGCCTGGGAACATTCGTGGTATCGTGTGGCTAAGTATAGGCGCCTTCCTATTCTCCGTTACTGATGTCATCGTCAAACAATTGGGTAAAAAATTTGATCCGACCGAGCTAGCTCTATTTAGATATGGCATTGGCATGATTATACTCGCTCCCGTTTTTATCAAAATGGGCGTCGCAGAATTGAAAACACAGCGTATTGGACTTCACATCGTGAGAATGTCTCTTGCCATGGCCGCGCAGCTCGGAATCTTCATCACTGTAATTAATATGCCCCTAGCAGATGCAACCGCTATTTATTTTTCCAAGCCACTGTTCACTACCGTAGTTGCCGTGATTTTTATTTCAGAGGTAGTGAGTGGTCGACGGTGGATGGCTACTATTGTCGGTTTTGTCGGTGTTATAATTATGATCCAACCAGGTGCTAATACAATAAATCCAATTGCTCTTATTGCGGTAGCCTCCGCATTGGCATTTGCAACGGCAAATGTTTTGATCCGGGTACTGGCCAGAACTGAGCCGCCCAATCGAATTTTATTCTATTATCATATAGGCGGTATCATTGTTTTTACCGGGCCAGCAATTTGGTTTTGGACCATGCCAGCAGGTATAGAATGGGTTCTCCTCATCTCAATAGCTGTCCTGACAACATTGGGTATGACTTGTTTTGTCCGCGCATTTTCAGCAGGAGAAGCTAACGCCGTGGGACCTATAGAATATATTCGGTTAATTTATGCCGCCCTCTTTGGATATTTTTTATTCAATGAGGTTCCTTCTCTCTGGACCGGATTAGGAGCTATTCTAATAGTTGCCAGTGCAATTTATATAGCGCGAGACGAAGCCCAAAAAGCCACCAAGGTGAGAGATTAGTCATCCTTTCATGATGGAACGCCTAAAAAATCGTTGGATTGCGCTTCCCGGCAATTTTCGCGGTATTTTATGGATAACCATGGGAACAGTAGCATTTGCACTTAACGATGTACTTATCAAACTATTGGGTAAAAAATTTGGGCCCATGGAGCTCGCGTTCTGCCGCTACTCGATTGGGCTTTTGATCCTCTCTCCAATCTTCATCCGTTTGGGCTGGTCTGAATTGAAAACTAGTCGACCGGCAATTCATTTAACCCGCCTTGTAATTGCATGCATCGCACAGTTAGGAGTATTTTATTCAGTAATTCACCTCTACCTTGCTGATGCAACCGCTATCGCTTTTTCACGGCCTTTATTCACCACAATTGTTGCTGTTTTACTTCTATCCGAACTAGTAACAACGCGGCGCTGGATAGCCACTGGGCTTGGTTTCATTGGAGTGTTAATTATGGTGCGGCCAGGTCATAGTGGTTTCGATCCAGTTGCCCTCATTGCACTCATCAGCGCCTGCACTTTTGCAATTGCAAACGTTCTCATTAGAATGATGGCATCTACGGAACCACCCAATAGAATTCTTTTTTATTATCATGCTGGAGGGTCATTAATTTTTGTCATCCCGACAATTATCTTGTGGCAAACCCCGATTGGCTCAGAATGGTTTTTACTAGCTGGCATCGGTATAATGACGACTATAGGCATGAGCGGATTTATAAGAGCCTTCTCCGCCGGCGAAGCCAATGCCGTTGGTCCGATGGAATTTATTCGCCTGATTTACGCTGTTATCCTTGGCTATTCCATTTTTGGAGAAGTTCCAGATTATTGGACCTTTACGGGAGCATTTATAATTATCGTTTCTACCATTTATATTGCAAGAGATGAGGCTCGGGGTCGCAATCGTGATCGTTAAAGCCCGGAGGAATGATGCACCAGCTTGTTTTCAATCTTTCTTTTTTAAAGTGGCTTCTCGACGGGCAATATAATAACTGCTAGCAAAAATAACCGCCGCACCCGCACCTGTCCACAAATCAGGGTTTTCTTGGAAAAATACTAAACCTAAACAAGCACTAAATGGTAATTTCAGAAAATTAAAAGGCATTACAACTGAAGCCTCTCCGACCGCCAGGGCACGAATTATACCCTGCCTCGCAAGCGAGCTAAAAATACCCATCGCTATAATCCATAAAAAATGTTCGGTTCTAATTTCGTTCCAGAACCAGATGGCCGGAATGATACTCAGGGCCGTCATCATCAAAAAATCATAGTAAATAATTTTATTGGAGCTGTCTGTCTTAGATAATGTCTTTGTAGAAACGTTAATGATCGCATAGGCACAGCTTGTCCCCAACACCCCCAAAGCCGCTAGGGTGAGTTCTTGAAAGCCAGGGCGGATTATAATCATGGCACCCACAAATCCAATTATCAGTGCTGCCCAGCGCCTTGGGCCGGTAGGCTCACCAAGAAATATCGAAACAAATAAAACGGTAAAAAGGGGCGATGTAAACATCAGTCCGGTAACGTCCTGCAAAGGAAGGGAAGCAAGTGCGAAGATTAATAATAACATTCCTACATAGTTTAGGGACCCCCTGACTAAATAGGCGCTAAAGTGATTGGTTCGGAGAATACCTATACCAACCTTCATAATCCACGGCGCCATAAGTATCACGCCTAGAAAAGAACGGAAAAATACTAATTGAAAAACGCCAAAATCATTAGACAAATAACGCACAACAGCATATGTCGCTGCATAATTGAAACTGGCAAAAATCATCCAAAAGATACCCCGGGTAGATGCCGGTAATGCCTCAAAGACCGCTACCGCTCGTTTCAATTTACTATTCATAAATTCATTCAACTAATTTTTAGACAAGAGAGTTTGATCACGAAGTTTGATGTGGTTCAAAACGCATCTTTTACTTTTCACTCCCAGGTAAGCCAATTCAGATTAGTCGTTAGACACTTTTTTAGACAATAAATTGATACCCATACGTTTAAGGCAGGGTTTCATTTGTCGACTTACCAGATTGTTTAACTTTCGGGCCACATGATTGAGATGATCAGTCCAACTTAATAAATAAATTAGGTTATTCTCCAGGATTAAATTTTAAATAATCTATTTGATAAGAAATCATATTGTTTCTTCCAAAATCATGCCAAATAAAGACCTACCGATCGGAGTAGAAAAATCATCTAAATCAAGAATTATATCAAAGTGATTACGCCCTTTCATTTCAAAAAAATCACAGACCATACCCTTCAAACTCCAAGCTTTAGCATACTCAATGCTTTGACGTTTAAATTCATTTGTCTCGTTCTCTCCAAAAGATATAACCAAGCGACCCCCATCATCAGGTAAATGGCGAATCGGACTATTCCTCTCAACTGACGCGTGATCGAGTTTTATCCATTCATTGATATTTGACAATCGAATTGGTTCCAAATCATACAAGCCACTTAAAGCTATCGCGCCTTTAACAATATTTAAAGGTACGTCAAATCTCGACTGCCAGCCGCCGGCAAGCAACATTCCAGTTAAATGTCCTCCCGCAGATGACCCTCCTAAAAATATGCGACTGTTATCACCACCAAACTGATTTGAATTGTTATATACCCACGCCAACGCCCGGCGACATTGTGCGACGATCAAATCGAGCGACGCGAATGGTGCTAAGGAATAGTTTAATGTCACGAGAGTAATACCACGAGCAACCAAGCCAGGAGCCATTGATGCTGAATCCTTCTGGCTTAAAGCCTTCCAATATCCTCCATGAATAAAGACGAAAATAGGAGAGTTAATACCCGCGGGGAATATATCCATAACCTCGTCTTCATGATTGCCGTAGGAAATATCCTCCATGCAATCAAGTATACCCCGAGCGTGCGCACTTCGTTTGGTATAGTCTGCCAGATATTCCTCCACGTCAGACACCGTTGCCCTTGCATTATAATTGTAATCAAGAGCTCTTTGATCGTAATTTTGGTAAATAACTGTCATACTAATTTTTCTAACACTAGTGGATACTTTTGGATTGAGGTATAAATTAGTGCGCTTTTTGAAATTTAACTTTCAAACCACTCAAAACTCCCAACATTCATGAGTGGCATCCGGAAAAAACCATTTTTAGCAAGCCATTGGCTAACTTCGGTGGCCGAAGTCCGCTTTAACCTAGCCAAATTAACGTGAGGCACAAACTTTCTATTTAAATCCCGTATACCATCTTCTCTAAGAACCGCCTTAATCTGCTTGCACAAAGTAAGTAATCCATCATTTGCCTCTACCCTTGCCCAAAGCGAGTGAATATTTTTACCAGTTTTAAAATAACCTACACCCGAAAACTTCAATTAAAGTTGTCCAACTCTGGCTCTTCAACCTCACCTATAAATCCCAAAGTTAGGTGAAAACTTTCCTCATTAATCCAGCGTGCAGACTGAACACCACAGCAAATTGTTCTCAGACTTCTTCGATGGCTGTCAGGTATAGACAGGGCGCCAAAAAGACGGATCAATGTATTATTGCTAGAATGCCCGTATATCCATAAAGTCTGCTATTGGAAATTTCACCATTAGCAAAAAACCCTATAAGTGGAACATCTTCTCCGAGAATTTTTGAAATTGTCGCCAGTTCGGCAGAACTTGGGCCAAACAAATTTGGCCCACGGGCAACACAAGTAAAATAAAACGCCGCGCGAGGTAATCTGCCCACACGCGCCTTTACTTCCGAAACCATTTTTTCCAAGTCGGCTTTTGCAGCTGCTCCATCGCGTCGTACAAACATAACCTGATCACCAGCCGCGATACGTTCACCGATTGAAACCCACCCTTTCTCTGGATAAATTCCCAGTAGATTACGAACAACATAGTCGCCTGTATCTGATCCAATCACAGGAAGTGCCGCATGTACGTAACCGTTAATCTTGCTTAAGTCCCGAGCCAACAGTTCCCCGATATCTTCCTTAAATACTTCAAATGCCGGCTGGCCATCTAGGGCCAAAATAATATTATCACGACCCCGACTAACGCGATGTAATGATCCTATTGGAGAACAACCTTGGGTTAAACCTGTGGCAACGCCAATATCACTACCAAATAATATACCTGAGACCCCACCATCGGTTACCTCACCCGCAATCTGGTCCATCGAACCACGTGAGGCCGTCATGCCCCCAACCAGAAAAGAATGTGTCTGCCCCTGAATACGGGAAAATATTTTTTCTAGACCTGGCACCCTCGGATCGGCATGAATAATGCCAAATACAGGATGATGTTTTCTTGCCCACTCCAGAACCTCTAAGGGCAAATCTCGATCTCCCGGCCTTATGGTTGGCAAAATGCAAAAATTTTCTGGTGGTACCGTGCCGACCATAAGGGCCATTGCGGGCATATCGAAGAATTCAGCATTAGAAACACACACTCCAAATCCGATTGTCCCGACCCAATCATGTATTCGGGTAGCGTCTTTCAGTCGTTTCAAGATCATGTGCAAGTCTTCGTCTAGAGAGTCTGAGACATATACAAAACCCAGATTAGACCCCTTCACTGATTTTCCCAGTGCCAATAAGCAAGCCTCCGTCAATTCTTTCCAATCACCACCGGTTGCGTGGGAAACGGAAAACCCTTCTGATTGCACTCTCGATTCAGTCACGTTTTGTTACTCCCTGCGGGATTCTACCCTGCAATAAAAGGACAACATACGGCACTATGCGGTCAACTATCTCCGCAACACCGCGTGAATTTGGATGTATTCCATCATCTTGATTGAGTGCAGGTTTTGCAGCAACACCCTGAAGAAAAAACGGATATAGTAAGACCTCGTGCTTTTCAGCAAGGGCATGGAAAACCCTATTAAAAATTTTCCCATATTCAGGCCCCAAATTAGGAGGGGCTCTCATACCGGTGAGCAATATTTTTACGTCCGCCGCCTTCAGTCTGACAATGATATTTTCAATATTATCTTGCATAGCCAAAGGATCTAAGCCTCTCAATCCATCATTGGCCCCTAATTCAATAATTGCAAATTCAGGCTTATCAGCAAGTGTCCATTCAAGGCGGGCTCTACCCCCAGCACTTGTGTCGCCGGAGACACCGCCATTAAGAACTTTAACTTTGAAACCCTCTGCGACTAACTTCTTCTGCAACAATGCCGGAAAGGCTTTATCGGCTGGCAACCCGTACCCTGCTGTAAGGCTATCACCCAATACCAGTATCTTTTTCAGATCTGTGGCCTGTACTGCAGTAGCAATAGACAATATAAAAAATAAAACAATAGGCATAAAAACACTCAACTTGATTATTTTGTAGGATAGATCATATCTATTGAAGATAACGCAATTGAATAATTGTATAACTATAGTTTCTATGATTTTTTTCCACCCTAATTAAAATAATTGTTATTGGTTTCACCTCAATGATCACATTGAATGATATTCATTTAAAATTGGAGGGTCCTGCGGGTCCGGTTAAAGTGCTTCGCGGCCTTAATTTATCCATTGCCGAAGGGGAGACCGTTAGTGTAGTTGGTCCATCAGGCTCTGGAAAAACGACAATGCTGATGGTTATTGCAGGCCTAGAGCGTGCGACTTCCGGAATAGCTAGCGTTAATAATATTGATTTAGACAGCCTAACTGAGGATCAACTCGCGCTATTTCGTCGAGAAACAATGGGAATTGTTTTTCAGAACTTCCATTTAATTCCTACAATGTCAGCGCTTGAAAATGTCGCCATACCTTTTGAATTTTCAGGGGTCGATGATGCTTTTGAAAGAGCCCTACAGGGCCTTGACTCGGTAGGACTCGGTCATCGAATTCATCATTATCCTGGCCAGTTATCAGGCGGGGAGCAGCAACGCGTCGCGTTAGCTCGGGCATTTTCTATTAATCCTCGTATATTACTAGCGGATGAGCCGACAGGAAATCTCGATCAAGACACAAGTGATGCAATTATAGATTTATTATTTTCACTTACTGATCAGCACAATACCACCTTGTTACTTATTTCGCACGATGCGGCTATCGGTAGGCGTTGCCAGCGAGAAATTCGGATTATCGACGGGAGAATCTCTGATGAGGACAACTCTTGAAACCCATGTTACCAATACGACTAGCCTGGCGTGATTTGCGCGGTGGGTACAAAAATTTCAAGATCTTTTTTGCTTGCCTTGTTTTAGGTGTAGGAACTATAGCAGGAATAGGATCCACATCATCATCGATTTTTGCAGGTCTAGAAGCGGAGAGTAGGAACCTACTAGGCGGAGATATTGCACTTCGAGTTGCACATAGACCGATAAACTCAGTCCAATATAACTGGATAAAGGACAGGGCAGAAATTTCTCGAGTGACCTCGATGAGGTCAATGGTTCATAATAAGAACACAAAAAAGAGAACTCTCATCAATCTAAAGTCAGTTGACTCATATTACCCGCTTTTTGGCTCACTATCGCTAAGCCGCAACGGCCGACTTAAAGACTTTTTAAAGCGAAAAGATGGTATTTGGGGGGCCATTGCCGAACAAACAATCCTAGAAAGATTAAAAGCCAAAATTGGTGATATTGTTAGGATTGGAAATGCGTTTTACCGCCTTAATGCCGTCCTAGTATCTGAACCAGACAGTATTGGAGGTATTCGGGCAATAACACGTGGACCGCGTCTTATGATATCGGCAAAAAGCCTGAATAGTACTGGTTTGATCCAGCCAGGAACCCAAATATCTTATCATTATCGATTGAGGTTACCAAAAAACTATTCTCTTAAGGAGTTCAAAAATGCTCTTTCCAAAGAATTTCCTAATGCCGGCTGGCGTATGCGTGACAGGAATACCGCAGCACCTAGCACCGAACAATTTATCAATTACACAGCACAATTTTTGACGTTAGTGGGACTTACTGCACTCCTTATCGGCGGAGTAGGCGCAGGCAATGCAATTCGTGGTTACCTCGATGGTAAAATGAGAATTATTGCCACTCTGAAATGTATCGGCGCTGAGAAACGTCTGATCTTTATGACATGGCTTTTAGAAATAGCTATCATGACCTTAGGCGCTATCACTATTGGCCTTGTTTTAGGATGTGCAGCTCCCGCAGTTATCTCCAAAGGATTGTCAGGATTGCTGACTGTACCCTTAAAATTGGGAATTTATCCGGGCCCGCTTCTTATAGCCGCCACCTATGGCATCCTTGTCGCCGTACTTTTTTCAATGCTTCCGCTAGCTCGTGCCTGCTCAGTTAAACCCGGCAACTTATTTCGGGATCACATTATACCAATTAAAGTTGGCTTTAATTTACCTATTTACTGTGTTACCATTTTATCTCTCATAGCCCTTGTGCTGTTAGCTATATTCACTTCACATGATATAAAAATCGCATCAGGCTTTATAGCAGGGACAGCAGCAGCCTTTCTATTATTCTTTGGAGCCGGGCATATCATTATTAGATTTTCTAGAATTGTTGGTACGGTAAAAAACGCGCGCTTGCGACTTGCTCTCGCCAATTTAAACCGACCCGGGTCACAGACAGCCAATATTGTACTTTCTATGGGACTAGGTCTTACGGTATTAATTGCGGTTGTAGTGGTGGAAAGCAATATCAAACGTCAAATTACCGAGACAATGCCATCCACAGCTCCGGGTTTTTATTTTATTGATATTCAGCCTCACCAAATTTCTGCTTTTAAAAAAATAGTGCAACAAACCAGACCAATAAAAAAAATTATTGAGGTCCCAATGCTTCGAGGCAGAATAACCCACGTTAAAGGGGTTCCTGCATCGAAGGTGAAATCTGCATCTAATACTGCATGGGTTTTGCGCAGTGATCGCGGATTAACCTGGAGCCGACACCCTCCCAAAGGAGCAAAAATTATAGATGGTTCTTGGTGGAATCAGGATTATGAGGGCCCGCCACTTGTGTCCTTTGATGCCGGAGCTGCAAAGGGAATCGGGGTTGGCATCGGTGATAAAATCACAGTCAATATCTTAGGTCGTCCAATCACAGCAACCATTGCCAATCTGCGTGCCGTAGATTGGAAATCCTTAAGAGTCAATTTCGTCATGGTGTTTTCTCCGGGTGTTATTACAAATGCCCCGCAGACGCATATTGCTGCTATCCACCTTGACCCCAAATATGAGAATGCAGTGGAAAATGCCGTTACGGCAAAATTTTCCAATATTAGTGCCGTTAGAGTGCGGTATGTGCTTCAGGCTATCAGCAGCCTGATGGATCGTATTGCCGGCGCAATCCAGATAACCGCTCTAGTGACAATTTTAGCTGGAACAATGGTTCTGGCAGGCGCAATAGCGGCTGGTCAACAAAGGCGTATTATAGATTCTGTGGTGTTAAAAGTATTGGGTGCACGAAAACGGGACATTGTAATGACAATGCTTATAGAATTCATATTTATCGCGTTTCTTACCGCAATAATTGCTGCTGCCCTCGGAACATTGGCAGGATGGGCGGTGATTAGCATCATAATGAAGGCAGAATGGATACCCATATTCGATGTTGTTTTATTAACGACGTTTGGGGCCACTATTTTTATGGTGAGTATTTCAGTTTTAGGAACCTGGCGGGCCTTGGCTCAGAAACCGGCAGCTATTCTTCGAAATGAGTGATTGCATAGCCAATTAAATTTTTTATGACAATTGACAGAAGGTCTTGATTTCCCCGTTTCAATAACCATACTAAGTTCGAAAACATAAATCATCTTAAAGAGGGTTATGATGGCATTTGGAACAGAACGTAAAGCGGTATTTACTGGCAGCGCCGCAGATCAGGCCGCCTATGATGAAGGCCTACGAGCCTATATGTTACGGGTATATAATTATATGGCTTCTGGGCTTGCATTAACAGGGATCGTCGCACTTGTAATTGCACAAATGTCAGTAAACTTTAACGATGCGGGTCAAATTACTAGCCTAACACAACTGGGGCACACTCTTTTTAATACTCCATTAAAATGGGTCGTTATGCTCGCACCACTAGGTCTCGTTTTTTTCCTAGCCTCAAAGTTGCATTCGATGTCATTTTCCGGCGCGCAAACGACATTTTGGATTTATGCAGGGCTGATGGGTGTTTCTATGGCTACCATTTTCATGACCTTTACCGGTGCTAGTGTTGCTCGCGTGTTTTTTATTACCGCCGGAACATTCGCAGCAATGAGCCTCTACGGATATACAACGAAGAAAGATCTTTCAAAATTTGGTTCGTTTCTTTTTATGGGACTGATTGGAATTATCATAGCTTATCTGGTAAATATCTTCCTTGAAAGTTCAGCCTTACAATTTGCTATTTCTGTTATTGGAGTGCTCGTATTTGTTGGACTTACTGCGTATGACACACAAAATATTAAAAATGAGTATGACGAATATCATGATGAGGAAACGAGTGGTAAATTAGCAATCTCAGGAGCTCTGCGATTGTACCTCGATTTTATTAATCTCTTTATTATGTTACTGCATCTTTTCGGAGATCGCCGATAACTAAACCTAGCTAATAACCGAGAAAAAAGGGTGCCAAACGGCACCCTTTTTAATAGAGACAGTTGAACAGTGTAAAACAATTAGCTACGCCGTTGCGCGAAAGCCTGCAACATCAGCTTCTTCTTCCAAAATTCGAGTAATAATTCTTCGCGCCTGAATGCCCCCTGCATCCTGATTAAAGTCTACCTGCTCTGGTAAATTATTCTCAAAAGCTCTTAGATTATTTTGCTGAGAGCCGATAACTGCCAAATCTTCTAAAAACGCTGTATGAACCTGGCGATAAACTAGTTCTGTTACAGTGGGATCATCAATTTGAAAATTGTGGGCCTGCGCCCAAAAATAATGAGTTGTGGTCTCAGTTTCAGGCGTTATAGCATTTAAATTTCGCATGGAAACTCCGTGCGACCGATCACCATCAAATGCACCAGTATTCGCTCGCGCACCGCCAACATCTAAACGCACAAACGCAGGCGGCGTAAATTCAATAATCTGCCACCGGTCGATATGTTCTTCCGGATTAAAACCACCCGCCTTTTGTATAAATGGCGGCGCCGGACTATCTGGTATCAGTCTAGTAACTCTTATCAGGTCGCCTTCGCGCTTAGTTTTGATAGGGTTTGAAGCTATAGCGTCAGTACCTAACGTTGTTGGATGGACAAATTGCAGGTGTGTAAGATCAAGGAGGTTATCGGTAAGAAGTTGATAGTTTCCCGGCAAATCAAGTTTTTCTCCTTTTGCCCGCCAATGAGGATCATCAAGCCAATGAAAATCTTCGATTTTTTCTGGATCTGCAAGTTTAGGATCGCCCATCCAAATCCAAATCCAGTGATATTTCTCAAAAACCGGATAGCTGCGGACCTTTGCTTCCGGAGGTATGTTGGTTTGGCTTGGTATGTGAACGCAGTTACCCGAGGGGTCGTAGGTCAAACCATGATATAGACACTCAACGTTATCGCCCTTCAAAACCCCATCGGACAAAGGCATGTGGCGATGACAACAACGATCCTCCAACGCTACTGGCGCGCCATCTCCGCGACGGTAAAAAACAATTGGCTCATTACAAATCGTACGTCTAAGCATCTCCTGACGTCGAATTTCTGTATCCCAAGCTGCCACATACCAAAAATTACGAGGAAACATAAATTTCTCCCAAACTTATTTAACCAAGTATATTACATACCCATACAAAAATTAGACCTGTAGCGATTAAAATCAAGCACCCGACCATTTTATTGGCAACCCTATTTTAGGATATATCCATTATTTGAACGCTAACTTGGCGGGAAATCTTATTACGTTCAATAGTCAAATTCACCTGATTGCCGATACCCACCTTTCGAAGCTCCTTCGTGAATCCCGCCAGAGTTTCTATTCTTGCACCATTAACATGAGTGACAATATCTCCAAGTGTCCGCCCATTTACAAGACCAACTAAACCCGCCTTGGCTGAAGATGTGCCCGGTAAAACATCGGCAATTATCAACCCTGTAATTCCAAGACGGGCCGCCATCTCTTCAGGCAATACAGTTATTCCAATCCCAGGCCTCGGGACCCGACCACTTGTAATAAGCTGCGGCACAATTCTATTTACTACATCTACCGGTACAGCAAAGCCGATACCAGCCGATGAACCAGAGCCAGAAATTATCGCGGTATTAACCCCGATTAGCCTTCCAGCGGAGTCTATAAGAGGGCCTCCAGAATTTCCCGGATTGATGGCGGCATCAGTTTGAATAACACCATCAACCTCACGGTTATTAGATGTTGGCAAACGACGATTTAATGCACTTATTATTCCGGAAGTGAGGGTCCGGCTTAAACCAAATGGATTACCAATCGCAAATACCGACTGTCCAACCTTTAAGGAACTCGATTTACCCAAAGGAATAGGAGCTCGGCCAGAGCGGGTTCCAGTCAAACGGATAACAGCCAGATCATAATCCGGAGTGGAACCTACAAATTTTGCTCGAACCACTTCTCCACTTTCTAAGCGCACGGCTATATCGTTCGCACCGGCAATAACATGATGATTAGTCACAACATGCCCGGCGCGATCCCATATAAAGCCTGAGCCAGTCCCACCGACCCGCTTTCTTCCAGTGTAATCACCTTGAGTGAAAATATATACCACGGATGGAGCTGTCGCATTAAAGATTTCTATCGTGCTTTTTTCAAGGTTGGTCAATGAGCCCCGCGGCGTCACTAAACGGGGTTTGTCGCCCGTTAAGAAGACGTTACGAATAAATTCATCGGCAACAAATACCGTTGCGATTATTAAAGACCAGATGATGACATAACGTGCGAATTTACTATTCATATTTACTGTCAAAAATTATTACCCTTAAAAGATAGCCGGACCACCAGACCAGGCCAATGCTTGACGAGAGCCTATTGAGTTTTAACAATACAGAACAATAAATCAAATAAAGGATTTAAGATGGGACAACTCGATAAACGGACAGTCATTGTTACAGGCGCGGCTCAGGGGATTGGTGCTGCCTACGCACGTGGACTAGTTGCAGAGGGTGCTAATGTTGTCATTAACGATGTTATAGACCCAGCCCCGCTCGTAAATGAATTAACCGCCGCTGGCGGCGACGTCATTGGCATAACTGCCGATGTTACTGATGACGATCAGATTGATAGTATGGTAGCCAAAACCGTTGAAAAATACGGACGTATTGATGGTTTAATTAATAATGCCGCCCTGTTCGGTAAAATTGCCCGACGGCGATTTGAAGAAATTGATATTGAAGAATTTGATGCTGTTATGCGCGTCAACATCCGCGGAGTATGGCAAGTTTCACGCGCTGTTATAAATATTATGCGGAACCAAAGATATGGCAAGGTTGTCAATATAGCTTCTGGAACAGTATTTAAGGGAACACCAATGCAGTTACACTATGTTACATCCAAGGGTGCAATTATTGCCCTCAGCAGAGCAATGGCCCGCGAGGTCGGAGAAGATAATATTTGTATCAATACAATTGCGCCTGGACTTACGCGAAGCGAAGCTGTGCTAAACGAGGGACAATTTTCAGATGAACATTTTGACGCAAATATAGGTAGTCGATGTATCAAAAGGGCAGAAGAACCAGAAGACTTGATCGGAACCGCGGTGTTTTTACTATCGCCAGATTCGGACTTTGTTACTGGTCAGGTGCTTTGTGTAGATGGAGGTTCTGTTACACACTAAAGTAAATAGAACAACAACATAGGAAGCGTAACTACCGATAGACCAGCAGAAATCAAAACCATGCTAGCAACCTCTTCTGGTTCACGTTTATAAATGACCGCGAAGAGATAGTTAGAGACCGCAACGGGCATACTGCTTTGAAGTATCACAACTGCTCGCACCATTCCCTCAAGCCCAAGATATTCGGCGACCCCCCACCCTATGATAAAGCCGATGCCAAGTCTGAATATACCTAGTCCAATTCCCCGAGGAAGTGAGGAAATCTTAAAACGACCCAAAGAACACCCAAGAGCAATTAATTGTAATGGGAAAGCCATGGCACCCAAAAGCTTCGTAGAGTCATATGCCCATTTTGGGAGAGTTATGTCTAACCACATCATTAATATCGCTACGAAAGCTGCCCACAATGCGGGCTCACGGGATAAATTACTTAGTGATAACTTACCCGAAGCGATAGCAGCTCCAATTGTGAAGGTGCCAACAGCACCTATTGTAAAATATACTAGAGCCAAAGCCAGACCTTCCTCGCCATAAGCAAAAAGCGAAACGGGTAGTCCCATACTACCAACCAATGGAAAAATCATTGACGGGAGGTAGGCCGGGAAGGACAATCTCCATAATCGCAAAAAGATTGCAGCGAAAAGGGCCGTAATCAGATAAATTATGGTTGCCGCAATGGCAATTTCGGTAAGTGCCGAAAATTCAAGACGAACTTTGCTAAATGTAGCAATAATAAGGCAAGGC
>CEUN01084442.1_pt1 | contig 15265 bp, 14 predicted proteins | sample 361501 | NCBI WGS metagenome assembly CEUN01 (sample SAMEA2622801, study PRJEB7988) | marine metagenome | biome: marine biome (ENVO:00000447); feature: marine epipelagic mixed layer (ENVO:xxxxxxxxx); material: "saline water (ENVO:00002010), including plankton (ENVO:xxxxxxxx)" | depth 120 m | reverse complement strand
GGATGATGCATTGGTATTTGTGCAGCCAAAGTACCAAACTTAATTTTATTTGTACGTTGTGCCGCTGCACTAGCTACTAATAGTGGCTGTGACATTGGCCTTGTGGGATAAAATGGGGATTCCGCCAACCATGCTTGAGAAAAACCTATTTGATCTGCAAGCTCAATTTCACTAATTGTCTCCCAGTGTCTATCGGGTACAGAAGACCCCTCATAGCCCGGCACCTGCCAAAATATACCGAATTTCAATATCTAAAACCTCTTCTAATACTTTAAGTATGATGTGGACCACGGGTACAATACCCAAACCAGTGAGACTATACATGATTTTTCTTAAAACAGCATTTGAAACAAACTTTGGTTGGGTCGGGATTGAACTCAGTAACTGTAGAGTTTCTAGATCTACTCTTCCACACGAAACAAAAAAAAATTGCTCAGATGAAATCGCTCTTTGGACGAGTACGGAGTCCTTCCAAGCCCATACCTTTCATCCCCTAATAGAAAAAATTAAAAGATATCTGTCTGGACATAATGAGAACTTAACAAAAATACCAATCGACACAAAGAACACATCACCTTTTTTTAAAGCCGCATGGAATGTATGTCGTACTATTCCAAAAGGTCAAACTCGATCCTATAAATGGCTTGCTATTAACGCAGGTAGCCCTAATGCTGTGAGGGCGGCCGGCCAAGCAATGGCAAAAAACAAGCTGCCACTACTTGTGCCCTGCCACAGGATTATTGGACATAATGGCTCTCTTACAGGATTCGGCCGGGGGGCAAAACAACTCACACTGAAACAAGATTTACTCAAACTCGAAAGAGTTAACTTACTATAAACATATCCTGTAATTGTGATTCTTAAAACATAGAACTTTGTATTGTCACTCTTCCAGAACCATTCAATACTGAATTCAGATCTGACTCAAGCTCATTAGTAGCACTCACTTTAACGGGATACCATTCCATGAATACCAGTGACTTCGGAGTCTCAATTTCAAGAGCAACGTCGTCTGTGCCTGAAGAATTCAATAGCAAGCGTTTCAAATCGTCAAGCATCATTTTATCTTTATATTCGTCACTGGATTCCTTGATGTGTAATATCAATTTTTTCTTATTTGTAGGAGTCTCGTTTTGATGTCCAGTTATTTCTTTTATCTGAGAGCCGTTGTTATTTAGACTAGGTGTCAAACCATCTGGATGGCTCATTTTAGTCATTTCACTAGTATGGGTTTCAGTTTTCATATCAGACACTTTATTTCGATCTCCCCCATTAAGTACGTCTTTCAAATCCAGTTCAACTCCACTATGTATGCTTACTGTGATATCTCCTTCACGTTCTCTGACATTTCCGCGTACTTCAAGAAGTTTTCCGGGTTCCCATAAATTAACGGTTTTAGCTAAGACATCTTCCCAAACCACAACTTCCACACTACCGTCCAACAACTCCATAGTCACAACTTTAAAAGGCCTATTATCTCGAGTCATCCTATCTACGACTGTGGATACCTGCCCTCCTAAAGTTATCCTTCCTTTAACTTTTTCATTTCTGAGTCTTGCCACCATCACATAGGTATCATCATCAAGTCCATGTAACAATTTTTCTAAATTATTTGCAGCTGAAATACTGATACCCATTAGTTCAACTTCCCAAATTCTCTTTTGTTGGTCACTAGATGACAAAACAGGTATTTCAATTTGTGATAATGATGATTCTACGGTTTCACCAAACATGTCAAACATTGAAGATTGGTTAGAATTTTTTAAATGTGACTCTTCTTGAGCCAAAGACGAAATCCTATCAGACACCTCCAATATACCTGCCCTGTCACCAAAATCATCAAATGCCCCTGCCATTATCAAAGATTCAATCGCTTTTCTATTTAAGTTTGCGAGGTTGCCTAATTTACATAATGATTCGATCGAATCAAAAACCCCAATGTCATCCCTTGCTTCTATTACAGGACGAAGAGCCTCCGAGCCAACATTTTTAACAGCTGCGAGGCCGAATCTAATACTTTGTGATTCGCTATCAACGGATTCAACTTTAAATCCTATTTGGCTTTTGTTGATATCAGGTGGTAATACCTCGATACCCATCCTTCTACAATCAGCGACGGCAGAAATCAATCGATCCTTATTGTCCATATATGAATTCATAAATGATGCCATATATTCAGCAGGATAATTCGCCTTGAAATAGGCAGTCCAATACGAAACCAACCCATAACTGACACTGTGTGCTTTATTGAACGCATAACCTGCGAACGGTTCTACCAAGTCAAACACAGTCTCTGCTAATTCAGCGGAATGCCCTTTCCCCAAAGCGCCGGATAGAAATTTTTCTTTTTCTTCGGCCATAATCTCTGGGACTTTCTTCCCCATGGCTTTCCTCACAATGTCCGCCTCACCCAAAGAATAACCAGCGAATTCTCTTGCAATATGGAGAACTTGATCCTGATAGACAATTACACCATACGTCTCCTCTAATATATCCTTAAGAGCAGGGTGTACATATGTGACATCTCTTCTCCCATGTTTACCATCTATAAATGTTCCGATATGCTCCATGGGGCCTGGCCTAAATAGTGCGATCATAGCAGCTACATCACCAAGCGAAGAAGGTTTAAGTTCCTTTATATATCGAGTCATGCCTGCACTTTCTAACTGGAATATACCGACTGTCTCACCTCTTGATAGCAAATCAAAGGCATTTCGATCATCCAAAGGAATCTCACTCAACTTGATTGAAGTCCCAAAATTAGCCTCTATAGATTTCACTGTTTGATCTAGTACGGTCAAATTGACTAGACCCAGAAAATCCATTTTTAGCAAACCTAGATCTGCTAACGGATCCATGGCGTATTGCGTCATCACAGCTCCCGCATCATCACCCCGAGAAGTAAATTCCAAAGGAACTACCTCATTCAGCGGTTCTTTCGATATAACAACACCTGCAGCATGCAAGCTTTTATGTCGAGTAACACCCTCTAATTGTTTAGCAGTTTCTATGAGAGTTTGAGTTTCAGAACTGGAATCAAAGTTCGTCTTCAAATCCACGCTCTGCTCAAGAGATTCAGAGATTCCAATATTTAATTTATCTGGGATCATACGTGCAACTTTGTCAACACTATCTAGAGTCATCCCTAAAGCTCTGCCAGCATCACGAATAGACTGTTTTGCGCCAAATGTCCCAAAGGTAATGATGTGGGCGACATGCTCTCTACCGTATCGAGATGCACAGTAATTAATCACTTCCTGACGCCGGTCATCCTGAAAATCCATATCTATATCAGGCATTTCCTTCCGTTCCAGATTCAAAAACCGCTCAAACACAAGCTTAAATGGCATTGGATTAATATCGGTAACGCCAAGGCAATATAAAACCAAGCTAGCCGCCGCACTACCTCTTACCGTAAAAAAGATATTATTTTCTCGAACAAACCTGGCAATATCCCATACTACAAGAAAATAATCTGGGAACTGAGTTTCTTTAATGACAGACAATTCATATTCTAATCTCTTCCTGTACTCTTCCCCACTCCCAGCCAATTTAGATTTGTACCCTTCCCAACATATCTGAGCAAGATATTCATTTGAATCCATCCTTTCTGGGACCGGGAATTCAGGCAATCTTTGTTTGCCGAAATCCAGTTCAAGATTACACATCTCCGCGACCATTTCTGTATTAGTTATCGCCTCAGGCGTATCCTTAAAAAGATCAGACATCTCTTCATAACTTTTTAGATGATAAGATTGATCTTCAAATCTCATTCGATTGGGGTCGTTTATGTTGGTAGCTGTTTGTATACACAACAGAACGTCATGATTATGAGCATGTTCCTGTAAAACATAATGGGAATCATTTGTGGCAACTAAGGGAATCCCTGTTCGCTTATTGAGTTCATATAACCCTTGATTTATACGGGGTAAATCAGGAACCCCACCATGAGACATTAACTCAAAGAAATACGTTCCAAATAATTCTTTGTACCAATTCGCTGAGTCCAATGCTTCATCGTATCTATCTTGGGCCAACAACCAAGGAATTTCACCACTAGGACAGCCAGACATCACTACAAGTCCGTCAGAATGTTTCTCCAACAATTCTTTATCAACCCTTGGTTTCTTGTAATATCCTTCCAAATGGGCTTTTGTTACGAGCTCTACTAGATTTTGATACCCATTTAAGTCTTTCGCCAATACGGTCATATGATGGATTTTCTCGTTTGGATTCCGATCGAATCGGCTCCCTCTCGCCATATACATTTCACAACCAATAATTGGTTTGATGTTTGATTTCTTTGCCTCTCGATAAAAATCTATAGCACCATATAAGGCTCCATGGTCAGTGATAGCTAAACTTTTCATTCCTAACTTGGAAGCTTGGCTAACAAGAGGAGAAATTTTCGCCAACCCGTCTAGCATGCTGTATTCGCTATGAACGTGCAAATGTGTAAACAATGATTTATCCCGAAGGTAGATTCGTCTTTCAAATCCAAATAGGTTGCCCAGCCCACTTGGACACAAGACGTACCCTGATTATAGACATAACTCAGGATAACTTAGCAAGGTGTGCACAAACAATTTCAGTTGATTTTTTACAAAAAAAGCCCCTACCAATTTGGCAGGGGCTTTTACAAAAAACTGAAAAGAACTTTTTAGTAATCCATTGGAGGCATTGCTGGTGCAGCAGGTTCAGGTTGCGGTATGTCACTAATCAAGGATTCTGTAGTAAGTACCATAGCTGCAACGCTAGATGCGTTTTCAATAGCAGCTCTGGTTACTTTAGCCGGATCCATGATGCCTTGTTCTAGTAAATTACCATACTCCCCTGTCTCAGCATCGTATCCATAATCGCCTTCACCCTTCAAAGTTTCAGCTAAGATAACTTCACCAGACACTCCAGTATTCTCAGATATAAGCATGAGAGGCTTTACTAATGCAGCTCTAAGGATATTTATTCCTGTCTGCTCGTCCCCTTCCAAACTCAATGATTCCAAAGCCTGACGTGCTCTAATCAATGCTAGTCCGCCACCAGGCACAATACCCTCTTCAACAGCTGCTCTCGTCGCCGAAAGAGCGTCTTCCACTCTGTTTTTCTTTTCTTTCAATTCGACCTCTGTGGCGGCTCCTACTTTTATAATCGCTACACCACCAGACAGTTTCGCCAATCTTTCCTGTAACTTTTCCCTGTCAAAATCGGAAGTAGTTTCATCGATCTGAGCCCTAATCTGATTAATGCGTCCTTGTATTTGTGATTCCTCTCCGTGGCCCTCAACAAAGGTTGTCTCTTCCTTGCTGGCAACAACACGACGTGCTCTTCCTAGATCTTCCACAGTAACTGAATCCAATTTCCTTCCAACTTCTTCACTTATGACAACACCGCCGGTCAAAATGGCCATGTCTTCAAGCATAGCTTTCCTTCTATCACCAAATCCTGGAGCTTTGACGCCCAAGACATTTAAGGTGCCTCGGAGTTTATTAACTACCAAAGTTGCGAGAGCTTCACCCTCTATATCTTCAGCAATAATTACTACGTTTTTACCTATCTGTAGCACTTTCTCTAAAGCTGGCAACAAATCACTCACAGCTGATACTTTTTTATCAGTAATGAGAATGTAAGGATCTTCTATCGCTGACTCCATTCTGTCTTGGTCACTGATAAAGTATGGGGAAATATATCCCCGATCAATCTGCATTCCTTCAACGAATTCCTGCTCATAATCAAGGCCCTTAGACTCTTCTACCGTAATAACTCCGTCTTTACCCACTTTTTCCATAACATCGGCAATTAAATTACCCATTTCATCATCGTGGGCAGACAAGGATGCTACTTGCCCAATCTGAACTCGCCCCTCAACCGGGTTTGCCATTTCCTGAACTGAATTTCGAAGAGTCTCGACTGCTTTGTCGATACCTCTCTTTATCGCCATGGGGTTCGCACCCGCTGCAATATTCTTGAAACCCTCATGAATTATGGCTTGTGCCAGAACGGTCGCAGTTGTGGTTCCGTCTCCAGCTACGTCATTAGTCTTGCTAGCAGCCTCTTTAAGCAGCTGAGCACCCATGTTTTCAAAAGAATCCTCTAATTCAATTTCTTTGGCGATAGTCACGCCGTCGCTACATACCTGTGGCGGTCCAAATTTTTTATCTAGAACAACATTCCTGCCACGTGGTCCTAGGGTGACACCGACGGTGTCAGCCATAGTGTCTATTCCACGCTTCATAGCTGCTCTTGCTTCTTCACTGAAAGTAAGCTGCTTAGCCATTACTCACTCCTAAACGTTTTCATAAATACTATCAATTATTTTTTAAAGAGAATATCGTCGTCTCTCAAAACCAAATATTCAACTTCGCCCTCTTTGTATTCGGTGCCGGCGTACTTTGAATACACAACTGTATCACCAACGGCAACATCCATCGGTACCCTATTCCCATCGTCAGTCAATCGTCCTGGTCCTACAGCAACAACAGTACCCTCTTGAGGTTTTTCTTTCGCTGTATCTGGTATGTATATACCGCCAGCGCTCATCTGCTCATCTCCCTCCTGAGGTTCAACTACGACCCGATTTCCTAAAGGCTTAAATCCTACTTTTGTAGTCACGATTACCTCCTAAATTCATGCCTTAAAAAAACATAACAAATGCAAATTCGTACTCATCCACTTATTTGGATTAGGGCGAAAAACACGCGAGATCCATAGATGAGCCGTAATATTCTAAATGAGCTAAAATTTCCTTGTCAACTTGCGAACCCACGGGCACCATCAATCACTCAAAGAATATCCCATTATCCAGCCACTTAGTTCGGCTAAGTCAGAATGTTTTCCACTCGCTAGAATAAAACAGTAAAGGTTCACCTTCTGTAACCTGAATTTCCTCAACGGATCCAATGAATATCGTATGATCTCCCTCTCTGTGCTCATTAACCACTTTGCAATCCATTGAGGCTAAAGCGTTCGCAACGAAAGGAATACCTGACTTGGAGAGCTTAAAAATCTCCTTAAATCTTCCACCATCTTGATTGGAGGAAGAGGCGTAATATATACCTATATCTTTCTGGTATTGATTCAATATATTTATGCCATATCGACCAGTGCTTTGTATAATAGGGAATGTATTAGCATTGTGACTCACGCATACCATGGATAACATCGGATTCAATGAAACAGAAGCTATGCCATTTGCAGTCATCCCGTGAATAGTTCCATCGGCCTCGAGCGTTGTTATAACAGAAACTCCGGTTGCGAACCTACCCCATGCTTGCCGAAACAGAGTTTCATCAGTCACTTTACAGCTCCTTTGTTGTTATAAATCTGAGCAAATATTATCAGTTAAATCCTTTGTGGGATATACTCACGTTAATTACATAATATAGTGATGCTTGATTTTAATCACACAGAAAATATTGTACGCATGTTTGACACTGTTTACAGAGCCAAAATAGAATCACTCAAAAGAGGACTTGTATAAAACAACAAATACGCATTCCGGAACGTAGTTGAAAATAATCGATACTTAATAAGGAGTAAGTAATCAGTGACGAAAGCATACATACTTATAGAAACAACAGTCGGTACAAGTACGCAGGTCTCAGATGTGCTGACCAATATACCTGGTATTGTGAATGTGGACGCGGTAACCGGGCCGTACGATATCATAGCAATCGTTTCATCCAATGACTTGAATTCTGTAGGCGATCTAGTAACGAATGAAATACATACAATTCCGGGAATCGTCAGAACCGTAACCTGTCTTTCAATAAATTAAGAAAGCTTTGTACTTAAGTTATGCATAGAGGAATACATGGATTTTAAATTTACTGACGAAGAAGAAAATTTCCGCACTGAATTATCCAATTGGTTAGGAAAAGAATTATCTACGATCACTGAATCCCAAAAAAATGATCCCGATGAGTACTGGAAGTTCACTCTCAGTATGCGACAAAAGCTCTCTGAAAAAGGTTGGCTTACCATGGCATGGCCCGAGGAATACGGAGGACAGAATGCATCTCATATGATGCAGGTTATATTCGCTGAAGAAATGTCCTACAACCGAGCACCAGGAAGGGATATCTTCGGTACTAGAATGATGGCTCCAACATTGATGATCCACGGAACCGAAGAACAAAAAAAAGAATTCCTACCTCCTGTATCCAAAGGTGAAGTTCAATGGTGCCAAGGTTACTCAGAACCTGAATCTGGTTCAGACCTAGCATCTCTCCAAACCCGGGCAGTGGAAGATGGAGATGATTATGTAATAAATGGAACGAAAATCTGGACTTCAGGCGCACATAGAGCGGACCACATTATGGTGTTAACGAGGACAGATCCCGATGCACCAAAACACAGAGGGATCAGTTTTCTACTTTGCGATATGAACACACCTGGTCTTACCGTAAACCCCATAGTCAACATGGCCGGAGACCATAACTTCAATATGATCACATTTGACAATGTAAGAGTACCCAAAAAGAACCTTGTTGGAGAACAAAACAGGGGATGGTACGTTGGAGCCACATTACTTGACTTCGAAAGATCAGGTGTAGACTATTCCGCAGGGGCAAGAAAAACCCTAGAAGAGCTCATAAATTATTCCAAAACTAATAACCTTAACGGTAAGCCACTCGCCGAGAATGAAGTAATTCGGAACAGGCTAGCTGATCTTTCGATTGAAGTAGATGTTAGCAGGTTAATCTCATATAACATTGCATGGATGCAAAGTGAAGGGCTTGTGCCTAATAAAGAATCCTCGATGGGAAAAGTGTTTGGTACAGAGCTTCAACAACACATAAGCCAATTGGGAATGCAAATGCTTGGACTCCATGGTCAGTTGTCACCAAACTCTAAATACTCGGTTTTGGAAGGCCGTATAAATCACATGTATCTCAGCAACGTTTCAGAAACTATCGCTGCAGGTACTTCAGAGATCCAGAGAAATATAATCGCCACAAGAGGCCTAGGCCTACCAAGAGGATAACAGCGAAAAATTAAGGAAGAATAAATATGGATTTTAGATTCGAATCAGTCGATGAAGATTTTAGGTCTGAAATTATTGACTTTGTTGACAAGAAACTACCATGGGAATGGTCTCAAGAAGATCTAGACCCAGAGGATGAGAAAGATTCTGTCCTCGTACGCCAGTTCAAAAAACAACTTGGTGAGAAAGGCTGGCTCACAATGGCATGGCCAGAAGAATACGGTGGCCAATCGGCAAGTCATATGAGACAGGTTGTATTTAATGAAGAAATGGCGTACAGAGGAATACCAGCCGGTGATGCAGGGATTCGCATGGTAGGTCCTATCTTAATGTTGTATGGCACTGAAGAACAAAAAAAAGAATTCTTACCAAAAATAGCTGGAGCAGAAATCAATTGGTCACAAGGTTATTCAGAACCCGATTCAGGTTCTGACCTTGCATCATTGCAAACAAGAGCTGTAGAGGATGGGGATGACTTTGTTGTTACTGGATCAAAAATTTGGAACTCCGCTCATGCTGACTCTGATTGGATGTTTATGCTAGCCCGAACAGATCCTGACGCCCCAAAACATAGAGGTATAAGTTTTTTATTAACTGAATTGGATGGCACAGAAGGGGTAACCGTAGAAAAAATCCCAATGATGTGGGACGCATATCGAGGTTTGGTAACCTTTGACAATGTAAGGGTCCCCAAAAAAAATCTCGTAGGTGAACAAGATAGGGGTTGGTATGTAGGAGCTGCCCTATTGGATTTCGAGCGTTCAGGGGTCGACAGACCCGCAAGAGCAAAAAGAGTCTTAGAGGACCTAGTTGAATTTTGTAAAGAGAATAAAAAAAATGGTCGGCTATTAGCAGATAACCCTGTCATAAAAAACGAACTATCACAACTAGCAGTACAAATCGAAGCAGTGCGTTTGATGTGTTATAACGTCGCCTGGATGCAAAGTCAGGACATGATACCCAATAAAGAAGCCTCTATCACAAAGGCTTACGGCACTGAAATGTTAAATAGATTATACGGCCTAGGCGTCAAAATTATGGGACCATTCGGACAACTTGATCCTGGTTCGAAATGGGCGCCTTTAAGCGGTCGCATTGAAAACGCTTATCTCCGTTCTTTTGGTGGGATGGTAGCAGCAGGTACGTCAGAAATACAAAGAAACGTAATCGCCACACGCGGACTTGGACTACCCAGGGGATAGCACCATATAAAAAGTATGAGACAGGTAACTTATTAGGAGACTCTGATAATGGATCTAGGATTAAATGAAACTCAACAAATGTTAAAAAACAGTGCTCAGGAATTTTTGGAATCTGAATGTACGGACACATACGTAAGAGAAATGGAAGAAGACGAAAGGGGCTATACTCCAGAAATTTGGTCAAAAATAGCTGAGCAAGGATGGTTGGGACTAATCATCCCCGAAAAATACGGGGGAGTAGAATTACAGTTTCAGGATCTTACGGTCCTATTGGAAGAAATGGGAAGATATATGCTCCCTGGTCCATATTTTTCTACTGTCATCCTCGGTGGTATGTCCATTATGGACGCTGGAACAGAGGAACAAAAAGAGGAATACTTACCCAGGATTGCTGAAGGACAAATAATAACTACTTTGGCTCTAACTGAGCCCTCAGCCAGATGGGACGCTGGTGGAATAGAGCTGACGGCTAAAAAAACAGGAAATCAATACATTCTGGATGGAACAAAATTATTTGTGCCTAACGCTAATGTCTCAGACTACATGGTCGTAGTCGCCAGAACCGGCCAAAATGAAAAAGATATAAGCCTGTTTATTGTTCCATCCAGCTCCGATGGTATTACTATGACAGACTTGAAAACAATTGCTTCTGACAAACAATCAGAAGTGGTATTTGAAAAAGTGAATGTTCCGGAAAGTTCTTTGATGGGAACAATCAATCAAGGTTGGAATACAATACAGAAGGTCCTGCAATGGGGTGCCATAGGAAAGTGTGCTGAAATGTCTGGCGGCGGACAGAGCGTTTTGGACATGACCGTTGAGTACGCAAAACAAAGGACTCAATTCGGGAGGCCAATCGGAAGTTTCCAAGCTATCCAACATCACTGTGCAAACATGGCGACTGATGTGGAGGGCTCAAAATTTATCACATATCAAGCAGCTTGGAGATTATCAGAAGGGTTACCAGCGGAAAGGGAGGTAGCCATGGCCAAGGCTTGGGTAAGTGAAGCCTACAGGCGAGTTTGCGCACTTGGGCATCAGTCCCATGGTGCAATAGGATTCACCAAAGAACACAATATGCAGCTTTACTCAAGAAGAGCAAAGGCTGCAGAGATCATATTTGGTGACTCAGATTTCCATTTGGAAAAAGTAGCCGAAAACATAGGGTTATAGAATATATAGACATTGAACACAACTAAACCAACTTGTAACGACCTCTGTAGTGAAATGAAATAGTTATGAATTGTCTGGACCAAAAAATGTCCTCGGAACCACACATAGTCTGTAATGACATATTCAAGATATATAAGGTTGCAGACCTAGAAGTTGTAGCCTTACGTGGTTTAGACCTAGCGATAGATAAAGGAGAAGTCGTGGCGGTAGTAGGTGCCAGTGGAAGCGGAAAGACTACTTTCCTGAACATACTAGCAGGCTACGACAAGCCTTCAGCAGGAGGGGTATCAGTAAGTGGTAGAGACCTTGTGCAATTCTCTGAAAAGGAAGCAGAGCAGTACAGGAGATCAGAAATAGGTTTCGTATGGCAACAAACTAGTAGGAACCTATTCCCATATTTAACTGTTCTGGAAAACATTCAATTGCCAATGAGGCTAAATAACTTAGGTGACAAAAAAACCACGGAGTTGAAAGCAGCTGAACTTATCGAACTCGTTGGGCTCCAAGAAAAATCAAACCAAATGCCAGAAAGTTTGTCAGGGGGGGAGCAACAGAGAACCGCTATTGCTGTTGGATTAGCAAATCAACCTTCTATTCTGCTAGCGGATGAGCCAACAGGAGAATTAGATGACCAAACAGCATCTGATATCTTGGATTTATTCGGGAAAGTAAACAAGGATTTGAGAACTACTATAGTAATAGTTACTCACGATCCTCAGATCGCATATAAAGTACGTAGGGTGATCTTGATACAGGATGGAAAAACTTCCAAAGAAATCTTGAGGAAAGATGGATATCAAAGAATTACTGGGGCAGCATCTACAAGCGATCAACTTGAAGAATACACTGTTATAGACTCTAATGGTCGACTACAAATCCCGACGGACATGCTAGAAAACATAGGAATAACTAACAAAGCAAAACTAGAATCGTCAGGTGATTTCCTTAAAATACACAGGTCAAACTATAAGAATGGATAAACAAAACAACGCCCTATTAGAAACGAAAAATTTGGTGAAAAGTTATCCTTCATCAATTGGAGTAACCACAGTGCTCGACAGTATAAATTTCGTCGCGCACGAAGGAAATTTCATAGCAGTTGTTGGTAGATCTGGATCAGGGAAAACCACTTTCTTAAATATGTTAGCAGGATTGGACACCCCGACTCATGGTGATGTATTTATCAAAGGACGCAACCTATCAGACATGAATGATTCTGAAATTACGAACATGCGAAGGCATATGGTTGGTTTTGTTTTTCAGTCATTTGGGCTATTACCTCTTCTATCTGCATATGAAAACGTTGAATTGCCTCTTAGAATATCTGGCTACTCTTCTCAAGAGAGATCGTCATTAACAAATCAAGCATTAGAAACTGTAGGGTTAGAAAAAAGAAGCAGCCACAGACCGTTTGAATTATCTGGAGGGGAACAGAAGCGCATTGCCATAGCGAGGGCTATCGTAGGGAAGCCACCATTAATCTTAGCTGACGAACCAACGGGAGAACTTGATTCGAATAACTCTAAATCAATTTTCGGATTGTTTAAAGAGGTAGTAAATAACCAGAAAATTACCATTATCGCTGTAACCCATGATTCAACCCTTCTCTCAATGGCCGACGACGTCATGGAACTACAAACAGGTAAACTCGAACCTGTAGAGAACATAGGCCTCCGATTCAGATAATTACACCTAATTTAAATTAACAGGCCAAAATTACCTAGACTTAGTACTACAATCGTATTACTCTAGATTATGATGATACCCTCTATCATCAAATGGTGACTATTCACATAAACCATACCGAATGGGATTTTCACGAATGGGCACTGATCAGACTTATAAAACCGTTACTGAGAGACTGGCGAGTTATCTTTCAACTCCCTCATCGCAATCAACTTACGAGACCACTCGGACTCATCAAGTAAAAACCATCTGTTATTCGTATATATGTCCGTATGCTTCTAGGTGTTCATACAAAACAAAACAAAATGGAAAAGTGTTAGTCAGGAACTGTGCACAAAAAAATAAAACCCCAGAACTGTCAGAAACAACCTTATCAGAACTTTCTCTTGATCTATTGGCAATCCGAAGAGCGAGAGGTGGTTCTTTAGATTTCAAAACCATTAAACTACTTGACGCCGTAAGACCGAACGGTCCACTCAGAAGGAATGTATAATCAGATATCGTTACTAACCTTAAAGGAGAAATTATGGCATCAAATTTATTTGATCTGAATGGAAAAACAGCAGTGATCACAGGTGGCAATGGCGGCATAGGATTCGGCATGGCTGTTGGTCTCGCCGAAGCCGGTGCAAACATAGTAATCGCTGCCAGAAATGAAACAAAAACCTCAGAATCAATAAATAGACTTAAGGGCATGGGCACTGAATGCGAAGGGATTCAGGTCGAAGTCACTGAAGAATCGTCTGTCCAACAAATGGTCTCGAAAACCATAGATCGATTCGGCAGCCTTGATATATTAATAAATAATGCCGGCATTGGGATAAGAAAACTTCCCCACGAATACACAATCAAAGAATGGAATAAGGTAGTCGACATTAACTTAACCGGAGCATTTATATGCTCAAAAGAAGTTTATCCACATATGAAAGAGAACGGTGGAGGAAAAATAATTAATATCGGTTCTATGACTTCGATATTCGGACTGGACTGGGCTGTAGCATACGCCTCCAGTAAAGGAGGAATAGTTCAAATGACAAAAACTCTGGCAGTATCTTGGGCTAAAGATAATATCCAAGCAAACTCTATATTACCTGGCTGGATCCACACAGACCTCACGCAAGGCCTTAAGGACAACTTCAGAGATCGATATGACCATATACTCACACGCATACCACATGAAAGATGGGGAGAGCCTAATGACCTTGCTGGGACCGCCGTTTTCTTATCCAGTAAGGCCTCCAATTATGTCACAGGTGTCTCAATACCTGTAGACGGCGGTTATACTTCGTTTTAAATAGCCTGAGTCATTGAGATAAAGATGGAACACAATCCCTTTGATATAAAGATAAAAGACAGAATTGCAACAGTAATATTCAACCGACCGGAAAAGCATAACGCTATAAATTATGAAGGTTGGCTAAAGCTTTTAGAGGAAGTAAAAACTTTAAGCCAAAATAAAAATGTAAGAGCTGTTGTATTTTCAGGATCTGGGGGCAAATCATTTTCTGCCGGAGCAGATATAAAAGATTTTGAAGAAAACAGAAAAGACTCACATACAGCGATGACCTACTCAGAAGCTTTTGATGGGGCTTTGGATGCCATTGAAAGCATGCCCTTTCCAACAATTTCAAAAATTAATGGCATCTGTGTAGGAGGAGGCTGTGAGTTGGCAATGGCCACGGATATTAGAATAGCATCAAATGAAAGCCAATTTGGAATTCCTGTAGCCAAGCTGGGAATTCTGATCGGATATCGTGAGATGAAAAGATTAATTAATTTAGTAGGATCCGGCAATGCGTCATATATATTACTCAGTGGACGTATATTCGGTGCTAGTGAGGCCCTCCAGATGGGATTGGTGAATCAAGTAGTATCTGAAAAAGAGTTAGATACTGTCGTTTCTGATCTAGTGTCTGAAATAGTACCTTTGGCGCCATTGTCCCAAGAACGGCATAAAAAAATACTTTCTAGCACTATAAAAAACCCATCATTAACTAATTTAACTAAAGAAGAAGCATTTTTGCCTTTCAGCAACTTTGACAGTGACGACTTCAAAGAAGGACAATTAGCATTTGTTAAGCATCAAACTCCAGATTTTAAAGGGCATTAGACACCTTACGAAGTACCTCAAATGTTATAGGATCAAAAGTACGATTTTGGAAACCCGACGATCTGGGATAAAACTTACAAATCATTTCAGAGCCGTTAAGAAAAATTCCAATAT
>CEUN01181794.1_pt1 | contig 15294 bp, 7 predicted proteins | sample 361501 | NCBI WGS metagenome assembly CEUN01 (sample SAMEA2622801, study PRJEB7988) | marine metagenome | biome: marine biome (ENVO:00000447); feature: marine epipelagic mixed layer (ENVO:xxxxxxxxx); material: "saline water (ENVO:00002010), including plankton (ENVO:xxxxxxxx)" | depth 120 m | reverse complement strand
AGGGCTCCGAGCCGAAGGCGAGGAGTCCGTAGCGGACGAGTTGGGGCATTTGCGCCGCCAGAATGGAACCGTCCGCCGGTTCGAAGCCGAACAGCATCAGCAACCGGGCGCACATGGCCGGGAATCTCCTCAGACCTCGCCAGGCAGACGCCTCCCCTGCGCAACGATCTAATCCGACGTCTCACGAAACCGCTGATCGACCGTCTGATTGAGGTCGTAGTGAACCGTTGGACATCTTACCCATGGAACTTTCTTCTCCATCCTAAGTAATTCGTCATCCAACCGGGCAGTTCGTTCAAGAATAACGCCCGGACAGTTCGAACAACGCATTAGTTCAACATCCGTCGCAGGAATTGCGCCGTCTGACTTCCCTCCGCTTTCGCCACTTTTTCTGGCGGACCTTGCGCGACGATCTCACCGCCATCGATACCGCCTTCCGGTCCCATGTCGATGATCCAGTCCGCGCATTTCACCACGTCGAGGTTGTGTTCGATGATCAGCAACGTATTGCCGGGATCACGCAAACGGAACAGAACATCCAACAATTTGGATACATCATGGAAATGCAATCCGGTCGTCGGTTCATCGAGGATATAAAGCGTCTTGCCGGTTGCCTTCCGGCTCAATTCGGCGGCCAACTTCACGCGTTGCGCTTCACCACCACTGAGGGTCGTGGCTTGTTGCCCCAGACGCACATAACCTAGGCCCACTTCGGCCAAGGTACGGCAGATATCCTGGATCTTGGGAATGGCACGAAAGAAATTCACCGCTTCATCAACGGTCATGTCCAGGACGTCGGCGATGTTTACGCCCTTGTAATTAATCTCCAAGGTTTCGCGATTGTAGCGCCGGCCATCGCAGGCTTCGCAACGCACATAAACTGGCGGCAGGAACTGCATCTCGATCTTCAACACACCGTCACCTGTGCACTTCTCGCAGCGACCACCTTTCACGTTGAATGAAAATCGACCGGGCCCGTAGCCGCGGATTTTTGCCGCGGGTAACTTCGCGAAAAGATCACGGATCTCGTTGAATATGCCGGTGTAGGTCGCCGGATTGCTGCGCGGCGTTCGGCCGATCGGGGATTGATCGATCACCACGATTTTGTCGAACTGGTCGTCTCCCTTGATCGCACGATGTGCGCCCGGCTTTTCTTTTGAGCCATACCATTTTCGAAACAACGCGCGCCTCAGAATATCATCCACCAGAGTGCTCTTCCCTGAGCCGCTAACCCCGGTGATGCAGGTCATCAATCCGATCGGAAAACGTGCATGCACATCGCGCAGGTTGTTCTCCTCCGCGCCTTTGACTTCCAACCATCCACGAAATGGATCCGGTTTCTTGCGCTTCACGGGGACCGGAATCTCCAGTTCGCCTGAGAGATACTTGCCAGTCAATGAACGCTTGGTTTGCATCACCTCGTCACAGGTTCCCTCACCTACGACCTCTCCACCGCGCACACCGGCGCCCGGCCCCATGTCGATCACGTAGTCGGCGCGACGAATGGTGTCTTCGTCATGCTCGACAACGACGACGGAGTTTCCGATATCGCGCAGTCCCTCAAGCGTTTTCAGCAAGCGCTCATTGTCGCGCTGATGCAAGCCGATACTGGGCTCATCCAGGATGTAAACGACCCCAACCAAGCCTGCGCCGATTTGCGTCGCCAATCGAATCCGCTGCGCTTCTCCACCACTGAGCGTTCCGCTTTCACGATTGAGCGTCAGATAACCGAGACCAACGTTGCGAAGGAAACCCAATCGGGAGCGAATTTCCTTGATCAGTTCTTCGGCGATTTGGAGCTGAACTTCGCTGAGTTGCAGGTCGCGCAGAAAGTCATCCGCGGTCGCCACCGACATGCCGCACAGATCCATGATCGAGATGCCGGGCACTACCCGCTTCTCGGCATCGCGTTCATCCACCTGCGCCACCACATCGTTCCCCAAACGCACAGCAAGGATCTCCGGCCGGAGTCGTTGACCCGCACAGGCGTCGCAAGGAGTCGGAGCCATGAATCCCTTCAGGCGTTTCTTGGTGAACTCGCTCTCACTCTCCTGCAGGAGGCGTTCGAGATTCGGAATGACTCCCTCAAACGGTTTCTTGCTTTTCGATGCCTTGCCCGCACGCCAAAAAGTAAACTCGATCTCCTCTTCGCCGGAACCGTTGAGGATCACATCGCGAATGCGTTCCGGCAGCAATCGCCACTTTTTCTCCAAGGGAATATCGTAATGCGAAGCGAGGCCTTTGATCAGCGAGTTGTAGTACGTGACCATCCGCTTGCCTCCACGCTTCCACGGCAGGACTGCCCCCTTCTCCAATGACTTCTCGGGGTCGGGAACAACGAGTCCGGAATCAAACACCATCTTCTGCCCGAGTCCGTGACAAACCCGGCAGGCACCGAATGGTGAGTTGAAGGAAAAATGCTTCGGCGTCGGTGGATCAAAACTCTTGCCCGTCGCGGGCGAATACATGCGGTTGGAATGAAGTGACTCCTGCCATTCCGTTCCGGGTGGTGAACCAGGGGGGAGTTCCATCAAGGTCACCTTGCCGTGCCCCCACTTCAATGCCGTCTCCACGGAATCCCCCAGGCGCACTCGAATCTTGTCACTGACCACCAAGCGATCGACCACAGCCTCAATGGTGTGCTTCGTCTTGGGATCGAGCTTTACGCGAACGTTGGCTTCCAACTCAATCAACTTCCCATCGACACGAGCGCGAACAAAACCATCCCGCGCCAGGCGTTCGATCACGTCGCGGAATTCACCCTTCTCATTCTCCACCACCGGAGCAAGCAGCATGACCTTCGTCTTCTCCGGTCGGTTCAGAATCTTGTCGACGATGTCCGTGGTGGTTTGCTGCGTGATCGGGATCGTCGTATCCGGGCAATGCGGCTGCCCCACATGCGCGAATAAGAGCCTCAGGTAATCGTAGATCTCCGTCGTCGTCGCGATAATCGAACGGGGATTGGAAGCCGAACCTCGCTGCTCAATCGCAATCGTCGGGGACAGCCCCTCGATGTAATCCACATCCGGCTTCTGCAACTGATCGAGAAATTGCCGCGCGTAGGAGGAAAGACTCTCAACATACTTCCGCTGTCCCTCGGCATAGAGTGTATCAAACGCCAGCGATGATTTCCCCGAACCGCTCAACCCGGTCACGACCACCAGCTTGTCTCGCGGAATCTCCAGCGTGACGTTCTTCAGGTTGTGCTCACGAGCACCCCCGATCCGGATGAATTGCTTACCCATCGGTTCTCAGTTCCAACCCGCGAAACGTGAATTTCGAATGCGGGCGAGTCGGGCAGAATAGAGAACGCGGAGGGTGAGGGAAAGGTTTTCAGCTTCAGAACCTGCAACCGCTGGATCTGGATAGAGTGAAATGGTGGGGCGAAGCTCCTGCCGAGCCGGGGGTGCAGACAGAAGATAGTGAATCTAGATCTGCTGTGCCCAGCCAAAGTATCAAAGTTACCACCCAAGCAAGCGGCTCAGGAGCTTCGCCCCACCGATGCCGTCAGCCATAACTCAAACGTTATTCAGGCGAGCCAGGCTCAAGCCTTCGTATAGACCTCAGCACCGGCTTTCCGGAATTCTTCCGACTTCGCGGCCATTCCTTCATCGATGACCTCCTGCTCGGTAATCCCCTTCTCTTCCGCAAATTTGCGAACATCCTCGGTGATCTTCATCGAGCAGAAATTGGGCCCACACATGGAACAGAAGTGCGCGGTTTTCGCTCCCTCCTGCGGAAGAGTTTCGTCGTGGAATTCACGGGCGCGTTCGGGATCGAGTCCCAGATTGAACTGATCTTCCCAGCGGAATTCGAAGCGGGCCTTGGACAGCGCATTGTCACGGTATTGAGCTCCAGGATGTCCTTTGGCGAGGTCGGCAGCGTGGGCTGCGATCTTGTAGGTGATCACACCTTCCTTCACGTCCGCCTTGTTGGGTAGGCCAAGATGTTCCTTCGGCGTCACGTAGCAAAGCATCGCGCAGCCATACCAGCCGATCATTGCAGCTCCAATGCCGCTGGTGATATGGTCATAACCTGGAGCCACGTCGGTGGTGAGGGGGCCGAGCGTGTAGAACGGCGCCTCACCGCACCATTCGAGTTGTTTGGTCATGTTCTCCTGAATCATGTGCATGGGCACGTGACCGGGTCCTTCGTTCATCACCTGAACGCCATGTTCCCAGGCGCGCTTGGTGAGTTCGCCTTGGACTTGAAGCTCGCCAAACTGAGGTTCGTCGTTGGCATCGGCAATACTCCCTGGTCGAAGACCATCACCAATGGAGAAGCTGATGTCGTAGGCGGCCATGATCTCGCAGATCTCGTCCCAGTGCGTGTAGAGGAAATTCTCCTTGTGATGCGCAAGGCACCACTTGGCGAGAATGGAACCACCTCGGCTGACGATACCGGTCATGCGATTCGCGGTCAGCGGAATGAAGCGAAGCAGCACACCGGCGTGAATGGTGAAATAGTCGACGCCCTGTTCAGCCTGTTCGATCAGGGTATCGCGATAAACTTCCCAGCTCAGGTCTTCCGCTTTCCCGTTTACCTTTTCGAGAGCCTGGTAGATCGGAACCGTTCCAATCGGCACGGGGCTGTTGCGAATGATCCATTCGCGGGTCGCGTGGATGTTTCGTCCGGTGGAAAGATCCATCACCGTGTCCGCGCCCCACTTGGTGGACCAGCGCATCTTCTCAACTTCTTCGTCGATGCTCGATGCGACAGCAGAGTTGCCGATGTTCGCGTTGATCTTCACCAGGAAGTTCCGACCGATGATCATCGGCTCAAGTTCCGGGTGGTTGATATTGCTCGGGATGATCGCCCGCCCCTTGGCTACCTCATCACGCACAAATTCAGGTGTGATCACCTTCGGCATATTCTGCGGGAACTGACTGAAGACCTGGGGTGCGTCCTTTTGTGCTTCAATGCCGGGATGTTCGTGCATCAGCGAACGGCGCGATTGCTGCGCCGACATCTTTTCGCGCATGGCCTCCAGCCCCTGATTCTCGCGAATGGCGATGTATTCCATCTCCGGTGTCACGATCCCCTGGCGGGCATACCAAAGTTGCGTGACCGGATGACCTTTGCTGGCGCGAAGCGGCTTGCGTCTCAAGCCGGGAAATTCGATGAGTTGGTTCCGACGGGATCCTTTTGCGCTGTCCGCGTGGACGCGGCTCAGGTAACCGTTATCCTCCGGCTTGACCTCGCGTCCGTCGTATTCTTCCACGTCTTGACGCGCCTTGATCCACCCGGCACGCAAGGCTGGCAGACCTTCCTTCACGTCCCCGCGAAAATCCGGGTCGCCCCATGGCCCACTGCAATCGTACACGCGCACGGGCTCGTTCTGCTCAATCGAGCCATCCAGCTTCTTCGTGTCATTGAGCTGGATCTCGCGCATCGGAACGCGGATTTCAGAATGCTGTTTGCCCTTGAGGTAAACGCGCTTGCTGTTGGGCAGTTGCTCGCTGCTGTGAGGTTCGAAGGATTCTTTGCTGGCGATCATGATTCTTGAGCGGCCGCTGGATTGATGGAATCTGAAGAGGAACGCGTTCCGCAATCATTCCTACACCGGCATTAACCGGATCAGGTTCCGCGGGTCGGAAACGCTTTCGCATTCCCCTCTCAGCCGCGTCCCGAAAGACAGGTGGCTCCCCGTGATCCAAGTAGTGTAGGGAGAGAGGGGGGGAGCTTCAAGCTCCAAGCCTCGAACTCCAGAAAGCTATTGTGAAGTGAAACGACGAGCCGGTGATTCTGAGCGAAACAAATCTCGAGAATGGATGGATTCCACCACATGACTCTTGGACATGAACCTTGGATTCGTTCTTCGACCTGACTCATCGATCGGAGTTGGGCTGGTAGTCACAAGCTCATGCCTGGACCAGCAACTCCACCCGTGTTGCAATTCCCGTTACGCTAAAGCTCTCCAGCGCCGACCACGCGCAATCTTCACACACCGAAAAAAAGTTTTTACGCAAACCACTGAAATCAAGTGGCTTACAAAAGCTTGTGGAAAACTTTTTTGAGAAAAACATCCGTCCAAAGTAGGACGATTATCGCATTCTTTATCGTTAGTATGTCTCCCATGTTGCAAATACCATGTTCGCACTAAGGGTTTCGCTGCAGGTGGGTGCAGCCGGTGGCAGGTGTTCTGCTGGGAGATACGCATACGTTGCATCCCTTGACCGTTGTGGGAGAGGGGTTTATACGAAAAGTCCGAAACCCAGTTCTGCCATCAAAACACAAAGCTGATATGCCCAAACACATCACCAAAAGAGACCTCGTAGTCCGCATCAGCAATGAGACAGGCCTCGTTCAGCAACAGGTGCTTGATGTAGTCCAAAAGACCCTCGATTACATCAGTGAATCCGTTGCCAAAGGCGAGACTGTTGAACTCCGAAACTTCGGAGTGTTCGAAGTGAAGCTGCGCAAGGCGCGTGTCGGACGGAATCCCAACTCTCCGGAAACCGACGTACCCATCCCTCCGCGCGCCGTGGTCAAGTTCAAGCCCGGGAAGGAGATGCGGGAAGCCGTCCTCGTTACCGAAGCTGAACCCCAAACTAAGACGGTCAATGGACATGAGCAGGCGCGTCGTCCAGAAATCCCGGCGATGCCTCCGGCTCATACCATTGTGCCTCCCAGCGATCGCATTCAGGTTTCTGCCTGAACCTGATCGCCACACACATCCCCGTCCCCAACCCGGGAGCGCCCCTTTAAACGCCGGCGAAAGTCGGCGTTTTTTGTTCTTTCACGCCTATTTTGCCACTGATACAAATCGCGGCTTTTGCAAATGGACCGGCTACCAGGATTTAGAGACTTCCTTCCCGAACCAGTGCCAACATCCAAAGAGGACTTGTGGAGCATGGATCTCCGCAATCATATCTTTGACGCTTGGCGGCAGGTGGCTGAGTCCTATGGATTTCGCGAATACGACGGCCCCCCGCTGGAAGCACTGGAACTTTATACGGTCAAGAGTGGGGATGAGATCGTCGAGCAACTCTTCAATTTTACGGACAAAGGCAATCGGGAAGTCGCCCTTCGTCCGGAAATGACCCCGACACTCGCCCGCCTGATTGCAGCGAACGAACGCGGCTACAAGAAGCCGATCAAGTGGTTCTCCATGCCGCAGCTGTTCCGCTACGAACGGCAATCCAAAGGCAGAAAACGGGAACACTTTCAGCTGAATTGCGACATTGTCGGCGAAACCGATCGCGCTGCGGACGCGGAAATGGTGGCCTTGATAATTGATGTGTTGCGTGCGTTGGGGCTGACTTCGGAGGATTTCGTGGTTCGGCTCAGCAGTCGTGACGCCTGGCAAAAGTATTTCGAAGAAAGATCCTCCGATTCCGAAAAAGCCACCGACTTCTATCAGATCGTCGATAAGCTCGAACGCGAAGATCCAGAAGTATCAGACAAGAAACTCAAGGAACTCGGCTTTGAACTCGCTGCTGTTCAAGACTTTATCAAGCAGGGCAATCCCACCGATGAACTCAAGATCATCATCGACAACCTGACCGCTCGCGGCTTGGGCGATTTCGTGAAAATCGATTACGGCGTCATTCGCGGTCTCGCCTACTACACCGGTCCGGTTTTCGAGGCCTTTGACAAAAAAGGAGCCTTTCGCGCCATTTGCGGTGGAGGCCGATACGATCACCTGGTGAACCTTGTCTCGGGCGGAAAAGTTGATCTGCCTGCCTTGGGTTTTGGTATGGGCGATGTCGTACTTGCGGAACTGCTGAAAGCGCGCGACCTTGTGCCTGAATTTGGGGACGACCTCGACGTGTTTGTTTTGATAGAAGAAGAATCCGAACGCCCCGCTTCCCTAGGTCTCATTCAACAACTCCGCGAACGCAGCCTCAATGTCGATTACTCGCTCACGCCCATGAAGGGCAACAAGCAGTTCAAACGCGCGCAGGAACTCGGCGCCGAATACACAGTTCGACTTGATCGCGGACTCGCCGTCCTCAAACATCTTTCTTCCCGCGAAGAACTGCGATTGGCACCCGAAGAAATTGCCGATCACATTATCGAACGCGCCCTGAGCCAGGCTGAAGCCGAACAAAACTGACATGCGAAATCTTTTCATCGGAATTGATTCCGGCACCCAATCCACCAAGGTTCTCGTCGTCAACGCAGCCAATGGAAAAGTCCTTGGCGAAGCCTCTCAAGCCTACAACCTGCTCCCCGACCTCCCACCCGGAGCAAAAGAGCAGAATCCCGAAACCTGGCGTGGCGCAACAAGCAAGTGCATCCGCAAGGCACTCAAAGCTGCCAAGGCAAAGTCCTCAGAAGTTCGCGCCATTGGTATCAGCGGGCAACAACACGGCTTCGTTGCGCTGGACAAGAAAGGCGAAGTCATTCGCCCTGCAAAACTCTGGTGCGACACCGCGACTATCGCGGAATGCGAACAAATCACAGACGCCCTCGGCGGTAAAAAGAAAACCATCAAGGCACTCGGCAATGCGGTCCTCCCCGGATTCACCGCTTCAAAGATCCTCTGGCTCAAGAACAATGAGCCCAAGAATTTCAAGAAGCTCGCCACCGTTCTCCTTCCGCACGACTACCTGAATTTTTGGCTCACTGGGCGCGCCGTCATGGAATACGGCGATGCCAGCGGAACCGCGTTGATGGATGTCCGCAAACGCAAGTGGTGCGACAAAGCCATCAAGGCAATCGACGCCGACCTCGGCGACAAGCTTCCTGACCTGATGTCCAGCGATCAACCCGTTGGCAATCTTAGCGCGGCAGCTGCGAAGGAACTTGGACTTTCCACCGACGTCATCGTCAGTGCCGGCGGGGGTGACAACATGATGGGCGCCATCGGAACCGGTAACACTGAGGAAGGCGTCATCACCGCGAGCTTCGGAACCAGCGGAACCATCTACGCTTGCGCCGAAAAGCCCGTCGTCGATCCGCTCGGCGAAATCGCAGCCTTCTGCGACTCCACCAATCGCTGGCTTCCGCTTCTCTGCACCATGAACGTCACCGTGGCCACCGAGATGTGCCGCAATGAATTTGGTTGGGACCACAAGAAGTTCATGAAGGAAATCGCCAAGGTTCCCGCCGGCAGCGATGGACTTATCATGATTCCCTACCTCGAGGGCGAACGCACCCCCAACGTTCCAGACGGAACTGGCGTTTACTTCGGAGTCAACAATCGCACCTTCGGGCCCACCCACTACGCGCGCGCCGCAATGGAAGGCGTCACGCTCGGAATGAACTACGGCTTGCGACGCCTCGCCGATCTCGGCGTCCGCGCAACGCAGGTCCGCGCAACCGGCGGAGGTGCGAAATCAAAACTTTGGCGACAAGTCATGGCCGACGTCTTCAACGCGGAACTCGTCACGCTCAAGGTAAGCGAAGGCGCGGCCTACGGAGGCGCACTCCAGGCACTCTGGTGTTGGCGCAATCAGCAGGGTGAGAAAGTGTCCATCACTGACATCACCAATGAATACGTGCAACTCAACCACCGTGAAACCACGGAACCCATCGAAGACAACGTCGAGATCTACGACGAACTTCAACTGCTGCAAACCGAGGTGTCCGAGTCCCTTCGCGGCGCCTTCAAACGTCACCGCGCCATCGTCGCGGGCTGAACCAAGAACAACTTTCGAAAGGAACGAAACATGAAACTCATCATATCGACGCACAACATCAGCCTCACCCCGTCAATCGAACAGCACATCCTCGATCGCATTGACAAACTTGAGCATCTCGATCGCTGGACCATCGATGCCCGCGTCATCATCGAACACGACCAGACCCGCGATCCCGCCAAGGAATTCCGTTGCTCCATCCGCCTCGGCGTCCGCGGTCCCGATCTCTTCGCTGAAGATTACGAGAACGATCTCCATGCCGCAATCGACAAGGTCGCCAAGAAGATCGAGCAACAGATCCGCAAGATGCACAGCAAGGCCAAGGCCAAGAAAAGCGCCGCCTCCCGCAGCAAGAAGAAGCGCCAGGAAGGCAAGCTGTAGTCAAGGTAGGATGGGCAATCTGCCCGTCCAGTTAAGCGGGATTTTGGGATTTAGGCATCCGGACAAGTAAACACGTCCCGATTACGGACTCAAAAAGTAAGACACACCTCAGGACGGGCAGGTTGCCCATCCTGCGAGCAAGAGACGAAATCATTCTTAAAGCTCTGACGCCTCATCAACACACATGCTCCTAAGAGCCCGCGTCATTCTCCCCATCACGGCACCGCCCATCGAGGACGGTGCCGTTCGCATTGAAGGAGAAAGAATCGTCGAAGTCGGTCGATACAAAGACCTCACCAACTCCGACTCGCACGAGCATGACCTCGGCGAAGTCATCCTCATGCCCGGGCTCATCAACGCCCACTGCCATCTCGACTACACCAACATGGGCGGAGTCATCTCCCCGCCCAGCTCTTTCGTCGATTGGATTCAAACCATCATCGCCTTGAAAGCAGATTGGACCTACTCCGACTACGCCAACTCCTGGATCGCCGGCGCCAATCAACTCCTCGAATCCGGCTGCACCACCGTCGCGGACATAGAATGCGTCCCCGAACTCATCCCCGAAGTCTGGCGCAGCACGCCCATGCGCGTGCACACCTTCCACGAACTCATCAGTGTTCGAGGACGGCAAACACCCCGTGCCCAAGTCGCCGAAGCCGTCGCCAATTTCACCAACAACCCAAATCCCAACGGGGGCGTCGGACTCTCTCCGCACGCGCCATACTCCACCTCCTCCGAACTCCGGGACGAGGCCACCCGCGCTGCAAATGAGAACAGCTGGTGCCTGTGCATGCACATTGCCGAGTCCGAAGCCGAGGATCAGATGTTCCGCAACTCTTCCGGCGAAATGTTCGACTGGCTGGCACGCAACAACCGCAGCATGGCTGACTGCGGACAATCTCCGGTCAAACTCCTGCACAAGTCAGGGATGCTCTCCGACCACACGATCGCGGTTCACTGCAACGAATTGGATTCCGAGGACATTGAACTGATCGCCCGAACCAAGACCCACGTCGTTCATTGCCCTCAAAGCCACGCCTACTTCGGACACAATCCATTCCCCCTCAAAGAACTTCAAAACGCTGGAGTCAACATCTCGCTCGGCACCGACAGCCTCGCCTCCACCAAAGCACCCACCTCGGGTCTCAAACCCAGGCTCAATCTGTTCGACGAGGTCAAGCAGTTCGCAAAAGCAAACCCGAACACCCCCCCTCAACAGATTTCCGAGATGGTCACCATCAACAGCGCCACGGCACTCGGACACGGAGACGAACTTGGCCAAGTGGTCACGAACGCACACGCTGATTTCATCACCATTCCGCATTCAACCAACGGAGATCCTTACGAAGCCCTCCTTGAACACGAAGGTCTGGGATCGTCCGTCATGATCAATGGACGTTGGATCTACGCTCCGTTGATTGGGTAAATCCTCGTAGAATCGGACGCGAGTCAGATCAAACCTTGACTTCGCGTGCGTGGTGGATCCCGCGATTCCTCCGGCAGTTAAATAGGCGTCGGTGGAAACGTTCTCCCTCACGCCGGCCATCACCCAGCGGGCTGTCCGTTGCCCACAAATTCATTATCAGCGGATTATCGGGCCTCGCGAACGCTTCAGAATCGTGGGTGATAGACAGGCCAGAGGGAGAGGGATTGAGGGTGGGAAGACAAACGATTCCTGTTGAGGCATCTCTTGCCGTCACCATTGATCACCCACCTACAACTCCGTAGCAAAGGTCACATCCTTGCACAACAAACGCACGATTCGCGGAATGTCCTTCGCATCCAGACGAACAATCACCTTGTGCTTACCGGCCGACACATTCGCGGTAAACGTATTGTCCGCTCCATCTACCTTCTTCCCATCGATAAACAGCGCACAACCAAGCGGACCAGCCACCGAGAATGTCACCTCTCCTGCTTCTGCAAGTTCAAACCCGGTTCGCAGGTAAACGTGGATTAGGCCGATGTGTTTTGGCTGCTGCGTCAGTTGACGGAGGTTATGACCAAACAACATACCGTTCACGCGTCCCATCAACGGTTTCCAGCCCTTGGTGATTTCTCCTTTGGTTATGCGCTCGGCACCTTGCTGTTCGATGCGATGCGTCCCCGCAAACACTTCAAACACGCGCCCGGCTCCACCTTGGCTCGCGTCGTAAGTTCCCGGTTTGCCCAGAGCCGAGAGGAACCGAATGAGATCGAGCGTATCCTGTTCGGTCAGCGCCTCCATCAGACCTGCGGGCATGATCGACAAACCATTGCGTTTCTTCGAGATGGTGTTCTTGGGAATGTTCACCAGTTGATTGGCCGCATTGCGAAGCACCAGCACACCATCCGAATCGCTAACCTGAATGCCGCTGTATTCAAACTCCGACGTCGTTTCAACCACCACCGAGTGGTAGCCTTCCTTGATCTTGGCATTCGGCTTGTAGAGCGATTCCACGATGTAATCCAGAGGCGCGCTCGCTCCAATGCTGGTCATGTCCGGTCCGACCTTGCCACCAACACCACCAATGGAGTGGCAGAGCACACATCCTAGTTCCTGCCGCATGTAGACCGCTTCGCCACGTCCGGGATGTCCGTTGTGGTTGGCCTTGTCGATCAATGCCAACATGCGCTCCGCGGTCATCTCCTCGGGCTTGATGGTCAACCCGGAATGAGGCGTCAGAGCCGCAACCAGCTTCTTATCATCGCGACCACCTTCACGGGCAGCGCGCATCCCGGCACGGGCAGCAATCGCCGTCACTTTGCCCGGGACGCGTTCAGCGAGAACGTTGCCCGCGTTTCGCATCGGAAGAACACCGCGCCAAAGTTGCAATGCGGATTCCTCCGTCTTCGACTCATTGAGAATCTGGTAAAAGGGATTGACCGCCTGGTGGATGCCCAAGGCAGCCAACGCCTGGACCGAGTGACGGCGAACTCCCATGTCGACTTCCGGTTTGGTCAATGATGCCAAAGCCTGCGCGGCACCTCCTCCACCGATCTCGCGAAGTGCGTTGATTGCCGTGCCACGCATCGTGCCACTGGTCTTCATGTCGCGCGCGGCCTGGTTCAGGAACGCGATCTGACCGCCGAGCTTCCAAGTGCCCGCCAATTTAATGGCGGCCGTCTTGATTCCGGCATTGGACGAGTTGAGGAGTTTACCGACGCCCACCGTGCTTCCAGCAGGTCGCAGTCGACGAACACGTTGTGCATGATCGAGTGCGGCCACGGAACGAGCCAACGCGGCAGCCGTCATCTTCCCACCGATTGCCTTTTGGAAAAGAGCCTTCAGTTCTTCACGCCCGCCCGCTTTGCCGATGAGCTCAATCCACGGACCGTCTCCGTCGTTGGCGATGCCATCCGTCTTTAGCCGTTCGGAAAGGTATCGGCTGGTTCTCGTCGGTTCGATCGATGCGAGTGCGAACTCAAGTTGTTTGTCGGATCCGTTGAACTTCCCGGCCTGCAATGCGCTCATGAAAGGCCCGGCCAGTTCATTCATGGCCAACCAAAGGCCGTAATCCAGAAAGCGATCCATTTCCTTGTCCAAGGCCTTCAGCGCGATTTCCGCGGCTTTGGTGTTTCCGATCTTCGCCACACCGCGAACGGCTTCCAGGCGCACGCGAGGATGGCTATCCGCGACGAGCTTCTCGAATTTGGTCAAGGCTTGGTTGGCCATGATCCCGCGTTTCAGATCCGTGCGGGGATCTGCCCAATCGCTCAAGACTCGAACAGCGGCCGCGCGAATCTTCGGTTCCTTGGCAGCAAGCAGTTCGTTCAGGAGATTCTCGTTGTGCTTGTTCAAGGCTTGCGACAACCACAAGCCCTGCAACCGAGCCGCTTCGGTCTTTTGTTTACCAATCCAGCCGTTCAACGCTTTGCTTGTCTTGTCTGCCTGGTCGATCAACACGCGGCGGGCCTGATCGCGGACGAATCGATCGTCCGACTTCAGGGAGTTCAGAAGTTGCCCGGTCTTCAAGCTGGCGAGGTTGCGGATCTTCTTGCCCTTCGCACCCTTCCATGAGACGCGCCAGATACGTCCATGCCAGCGATCACGACGCGCATCACGAAAATCAACTTCGCCGTGATTGATGACGGGGTTGGACCAGTCGGCAATGTAAAGCGCGCCGTCTGGACCTTGCTTCACGTCAATCGGCCGGAAGGTGCTGGCAGACGTTCGGAGCAAGTCGCCTTCCTGCTTGGTAACAAAGCCACTCCCCTGCTCGATCAAGCTGAAGCGCGTGACGCGATTCGCACGGAAATCACAGGTCACGATCGATCCCTGCCAGTCTTTCGGGAAGGTGTTGCCGTAAACGATCTCCTTGGAGGCAAACTTCGGATAACTCCCCGGGCTGATGAGGTTCAGGTCACGGCGTGAACCGGGAGTTGGACGGAAGCTCGCGCCGGGGAAAGTGTAAGCAATCCCCTGGAAGCCCGCGCCATCGGTCAGGAATGATTGGCCGAACTCATCGAATTGATGTCCCCAGGAATTCACCAGACCACGGAAGAAGATCTCCATGCGCATGGTCTTGGTGTTGTAGCGGAAACCACCGCCAGCTTTCAGACGGACCACTCCACGAGGAGTTTCCGCATCCGTGCGCGTGTAGATGGACTGGTTCATGTAGAGACGCCCATCCGGCCCCCATCGCAGGGTGTGCAGATTGTGATGCGTATCCTCCGTGCCAAAACCATTCAGCACGCGACGCTTCGTATCGGCGCGTCCATCACCATCCGTATCCTTCAAGAATAGCAGGTCCGTGCTTTGCGCCACGTAGACACCTCCATCGCCCGGCTCAACGCCGGTGGGAATCAACAGCCCATCAGCGAACACGGTCGACTTGTCACTCTTCCCATCGCCGTCGGTGTCTTCGAGCATGAGAATCTTGTCCGGTGCCGCCTGGCCGACCTCGATCATCGGGTAGGCCTCAGAACTCGCGACGAAGAGCCGTCCCTGCGGATCGAAATTCATCTGGATCGGCTTGTTCAACATCGGGTTCTCCGCCCAAAGCGTTACTTCGAGATCCTTGCCAACGGTGAACTCCGGTGTCGGTTGCTTGATGAATTTTGCGTACTTGGATTCCAACTGCGGCTTCTTCGGCTGGATGCGAATCGACTTCAGCGATCGCAATGAAGCAATGTCCGCTTCCTCCTGCGCGATCAGCTCGTCGAACTTCGGAATCTCGACCGCGTTCTGTCCCTGCTCGTGTTTTCGGAAGCCAAACACGTAAGCCATGTTCGCCGGGCGTGAACGATGGAACCACCACTCGTTCTTCCTTAAGATAACGGTGCGCAACCACTCAACCACCGTTCCTTCCATGCGCTTCTTGACGTCCTTCCCACCTCCAAG
>CEUN01177522.1_pt1 | contig 15324 bp, 13 predicted proteins | sample 361501 | NCBI WGS metagenome assembly CEUN01 (sample SAMEA2622801, study PRJEB7988) | marine metagenome | biome: marine biome (ENVO:00000447); feature: marine epipelagic mixed layer (ENVO:xxxxxxxxx); material: "saline water (ENVO:00002010), including plankton (ENVO:xxxxxxxx)" | depth 120 m | reverse complement strand
TTCGCCGAGGAAGCCATGTTTTCGCAGACGATCCGGTAAATGCCGCTCGCGGCCTCGATCAATGTCATACCGAGCGGCTCAGCCACGTATTTCTCGATGGCCGCTTCTGCGAGGTCCAGATGGAGCGCCACTTGGCCCCCGAGCCGGGCGTTCGGATCCAGATACCCAAGAACCAAAGCAGCGTCAGTGACGGTCGGCTGTTCGCCACCCTGGCCGTAGCAGGCGGGCCCGGGTACGGCGCCCGAACTTTCGGGGCCGACCTTTAGCAGTCCTGTGTCGTCGATGCGGGCGATGGAGCCGCCACCGGCGCCGATCTCCATCATGTCGATGATCGGCAACTTGACGGGAAATCCGCTACCTTTCTTGAACCGTTGTACGCGTGCCGTCTCGAATTCGAGGGTGATCTCGGGCCGGCCGTTCGATACAAGGCAGGACTTCGCCGTGGTTCCACCCATGTCGAACGAGAGGATATCGCCGGTGCCGGCGAGGGCCGCGACGTGGGAGGCGGCCAGGGCGCCCGCAGCGGGTCCTGATTCCAGCATTCGCAGCGGCATCGTTTCCGCATAGTCGCGAGAGATCACGCCGCCGTTCGACTGCATGATGTTCAGCGTCGCCTTGACCCCGATAGCGCCGAGACCCTTCTCCAGCTCTTCCAGGTAGTGGCCGATATAGGGTCGGACGTAGGCGTTGAGCGCCGTTGCGACAGTACGCTCGTATTCCCTGATTTCCGGCAGAACGTCGGACGACAGCGACACGAACATATCGGGAGCGATTTTGGCCGCAATTTCCCTGACTCGTTGCTCGTGCGCGGGATAGCGATAAGCGTGAAGGAAACTGACGGCGACCGATTTCACGCCGTTAGCGGCCAGCTCCTCAATCGCCTGTTTGGCCGCCTTTTCATCGAGCGCCGTGATTACCACACCGTCCTTGTCGATGCGTTCTGGAACCTCCTTACGCCACGGGCGCGGGACGACGGGGACGGGTAGCCGGGCGGTGATGTCGTAGATGTCGTACCGCATTTCGCGAGCGATCTCGATCAGATCGGGAAAACCCTCGGTTGTCAGCAGTCCAGTAGGTGCGCCCTTGCCTTCGATGATCAGGTTGGTCACGACGGTGGTCGCGCCGGAGATCACTTCCTGGATCTTGTCGCGCGGGATCGATTCCTGCTCGATAAGGGTGGTCAATCCCTCAACCACAGCCTGGGTGATCGCATCCGGTTGAGAGAGGCATTTGCCGACGTGAACCTCTCCGTCGGAAGCCGAAACCACGACATCGGTGAAGGTTCCCCCAATATCGAAGCCGAACCGGTAACCCGTGGTATTTCTGCTGCTCATCCGATGATTCTGATCTAGCGGTGCGCGGTGACTACTGACCGTTCTTCGAGTCCGCGAGGGACTCCTCAAGATCGTAACTTGCCAGCATTCTCTCCACCATCCCGGTGGCACGACCCCAATCGTAGGAATCAAAAGCCATGGTCTGGTTCATGAAGTTGGGTGCCGCGTAGAACATCTCATACGTGGTGTGCCGGGATCCGAATTCCGACCCGATCGCATCCCAGGCAAGTTTGAAGGCTTTGACCCGATCCTCCGGAGGATAGACGGACGATTTCTGGGTCTTATGTATGAGATCCGCAAGCTCCGGGTTGGCAAAATCGCTTACGTCCGAAGGCAGCATGATCAATCCCCCACCGGCCAGTTCCCGAATTGTCGTGATGACCTTGGGATAGAGCTGTTGGGCCAGAACAAGTGCTGAAATCACTGCGCTACGGGTTGGAGCGACATAGGGCCCCACCTGACGCGCGCTCACTTCCATCCCATAAACCAGGGCTTCGATCATATGAGCCTCTGATGACAATTGACCCAGCTTTTCGCGAACTTGAGGAAAGTTCACTACGCCGGTCGTCTCGGCGACCATCCGGGCGATACCGACCAGAAAGCGCATCTTCACCATCAGGCGGATCATCGACTGATAGTTTTGCATGGCGTGACCCGGGGCGGTATGAAACAGGCCCCGGCAAACTTGCGGATCACGCAACGCAAAGACGCGTTCCCAGGGCACCTTGACCTCGTCAAAATAAAGGATCGCGTCGTTCTCGTCGTACCGGGAGGACAATGGATTGTCGAAGACCGATGATGCGCTCTCCTCATACGAGCGGCGACACATCTGCTTGAGTCCTTTGGCGTTCATCGGCACGGCAAAGGTGACCGCGTAGTGTTCCTCGCCTTCCTTGAGGGGTAGCAAGCTCGCCACAAGGACCTCGTTGCACATGACTGTGCCGGTGCCCAGCATCTTGGCACCCTTCACGGTGATCCCTTCGCTGTCTTCGTCGACGACAGCAACGGTATGGAATTCATCACCCTGGTCCGATGTTGCTTTGGAGCGGTCTCCCTGGGGATTGACGATGACGTAAGTGACGTAGTGATCGTTGTCCCGGACGTAGGCATAGTAATCGTGCAGCGCGCCTGCCCGGGCCGGATCGTGATCTTCCAGCAGGTCGATCCCCATCATGAAGCCGGCAAGAGTGGAGGCAACATGATCGGGTGCGCGTCCCATGAACCCGAAGTGAACCTCGTTCCATGCTTCGATCGCCTGCCGGCGCGTAACCAGTTCGTCATAATTGCTCGGCAGGTGCCACTGACGGTTCACTCGCTCTCCGGTTACGGGTGACTCGAAAGTCATGCGTTCTACATTCTCCGGCGCCGACTGGAATTCGTAGAGTGACGCCATCGAGTGGGTTGTGTTGCGGAACGCCGGATGTGTGGTCACATCATCGACCAACTTGCCGTTGATGAAGATTTTACGACCATCACGCAGCGACTCGAGATGCCGTGTTCCGTTTTTGGGCATAGTTGTGTCTTTCCGAATCGTTGGCGCCGGTCTGTTCAACCCTGGGCGGGCAGTCCAATATGACTTCGTCAGCCGTTTTGATACGATCTCTAGGGTATCCAGCGCACAGGTACACCTTCAATGGCGATCGAAGAAGAAACGCAAGGATCGTTGAACCAGCCCTATTCGGGTTATCTCCGGGCCTCCATTCCGCGTAAACCCGACATGGAGCTCGTCGAATCCGACCCGGGTACTAAAGCAGGCGAATATCTCCGGCGTTTCTGGCAACCCGTTTGCCTCGCATCCGATCTCACGGAACTGCCTCTGGCAATTCGCATCATGGGAGAGGATCTCGTTGCGTACCGAGACAAGTCCGGAACGATCGGTGTCCTGCATCGGCATTGCTCGCATCGTGGCACGTCGCTCGAATACGGGATCATTGCCGAGAGAGGATTGCGCTGCTGCTATCATGGCTGGTTGTTCGACGCCGACGGCACGATTCTGGACACCCCGGGAGAGCCTCCCGGCTCGCATCTGAAGGGTTCATTCCGCCACGGTGCCTATCCGGCTGTGGAGTTCCATGGGCTGGTCTTCGCTTACATGGGGCCGCCGGAGAACAAGCCGCCTTTTCCCAACTACGATGTGTTCCGCATGCCGGACTCAGAGTACGTCCCGTATTCGATCTGGCATTCCTGCAACTGGCTACACGTTCAGGAAAACATCATCGACGCCGCCCACACGGTTTTCCTGCACAGCCGCACGGCCGGGCTTCAGCTTCAACCCGACATGGTCATCATGCCGGAGACGGAGTATCGCGAGACCGATGAGGGTCACGGTTGCCTTTATGCGGTGAGTCGACGCGTGCGCGATTTTGTGTGGGTACGCTGTATTCACACGCTGCTTCCCAGCCTGTTCCAGCCGCCGGCGTTGATGGGGGAGATCGACTCTGAGCGTCTGTACACGCGGATCGCAATGTCGCGCTGGACCGTGCCCATCGACGATACGCACTGCATGATCTTCGGAATCCGCCACTTTCGGGACGATGTCACCGATCCCGAATATCGAGACCGCAGCAAGGTCGGTAAGGAGAAGATTGACTTCGGACCCGGCCAGACTATGGGCCGACCCTATGAAGAGGCGCAGCGCGTGCCGGGTGACTGGGAAGTCCTGGTGAGTCAGGGCCCGATCCCCAACCACGGCGGCGAACACAGGGGTACGACGGACGAGGGTGTGCTGATCATACGCCGTCAGCTTCGTCGCGCTGTCCGGGGCGAGATGGAGACCGATCTGCACCTGCCGCAGAATGGCTGGGACATGCGTGCGACATATTCCTTCGATACAATTTTGCGAATTCCGCAACGCGATTCAGGAGACGACGAGTTGGTCGCCGAGGTCGGTCGGCGTGCCGTCGATATCGTGCTAGAGGCTCCCGAAGCGCCGGGACCGGGCCGGGATGCCGCCATCGCCGAGCGGATTGAAGCGATGAAAGAGTCGTTGCTGGCTGAGAGCAAGAAGTGAACGAGAATCTCGCTCCCACCTAACCTCTCCGGTCTGCGGGAGACCTCCCGCGGCGCTACCAGGACTCAATCGTCTCTGTTGGGGGAAAGTCGGGATGCGGTAAATCGAGACACAGACTCGAGTCTGGCCCCACGTCAGAGCTCAACCTACTTCGTGAACGCGGTGGCGGCCTCGATCATGGCGTGGATCATACCTTCCTTGGGCTTCACCGGTGACGGCCATGCCGATCTGCTTTGCGCAAGCCGTAGACGGGCCAGCGCACTGGCGACCTGATAGGAGGGGGCCCTGGATTGATCACCGGAACCTCGAGCTTCGATTTCAGGAACTCGGCGGCGTCGTGCATGGTCGTCGATCCCAAACAGATGACCTCGGCGCCGTCTTCGTCGATACACAGCCTGGCAGTTTCCAGCATTTTTGCGAAGGTCTCGTCTTCCTTTCCGTCGAGAAGCCCACGCGTGTCCGGTTCAATGCCGATGGCCCGTATCGAGGCACAACGGTCCAGCATCTGTAGATCCGTGAGCGTCTTTTTCACCAGCGGCTTCCACTTGTCCCACATGGTGACGACGGAGAATCGATTGCTCAGCATCAAGGCGACCAGGTAGGTGGTGCGGCCCGATCCCACGACAGGAATGTCAAGCATGGAACGCAATGTGTTGACCCCGCTGTCGCTGACCGTATCGATACAAATCGCATCGTAACCTTCCTCCTCAGCCGTCAGACCTGCCTCCAGGATGCAAATTTCGCTTAAGGGCGTAGTCGTGGTGGCTGACCTGATTGTCCGCCGACGTGCGGACAGCACGGAAGTCGACCTCGACGTCGTCGGGTAATGCGGCGACACCTACCTGGGCCTTGCGCAGTTCAAGCTGCTGGCCGGACACGGGTGCGGGGACAATGACGAGAATACGTGGCATGGCTTGCCTCTGCTCGGCTGCGACAGGAATGGTTCTAAGCATAGAGTGCACCTTTGCAGCGCGCCGGAGAATGTTTGGTGCGTTGACGGCCGGGTCCCTATGATTGCCGGCAGCAAGGGATAGGGGGGCTGCGCGTGGACCTTCAATTGAAGGGCCGGGTCTGTCTTGAGACCGGTGCGAGCACAGGTATCGGCCGGGGAGTCGCTGAACTGCCCGCTGCGGAGGGTATGCTGTTGGCGATCTGTTCTCGCAGCAGGGATCCGCTGGTGGAGGTGGCGGAAGCCATTGCGTCTTCAGGTGTGGCGAGGCCGATGGTCGTTGACGATGATGTCACTGACCCGGCGGCTCCCATACGACTCTGGGAAGCTGTCATCGCCGTATATGAACGCGTTGACGTGCTGGTTAGTTGTCAGGGGAACGCCGCGTTCGTGGATCCGATTTCGCCCGAAGAGGCCTGGGAGGAAGCGTACGCCGTCAATTTCTCGGCTGTGCGGCGGCTAACGAAGGTTTTTCTACCTGGAATGCTTGAGCGGAAATGGGGCCGCATCATCAACATTACCGGATCAATGGAGCCCTTTAGCACAAGCGCATCCACGGCTGCCAAGGCTGCCGCCCAGGCCTGGGCCAAAGGTCTCTCGCGTGAAGTCGCAGCGGACGGAGTAACTGTGAACAGTGTGGTGCCTGGCCGAATTCGCAGCGTCATCGCTGACAGTCTCTATCCGACAGAGGAAGATCGACGAAGGTTTGCCGACCAGCACATTCCGGTAGGATATTTCGGGGATCCAGGCGATCTGGCGCCAATGGCGGCGTTTCTGGCCTCGCCGTTGGCCCGCTACGTGACCGGGGCGGTCATCGATGTGGACGGCGGTATACGCCGGTTCGCGCATTGGTGTAAACAATGATTAGAGGCGTTCAAGGGGAGGCACGAGATGGCATTCAGTGCGACGACGATCCGGGAGATCGCCCGGGACGTTTATGGGATCGAGATGTCTGAGAAACGGGCAGGCGAGGTCGCCAGTCAGGTGTCCGATCTGGCGGAAGCAGCACGTCGGGCCGGCCAGCAGTCAGACTTCAACGACGAGCTCCTGAGCGCGCGACAGGTCATCCTGGAGTCTCTCGATGATAGCGGCGCGTCATGAGCGATGAAATAACGAGCCTTACGCTATGTGACGTTGCCGACGCTATCCGAACGCGCAAGCTTTCGGCGACGGAAGTGATGGAAGCAACACTCGCGCGGATCGAACGGCTGCAACCCCTTGTGAATGCATTCATCCTGCTCGAAGGGGATGGGGCGATGGAAGCCGCGCGAGCTGCGGATGAACGGCAGGCGAAAGGTGAAGACCTGCCGTCCCTTCACGGCGTTCCGATGGCGCATAAAGACCTGCTATACCGCACGGGCCGAGTCTCCACCTGCGGTTCGAAGATTCGCAGTCAGGTTAAGGCAGAGGTGACCGCAACCGCCCTGGAGCGTCTCGATGCGGCGGGCGCGATCGAGATTGGAACACTCAACATGGCGGAGTTCGCGGCCAGTGGAACCGGCCACAACGAACACTATGGGGATTGCCGCAATCCCTGGAACACGGATCACATCGTCGGTGGATCCTCCAGCGGTTCCGGTACAGCGGTGGCGGCGCGAATGGTTGCCGGTTCGCTGGGTTCCGATACAGGCGGTTCTGTGCGTATCCCTGCGGGATTATGCGGAATTACCGGGATCAAACCGACAGACGGTCGGGTTTCCCGCTACGGAGTCATGCCCCGGTCCTGGGCCAGTGATACGCTTGGGCCGATGACACGGACCGCGCGGGACGTCGCCCGAATGATGTCGGTTATCGCTGGCTACGACCCTCGCGATCCTCAGTCTCATCATGCACCTGTTCCCGACTACGAGGACGGCATCGAGTCCAGCCTCAAAGGGCTTCGCATCGGTGTCGCGAAGAATTACTACAACGAGGATATCGATGACGATGTCGCTGCTGGTATTGAGGTCGCGCGGGCTGTCTTCGCAGATCTAGGTGCAGAGCTCGTCGAGGTCGAAATACCAGATCCGAGCCTCGCGATGCGTCTGGCGCAACTCATTCTCGCAGCAGAGGCAGCGGCCCTGCATGAGAAGTGGCTTGCCGAGCGCCCTGACGATTACCAGATCGCAATCCGCGTGCCCATGGAACCGGGTTTATTCATTCCGGCCACCCGCTACATCGAGGCGCTTCGCATGCGCGGACCGCTATTGAGTGAATTTCTCGACAAGGTGCTCTCGCGCGTTGACGTCCTCCACATCCCGACCGGTCCGATGCCTGCGCCGACATTGATCGATGCCGATCCGGCTTCGCCCGAAAAAGCGGTGCAGACCATGGGATTATTCCCCAAATTCACCCGAACGATCAGTTACCTGGGTCTGCCGGCGATCTCCGTGCCCTGTGGATTCTCCGGTAACGGGCTGCCGATCAGCTTCCAGCTCGTGGGTCAGCCCTTCGCTGAGCCCACACTGTTGAACGTAGCCCACATGTACCAGCGTGAGACGGACTGGCACGAACGGGCTCCCGATATCTAGCGTTACTGCATGTCGGGTGGTGGGGCGATGAGCGAAGGCATGATCCAGGCTTCCCAGCCGTCATTGTTCACTCCGTTCACCCTGCGCGGGCTGACGCTGTCCAACCGGATTGTCGTGGCGCCGATGAGCCAGTTCAGTGCCGTCGATGGCTGTATGACCGACTGGCACTTGATGCACCTCGGACACATGGCCATCTCGGGGGCCGGTCTCGTGATGACGGAGGCCGTGTATCCGGAAGCGGTGGGCCGAAATGGCCCGGGATGTGTCGGGCTTTATTCCGACGCCTGCGAGGCGTCCCTGACCAGGGTGCTTGAGTTTTGCCGCGAGAACAGCCCGGCATCATTTGGAATTCAGCTGGGTCATGCGGGTCGCAAGGCTTCAATCCTGCCGCCCTGGCAGGACCGCGCGCCCATTCCGCCGGAGGAGGGCGGTTGGGAGACGGTTGCACCCTCGTCGATCTCCATGGGATCGCCATATCCTCCGCCCCGAGCTCTCTCGGTCGAGGATCTCCTTTGCCTCCGAGATCGTTTCGTCGAAGCCACACGGCGGGCCGCACGCATCGGCTATGACCTGCTCGAGATCCACGCCGCGCACGGATATTTGTTCCATCAATTTCTCTCGCCGCTCAGCAATCACCGTGATGATGACTACGGCGGGAGTTCGGTCAATCGCCGCCGCTTCCTGCTGGAAGTGTTTGCAGCCATGCGCGATGTCTGGCCTGGTGATCGCCCCATGGGTGTGCGGCTTTCAACGGTCGACTGGGCCGAAGGTGGACTCGAGATTGACGATACGGTTGAGGTGGTCCGTGATCTGAAGGACCGAGGTTGCGATTTCATCGTAACATCGAGCGGAGGTCTGGTGGTCGACAAGCCCATTCCCGTGGCACCCGGCTACCAGGTGCCGTTCGCCGAAACGATCCGTCGTGAGACCGATATCCCCACTGTGGCGGTCGGCATGATCACCGAAGCCTCACAGGCGGAAGCGATCGTTACGGAGGAACGAGCCGATCTTGTCGCCCTGGCCCGCGGAATGCTCTACGAACCACGGTGGGCCTGGCACGCGGCCCACGAACTGGGCGCGGCGAACATCAGTTATCCATCACAATACAATCCGGCTCGGTCTGAAGGACGGGCGGCCTACACGGGCAACTGGACCCCGAAGGATCTCAACACTGATCGCGCCTGGGGTGGCGGCCGGGTGGACATTCCTTCAAAATCGTCACGATAAAATGGTGACCGGAGATATCTCTGACACCATTTTTCTGGGAAGGAGATAGGCATGGCGGTATACGGAATCGGACAGTCCATCCGGCGGACAGAGGACTTGCGGTTTCTTACCGGCTCCAGTCAATTCGTCGACGACATTGACGTGGATGGCATGCTGCATGGCGTTGTGCTGCGATCACCCCACGCTCACGCCGTCATCAAGTCGATCGATACCTCTGCCGCGGAGAAGCTTCCCGGCGTGGCCGCGATTCTTACCGGAGCCGACGTGTCGGCTGACGGACTCCTTCCCGTGCGGCCACATGCAAAGACTGACAACAAGGACGGCACGCCATTCTTCGTACCGCCCCGCCATGTCCTCGTCTCGGACCGGGTGCGCTATCTCGGTGACGGCGTTGCTTTCGTCGTCGCAGAGACCCGCGAGCAGGCATTGGATGCGGCGGAGTCGATCGTCGTGGATTACGAGGTGCTCCCGGCCGTCACCGATGCGGTTTCGGCGCTGGCAGACGATGCGCCTGCGATCTGGGAGTGCCCCAAAAAGAATCTCTCCTACGATTGGGAGGTGGGTGACGCCTCCGCGACGGACAGAGCGCTTGCCAGTGCCGCGCATGTCGTGCGCCTCGATCTCGTCAACCATCGTGTCATTGCCAATTCGATTGAGCCACGGGGGTCCATGGGGTTCTTCGATGAGAGCCAGGGCCGCTACGTGCTCTACACCTCGGGGCAGAATATCCATCTGGGGCGCAGCATCCTTGCCGATTCGCTCAAAGTCCCTGCAGAGGACATTCATGCCATTTCACCGGACGTGGGTGGCGGCTTTGGCATGAAGAATTTTCTCTACCCCGAAACCATCCTCGTGCTCTGGGCGGCGCGGCGGATTGGGAGGCCCGTGAAGTGGATTAACGAGCGTACGGAGTCGTATCTCAGCGATGACCATGGCCGGGACCACGTCACGCACGCCGAGCTTGGCATTGATTCCGACGGCAAGTTTGTCGGCTTGCGTGTTTCGACGCTCGGAAATCTCGGCGCTTACGTCACTGCCACGGCGGCGCTTCTCCACACAATTGCCTATGGGACTCTGACTGGCGGTCTCTATGAAATTCCCGCGGTTTATCTGGATGTGAAGGCCGTGTTTACGAACGCGACGCCTTTGGGCGCCTATCGTGGCGTTGGCTACGCGGAATCGATGAACGTGATGGAGAGGCTCATCGATGTGGCCGCTCGTGAGACGGGAATTGACGCGCTTGAGCTTCGCCGCCGCAATTTCATGCCGACGGACGCCGCACCTGTAACCAACTTCTACGGAGTCACGGTCGACTCCGGCACCTATGCCGACACGCTTGACCGCGCCCTGGTGCAGGCGGACGTGCCGGGTTTCGAGGCGCGGCGCGTGGAATCCGAAGCGCGCGGCAAGTTGCGTGGCCTGGGTATCGCCTACTACATGGAAATGACCATGGGACCACCCGAGGAGTGTGTCGATATCAAGTTCGAGGATGAGGACCGGGTCGTGTTGATCACTGGGACACGATCGAACGGTCAGGGACACGAGACCACATTCCCGCAGCTCGTTTCTGCGAATCTTGGGATTCCGTTCGAGAATATTGTTTTCAGACAAGGAGATACTGATCTTATCGCCAACGGCGGCGGTCATGGCGGATCGCGCTCGATGCACATGGGGGGATCGGCTCTTCACCACGCATCTCTGAGAATTATCGAAAAAGGGAAGGCCATCGCCGCCCATGTTCTGGAAACGGCCGAAGCCGATATCGAGTTTTCTGAAGGACAATTCGTTGTGGCCGGGACCGATCGTGCGCTCGATATCCTGGAGGTCGTGCGAATCTCACGAAGTCCCGAACAGCTTCCCGATGGTTTCGAACCAGGCGGGCTCGATACTTTCCAAGAATATCAGCGTGAAGCTTCGACATTTCCCAACGGGGCTCACATCTGCGAGGTCGAGGTCGATCCGGAAACGGGTCTGTCGTCACTCGCACGCTATTCGATCGTTGATGATTTCGGTGTGCTCATCAATCCAATGATCGCCGCCGGCCAGGTGCACGGGGGGCTTGCTCAAGGAATCGGTCAGGCATTGATGGAGCGAATCCGCTTCGATCCGGAGAGCGGGCAGATGGTGACGGCCTCGTTCATGGATTACGCGATACCCCGGGCGGACGAAATGCCCAGCGTCGACCTCACCTTCAACGAAATTCCGTGCACCACCAATCCGCTGGGTGTGAAGGGTTGCGGCGAAGCAGGCGCTGTCGGTGCCTTCCCAGCCGTCACCAACGCGGTCATCGATGCGCTAAATCCCTACGACGTCAGGGAGTTCGAGGGTCCCGCGACGCCACAAACGGTTTGGCGGGCGATGCAGGGCGGCGGAGGTTCAGCCTGAGGCCGTACCTCTAGAACCGCGTATCCAGCTTCCGCGCCTCATTGGCCTCACCCGATCGATAGGCCTCGAAGATGATCTCCATTACGTGGACCTGCATCTCAAGAGGACGAGTCGAGGCTTTCCCGGATGCAATCATGTCCACGAAATAGCCGATAATCGTTGATGGTCCATTGCCCAGTTCGGGTGCCAGCTTGCGGCAGGGGTAGCCATCGAACTGGGCATCTTCGGTGGCATCCTTAATCATTCCGTAGTCGTTGTCCCCTCGGTGAACATAAATGCCTCCGTCGTCGACGCCGAAGTGCAGGCTGCCCTCGCAGCCGATTACGGTGACCCGACGCCGGGTGGCGTGATGGGTGACGTAGCCGTTCCAGTTTGCGTTGATGGACACAGCCATCCCGTTCTCGAGCCAGAGGCTGACGATCGCACTGTCCTCCACGTCCGGCTGAATTACGGTGCCATCATCCATCGTTCGTGTCTCGAAACGACGGTTGCACAACGCCGTGACGGTCTGGGCCGGACCGAATAGCGAAACCACGGCGCTCACCTGGTAAATCCCGAGATCGAACAGGACACCCCCGCCGGCCAGGTCCTTCCGGTAGAACCAGTCGGCGTGGGTCGGGCCGCGATGACCACGGTGGCATTCGACACTGGTCGGCTCACCGATGACACCCTCCGCAATCAGTCGTTCAACGGATCGGTGCTCCGCGATATCCACATGGGGCAACGGCAGGAAGGTTATCGGCTTTCTTTGCTGCTGGGCTTCAAGACTTTGGAGTAATTCCGAGGCCTCAGTGACTGACATGACCATCGGTTTTTCCAACATCACATGTTTGCCGGATTCAATGGCTTTCTTCGCAAACAGGGCATGACTTTCGGGTGGTGTGAGTATGAGCACGGCGTCGATGTCATCCTGCGCGAGCATCTCGTCCGCGTTCGTGTACCAGCCTGGAACATCAAGCTCACGTGCACATTCGACCAGAGACGGCTCGTCTCGGCCGGAAAGGGCCACCAGCTCTGCCTTTCCGTCGAGACTAAGAAGCTCGGGGAAGTGGCGGCGGCGCGCGATATCCCCGTAGCCGACGGACGCGATACGGATCATGTGCCAATCACTCCGTTTCGCCGAACCTTAATGGGAGGGCTACCGTCGCCGTTTCAATATTTTCGGATTTCCCGCTGGTCGCTGAACGGATGCCGGCGTCAAGAATTGCGGTCGCCGCCAGGTTCAGCGGCAGGTCGAGTGTGGGGTGAGGGCTCTCGCCGGTCTCGACATGTCGGATGAACTGTTCGGCGATCGTTGCGCGGCTGGCACCAAAAGGCTCGCCTTTGTAGATCGCCGTCGGCTCTGGATTATCTCGTTCCGCGAAGACCTTGGCGACGGTTCCATCGACGACAATGGTGCCATGCGTCCCAAACACGATCGGTCCGTGGGGCACGCCTGCGTGAAAAGTGGTCCAGGTTGCCTCCAGGATTGCCAGTGCATCCGGAAAGCGGACGAGCATGGCGGCATTGTCCTCAGCATCACCGAAGGGACTCAGCAGGTTGGCCTTCATGCCTTGGGCAGAGATTGCTTGTTGCCCCAGAAACCATGTGGAAAGGCAGGCGCCATAGCAACAATAGTCGAGCAGCGCGCCGCCGCCCGCGTCGGCCTGATGCCACCATTCCGCGGCTTTCTCCGCTTCGCTGAGTGCTCCCGACACCACTGTATCCCCGGGATGCAGGCTGCCAGCAGCAAGAGGACCCAGAGACGGACCGTTGCGCCACTTGAATTCCCAAGGAGTGCCGATCTCACCCGCATCAATGAGATCTTTGACAGTGAGCACCCAGGGGCGCCAGGTGATGGGCCAATTGACCATCAGCGTCACACCGGCGTTCCCTGCGGCGTGCACCATGCGCTCCGCGTCACCAAGGCTCGCGGCCATCGGTTTTTCGGTGAGCATGTGGATGCCGTGAGCGGCAAGCGCTTCGGCAACTTCCGCGTGGCGCGAGATCTCCGGGCAGAAGATAACTATATCTAGATCCTGGTCTTCGAGCATCTCGCGATAGTCCGCGTACGTCACGACATTCTCTGCGCTGGCAAGCGTGCGCTTGAGGTTCGCCGTTCGGCTTCCCTCAACGGCCGTCAAGGACGGCACGTTTGGTACGGTATCCGCGCAGGCGATCAGGTTTACCTGTTCGTGGCCGACAAACTGGGCGACGAGTTCGTTGACATGCATGTGCGCAAATCCGATGACGCCCAATCGATAGGTCTTCTGGCTTTCCGCCATTCCTGTTCTTTCTCTCCGGTTATGAATCTTTCTCGCAACACATTGCGGCGCCGACCAGACCGGCCAACGTACCGAGTTCCGCCGGCACAATAGGCAGGTCTTGCACTGGCACATGCCAGTTCTGTCGGCGCGCCGATTCGATGAGCGTGTCACGGAAGAGCCCGGGCGCCAATCCCAGGCCGCCGCCGAGGACGACCGCCGCAGGGTCGAACAGGTTGATCATCTGCGCCACATTCTTGCCCAGCGCGCGGGCTGCAGTCTGGATAATTTCTACCGCTTGACGGTCACCGTCATTTGCCGCCTCGAAAATCTCTTCAGTGCTGTCGATCTCACGCGACACCGCTTCCAAAATAGCGCCGCGTCATGCCGAGCCCGGCAGCGTATTCTCCAAGGCAGAACTCATGTGTCTCACCGCAAACATGACAGTGTTCCCGAGTCGTCGCAGAGGTTAATACGATCGTGCAATCCGTATGTCCGATGACGGGCTGATCGTCGATCATCAGGCAGTTGCTGATTCCCGACCCGATCGTGACGTAGGCGAATGAGTCGAGGTTCCGGCCGGCCCCGAAGCGTGCCTCGGCGTTGGCTGCCACGCGAACATCCGAATCGATGACGACCGGGCTCGCAATCTCGCTGAAGCGTTCATGAACCGGAAGGTCCAGCCAGTCGAAAGTATCTCGCGTCGTGATGTTGCCAGCGGGATCGACGATTTCGGCGATGCCGATCCCGAGACCGCCGATGGATATCGACTCATGCTCCACTGAATTGCGGACACGCACCGCCAGATCAACGATGTCGTCCAGTACCGTCGCCGGATCTCGTGCCGGTAAAGCCGGGATCTACTCCGAATGCAGGACTGAACCGGTACCGAGGTCCACGGAACCGGCGATGACCTTCGTGGCACCGATATCGATGCCCATGGTGATCGAGCGGACTGTTGAAGGTTCGGGCATGTCAATCCGTCAGTGGGAGGTCGGGTGTGTCATCCTGATTGCAGAAACAGGTCACGTCAGAGTGAAGCCAGAGGAACGATGCAGGGAAGTGCGTCGAAACACGACGACTTTGCAGGTCTCGAACTGGAGCGGTTTTGTATTCGCCGAAGGTCAGCAGGATGATCTGACGCGCCGCGAGGATATTCCTGATACCCATTGTAAGACCTTGCACAACGTCTTTCGCGGCGCCTTTCAGCATTGAGTGACCTCTGGTTGTCGGTGCCAGGTCCGCGACGTGACAACCAGGCTGAAGTTCGCCAGCCGGTTCGTTGAGTCCCAGGTGTCCGTTGACCCCGACACCAAGAATCATGAGATCAATGCCTCCGACGTCCTCAACAGCCCGTTCGATCCGTTGGCACTCTGAATTCGCGTCTGTGGGCTGGCTGTCGAAACCGATGCACCGGTCCGGCGAAACCTTGAGAAGATTCAAGACAAAGCGTCGAAGATAATTCTCTCAGGTATGGGAATCATCCAACGGCAGCCCCAACCACTCGTCCAGTTTCACGGCGGACAGCAATTCGGTGGAAAACTCTTCACTAGCCGCCATGTCTGCCAAGACCTCGTAGGTTCTAGTGGGTGTTGAACCGCTGGCAAAACAGAGAACACTCTCTGGCGTTCGCTTGATTTGGCCAGCGACGACGGTTGCGGCCAGC
>CEUN01067866.1_pt1 | contig 15338 bp, 15 predicted proteins | sample 361501 | NCBI WGS metagenome assembly CEUN01 (sample SAMEA2622801, study PRJEB7988) | marine metagenome | biome: marine biome (ENVO:00000447); feature: marine epipelagic mixed layer (ENVO:xxxxxxxxx); material: "saline water (ENVO:00002010), including plankton (ENVO:xxxxxxxx)" | depth 120 m | reverse complement strand
CAGGACCTTGACCGCAACGAAGCAAACTACGCGCCGCAGACGCCGCTTACGTTTCTTGATCACGCGGCTTTGGTGTACCCGCACAAGACGGCGGTCATACACGGTGAGCAAAGCTATGATTACGCCGAGATGCGCGCCCGTGTGCGGCGTTTCGCCTCCGCCCTGAAAGCGCGGGGCGTGAGTAAAGGCGATACCGTGTCGGTCATGGCGCCTAACGTTCCGGCGATGTTGGAAGCTCATTACGCGGTGCCGATGTTGGGGGCGGTCTTGAACGCACTCAACTATCGACTCGATGCACCGACGATCGCATTCATCCTGAATCATGCGCAGTCCAAGGTATTAATAACCGATACCGAGTTCGCTCCGGTTATCAGAGAGGCGCTGCCACATGTGGACCACCCCATTCAGGTGATCGACATCGTCGATGCACTGGGCCCTGGTGGTGAGCAACTGGGCGAAAAAGACTTCGAAGCTTTTCTCGAGGAGGGCGACCCGGAATTTACAGACTGGTCCCTGCCGGATGACGAGTGGGACTCACTGGCGTTGAATTACACCTCTGGTACAACCGGGAACCCCAAAGGAGTCGTGTACCATCACCGCGGCGCGTTTGTGAACGCGCTGGGTAATGCCCTAGTTTTTGGCCTGAATGCACGCTCGGTGTATTTGTGGACGTTGCCGATGTTTCATTGCAACGGCTGGACCTACACCTGGGGGGTGACCGCAGTTGGCGGCACACACGTTTGCCTGCGCAATGTTGATCCTGCCCTTATTTTCCCTATGCTCAAAGAGCACCGCGTCACGCACATGTGCGGCGCACCTATCGTTCTCAACATGCTGATTCATGCCCCCGAGGGCGTGAAGACGTCTTTCGACCAGACTGTGGAGACCGCAACGGGCGGTGCTGCTCCGCCATCTGCTGTGATCACCGCCATGGAGCGGATGGGCTTCAAGGTCACACATCTTTACGGTTTGACCGAAACTTATGGTCCGGCAACGTATTGCGCATGGCAGGAAGACTGGGATGCGCTCGAACTGGATGAGCGTTCGCAATACATGGCGCGTCAGGGTGTGATCTATCCGACCATGACAGACTCCATGGTGGCCGACCCCGAAACGATGCAACCGGTGCCTTCCGACGGTGAAACCATCGGGGAGTTGATGGTGCGTGGTAACACCGTCATGAAGGGCTATCTCAAAAACCCCGAAGCCAGCGCGGATGCGTTTGCAGGTGGATGGTTCCACACCGGCGACTTGGGCGTGCGCCATCCAGACGGTTATGTGGAAATCAAGGACCGCTCCAAAGACATCATTATCAGTGGCGGCGAAAACATCTCTTCCCTGGAAGTAGAGGATGTGTTGTACAAACATCCAGATGTGATGGAAGCAGCCGTGGTTGCGCGGCCAGACGACAAATGGGGCGAGACGCCATGTGCGTTTGTGACGCTGAAACCCGACGCCGGCGATGTGAGCGATACCAGTGTAATGGACTTCTGTAAGAAGAACATGGCGCGCTTCAAAGTCCCGAAGACGGTTGTGTTTGGCCCGTTACCGAAGACGCAGACCGGCAAGATCCAGAAGTTCGTGTTGCGCGAGCGCGCGCAGTCGCTCGACTAACGGCCGGCGTCGCGCGCCGTCGCGTGCGCGTTGGCTTTCAAGAAAGCCAACAAGTGTTCGACGATGACCGGGCGTAATGTACGCGGATGGTTGTGGCCAGCACCTTGTAAGTCGACCAATCTGGCGCCTGGAACGCCCCTCGCTTTTTCTTCGTGGTAACGCTGATAGCGCTCACCAGGAAAGCCGTTGTAAGCATATGATGGAGCATGCGACGTGCTGATGATACGGTTCTTGAACGTCACCCCTTCAGCTGAAACGACTGAAAGAGTGCAGTAAACGGTGACGTGTCAGCCATCGGAAAACGATCGTGTTGCGGCAACTAATGATTCTCGATTGTAGGCACGCCAACACATGCGACGCGAATCAATCGACTGTTGAGACTGGAGGCTTACATGGCCCAGAAAGTTCTGGTGACGGGTGCGGGTGGTCTGATGGGCCAATATGTTGTCAACGAATTGCAACCCCACGCAGAAATTTGTGGTTTTGATCTGCTTGAGGCAGCAGGAGACAACGAACATATCGTAGGAGATGTTGAGGATGCCGATGCGGTGGCGGCCGCGTGTGAAGGCTGCGATGCCGTGGTGCATATCGCGGCGCGCCCCAACATCTGGAGCGGTTCTGGCAGCGAGATCATTCGTACCAACACCGTGGGAACTTGGAACGTGTTGGATGGCGCCGAGCGGGCAGGAGTCAAACGGGTGGTCATCACCTCCAGCGACTCCGTACTGGGGTTCACCGTGCTGGAGGGGGCGATGATTCCGCCTGATCATCTTCCGGCTGGACCAGAGCATCCGCTGCGCGCGACGGACCCTTATGCGCTCAGCAAGGTGTTAGGTGAGCGTATGGCCGAGAGTTTTGTAGCGCGCGGGCGGCTCGAGGTACTCGCGATCCGGCCGGTGTACGTGTTGTATCCGGAATTCGAGTGTGAAGTGCTGGCCCGGGCCAAAGACCCTGAAAACTACAACGGTCCGGCTGCTGGCGGGCGCCAACCAGCGGGCGGTGGCGTCATGTGGCAGTATATCGACCCGCGCGATCTATCTCGCGCGTTCCGCCTCGCATTGGAAGTCGACTTCAGAGGATTCGAAGCGTTCCTTATTTGTGCGCCGCGCTCGCTTGCGCCGGAACCAACAGTCGCTCGACTGGAGCGCTACCTGGGTACGTCTGTAACGGTAAAAAAACCAGAGGTGTACGCCAACAACGCTTACGCGCCCATTTATGACTTGAGTCACGCGGAGGAGCGCCTCGGGTTTATCGCACGACACGATACGCGCAGACGCCTGGGTTTGGACGCAATTTACCGAGCGTAATCCTGCGGACGGCAACTGGAAGAGAGGACACCATGGCTGGAGCAATGACGACCATTTCCATGAGCGATGGGACTGCGGTTTAGGCCTACGTGGCAGAGCCGTCAGACGGTCGGCCTGAACGTCGACCTGGGCTCGGTTTGGTTATACTTTCCGAGATCTACAATGCCAATCACTGGGTTCGCTCGGTAGCGGATGGGTATGCAAGGGAAGGCTTCGTCTGCCTTGCCCCTGACCTTTATTGGCGTCAGCGCCCAGGTCAGTATCTCGACTACACTCAGGAAGGCCAGAAAGTTGCCCGCGAACTCGGTCATGCGATGGACCTGGACGCGTTTACCGCCGACATGGCCGACTATGCGCGATGCGTATCGGCGCTTTCCCAATGCAGCGGTCGCATCGGTACGGTAGGTTTTTGCCTGGGCGGCAAGCTTGCATTCCTTGCGGCAGCACGTGGGCTCGTCGACGCTGCAGTGGGGTATTACGCGGTGCAACTGGATCAGTTCCTCGACGAGGCGGCAAATCTGGCGCGACCGCTCATGCTGCACTTCGCGCAGCTGGATGAGCACGTGCCTCAGGAAACGGTTGTGTTGGTCAAACAGGCTCTCGCTGCCCATACACAAGTTGCGATACACGACTATGACGGGACGGATCACGGATTCAATCGGTTTGGTTACCCGCCTTATCATCCGCAAGCGGCGGCTGTTGCACTGGAGCGTTCGCTCGCGTTTCTGCGAACGCACCTGAGCTGAATTGCGTCCAGAGTTTTCCGGCGCATGTTCTTTCACATTATTGGCCAAGGACAATGACGAAATGGCTCCCAAGGTATTACCCACTGGTCATCTCGAGGCGCGCAGCGACTGGCTGGCGCGCCGACAAGAGGAAATCATAGAGCCTGATCTGCCGATCGTCGATCCACATCATCATCTGGTCGACAGAGCGGAGACCGGGCGCTACCTGCTACCGGAACTGCTGGCGGACACGGAGAGTGGCCATAACATCATCGCGACTGTTTATCTCGAATGGTTGTCGATGTACCGCGCGAGTGGCCCGGACGAACTGAAGCCGGTGGGCGAGGTTGAATTTGCCAACGGCGTTGCGGCAATGACCGCTGGTGGCGGGTATGGCGACATCGCTGTGTGTGACGCCATTGTAGGTTATGCAGATCTGGCCTTGGGCAGTGCTGTGGAGCCGGTACTGGAGGCTGAGATTGTCGCCGGCGGCGGCGAGGGCGGTCGCTTCAAAGGGATCCGATACATAACTGCCACTCATCCCGACCAATCAGCCTGGGGCGCCTCGGCAATACGACCAGAAGGCATGCTGGCGGATCCCATGGTGTATGAAGGCTTCCAAAAACTCGCTGCGCTGGACCTGACGTTTGACGTGTGGTGTTACCACACGCAACTCGCGGAGGTGACGGCACTGGCCCGCGCCTTCCCCTCTGTACCTATAGTGCTCGACCACGTCGGCGGACCTATCGGACTTGGTCACTACGCAGGCAAGCGAGACGAGGTGTACGGGGCCTGGAGCACTAGCATCAACGAACTCGCGAGCTGTCCAAATGTCTTCGTGAAATTGGGTGGACTTGGTATGCGCTTGTTTGGCTTCGACGTACACGAGGGGGCCGATCCACCGACTTCAGAAACATTGGCGAGGCTGTGGCAGCCGTACGTTGAGACGTGCATCGAAGCGTTTGGTACGGAGCGCTCGATGTTCGAGAGCAACTTCCCGGTCGACAAGGGCAGCGGTAGCTACCACGTGTTCTGGAACGCGTTCAAACGCATCGCCGCCAACTGCTCGGACAACGAGAAGACGGACTTGTTCTCTGATTCCGCGAAGCGTTTCTATCGCTTGGGTTGAACGCCCATCTCGCCAGTCACCTAAACCGTAGACGAGGTCCAGACCATTGGCACGCATAGCAATCAGCGGCTTTCAGCACGAAACCAATACGTTCTCGCAGCATGTCGCCGACCTGCAAGCTTTTCAGACCGTAGCCTCCTTCCCACGCATGCCTCGCGGACAGGAGATTTTCGGCGAGATGGACGGCCTCAACATTTCCATGGCGGGTTTCATTGCAGAAGCCTCTGCGCATGGTCACGAGCTAATCCCTGGCATATGGGCCATGGCCGTACCATCCGACGCGGTGACCGATGAAGCGTTTGAGACGGTGACTGGGCACATCATTGATGGAATTCGTGATGCTGGCTCTGTCGACGCCGTGTACCTGTGCCTGCACGGCGCGATGGTTTGCGAATCCTACGAGGATGGTGAAGCGGAGGTATTGCGCAGGGTTCGCGAAGTCATCGGGCGTGATGTTCCTCTGGTGGCATCTCTAGACCTGCACGGCAACATTTCGCCGCGGATGGTCGAGCTCGCTGACGCGTTAGTTGCCTACCGGACCTATCCGCACGTTGATCCCGCAGAGACTGGCAAGCGCACGGCGAGAGTGTTGCAATGGATGCTGGACACCGGACGTCGCCCGATGCGTGCCTTAAGGCGCACGGACTTTCTCATTCCGTTGGTATGGCAGTGTTCTTTGATCGAGCCTGCAAAAAGCATTTACCACGCAATGCCCGCAATGGAGCGAGACGGCCTCTTGAGTGTCAGTTTTACACCTGGATTTCCACCGGCAGACATCCACGAGTGTGGTCCCAGCGTTTTCGCTTACGGGGAAACCCAGGCCGCGGCAGATGCTGCCGTTGATGCTATCTACGAGCAGGTCGTCGCAGAGCGCCCACATTGGAATGGTAAGTTGTATGCGCCTGATGAGGCCATACGGCTTGCCATGACCAGCAATGCGCACAAGCCATTTGTACTGAACGATACGCAGGATAATCCTGGCGCGGGTGGTGCTTCCGACACGGTTGGGCTGTTGGAAGCATTGGTACAGTCGAACGCGCAGGACGCCGTGTTCGCGTGTCTGTATGACCCACCCGCCGCAACGGCGGCACACGCCGCAGGTATCGGTGCCGTGTTGGACCTAACGTTAGGGGCCAGCAGCGGTCACCCGGGAGTCTTGCCGTTTTCAGGTCGATTCACGGTCACCGCATTGAGCGACGGTAATTTCACTGGCACTGGCCCGATGGCAATAGGACGGCGCTATCGGCTTGGGCCTACCGCGGTATTGCGCATTGGTGGCGTAGAAGTACTGGTGGCGAGTGGACGCGCACAGTTGCTGGACCAGGCAATACTGCGTCACATCGGGATCGATCCGACTGCAAAGCGAATTCTGGCCATCAAGAGCAGCGTGCACTTTCGTGCCGACTTTGAGCCGATCGCCGAGGATGTGCTTGTTACGGTGGCGCCCGGCCCTAACACGGCTGACCATCGCGAGATTGAGTATAGGCGGTTGCGTGAGGGCGTTGAGATTCTTCCTTGAGTCAACCTTTTGAGCGTTGGCTTTATGCGTTGCCCAGCGCCATATCGCTCACGAACGGATTGCCGCGACGCTCGGCGCCGATCGTGGACATCGGACCGTGACCGGGAATGAAATCGACGTCATCGCCCAGTGGCCATAGTCGCGTGGTAATCGACTCAATCAGCGTTTGATAATTCCCGCGTGGCAAGTCGGTTCGGCCGATCGAACCCTGGAACAGGACGTCTCCCACGATCGCGAGGTTGCGGCCACCGTGAAAAAACACGACATGTCCCGGAGTGTGACCCGGGCAGTGATGTACTGAAAGAGTTTCTTCTCCAACGGTGACAGTGTCGCCCTGGTCGAGCCAGCGTGCTGGTTCAAACGTCCGCGACGGAGGAAATCCAAATCGTGCACTTTGCTATGGCAACTGGTCGATCAAGAACTGATCTTCGCGGTGTGGGCCTTCGATAGGTACGCCATGCGCTTCGGCTACCGCTGCTGTCTCACCGGCATGGTCGATGTGTGCATGTGTCTGCAATATTTTCTCGAGTGTTGCACCCTGCTCGGTGAGTAACTGCTCGAGGCGTTCGATGTCGCCACCTGGGTCGACGAAGGCAGCTTGTTTTGTACTCTCACAAATGAGCACCGAGCAGTTCTGCTGAAACTGCGTTACTGGGACAATAAAAACCTGCATGTTTGTCCGGCCGTTTAGTTCTAATCCGTAGTCATTCTCTGGTATCGCACGCGTCATTTCCTATTCGCGACAGCACTCGCCTGCTTGAGGGCGGGCGTCGGTGTCCGCGCGAATCTTGCCTACGTAGGCCGCTCACACCGCGGCTGGATTGTCCAGGTCGTGCCCCAGGTCTTTTAAATCCTGGTAGCGGTCACCGATACGATGGTGAGGTCTTCCGCTTGTTGCACCGCCTAACACGGCCACTATTTCGTCCGCGCGTGTTTGTGAAAGAGAGGTACGATTTCGCCTCTACCGCGGAGCGGAAATAATTGCCAAAACGTAGGGTATGGATAATGCCGGAGGCGTGTTCGATCTCGCCATCGAGCCCGACAACTGCGGCTTTTCCATACGCTTCGATGTTTGCGCCGCCGCCCGCCAACGTAACAATTCGTTTCGTCAGCATCTCACCTAACGACGGACCCAGCGCCTGTATCCCTGGTTTCAGGTCTTCGACAAATCGGCCAGCCCATGGATTTGTTACAACAGCCGCCACTGCAAAGAGTCGATGGGGTGGCTCGGTTCGTTTGAAGCCCTCAATGCGAGTCTCTTCGTCGTATACAACGACCTTGCGAACGGACTTGTCCATTGGTTCCGTAGTAGGGCTACACGAAAGTGGGAGCCAATGGTACAGTGCAGGTTGCGCGAGTCACTGTACCAAGCGCTGGCGCGACCCTTCGCAACACGTGTTACCCAACCGGCCATTGTGTGTCCGGATCCAGGGGATAAATGGGACGCGTCAAACGCTTAAATGGTAGGGAGTCGTAGTCGGATGTACAGACTCCGGGCCCCGAGACCATGAGGATACTGGCCGCCACCGGTTCGAATCCGGCGCGGAAATGTTGCCGAGAATGAAGCAATACATATTTCGCTGTCTGGGGACTCAAACCGCAATGTGTGAACACACCGAGATCAAACGGTTCTACGCGGCGTTCACTAACGACCAGCTGAATGCCTCCGGTGTCTAACACGGCCGTGCGACCCATGTTGATTTCCACACCGTGAAACATCGGCCCCGTTACCACAAACCGCCCATTGGTAATGCATCGCACGCGCCCTTCAAACCGTAGTGGCACACCGCGCTCGTTGATTGCAGGTAGGTCCGTCTTCCCACCAATCGCGATCGACACCGTTTCCCCAACACCGTGCTCAATTAGTTGTGCGACCGCCTCGGGGTCCCAAACAGGACCTGCTATTACACCATTCAGTCCATGCTCAATGACAGCTCGATATACGTCCATGGTATCGACAGAGCCGCCCGCGCCGCAGTTGTTGCCGTGCTCAGCCAGAACGATAGGGTATTCGGTCAGCCCTTTCGCTTCCGCGATGGTTTTCGAGAGTGGCTCAGTCTTGAATACGAAATCTTCGCGACGTTCCCAAGCCATGTCGGCCAACTCATCAGCCAACTCGGTGGCAGCATTTGCTGATCCGGCTACAACAACAACGAACAACCCGGCTTCAGGCACGTCCGCAAGCGGGAAGCCGCCGAATACGGAGGCGTTCGAGACTTCGCCAGCAGACTCTGCGCCGATGGCCCGGTCCATGATTGTCTTCATGGGCTCGCGTGCGGGCGACTGACAATTCATGTGCGTTAGCATCGGCACGCGCCGATACGCAAGCTGAGGTCTTGCACCACCGTCCATCCACTTGAACAATGTTCTTGCGGCACGTTCGCCAGTTTCATAAGTGTCGACGTGTGGATAGGTACGGTAGCCGGTTACGACATCTGCCGCTTCGAAAAAGCCATCGCTCAGGTTGGAATGAAAATCCAACGCGACACCTACAGGTACTTCTGAAGCGACGCTGCGAATGCGTCGCAGTAGTTCGCCCTCCGCGTCATCGATCTCTTCAGCGACCATAGCTCCGTGCAGGTCCAATAATACGGCGTCACAACCATCAGCGACAGACGCGACGATCGCGTCACTCATTGTGTCGAATGAGCGCCGGTCCGTAGGTGCGCTCGGACTGGCGCTCGCGTAAAGCGGGACAATGATCTCCGCGCCACGCGCTTTCGCCGCGGCCACAAACGCTGCAAATGGGACGCCAGTATGTTCGAACAGTTCAAGCGCCGTCTCGCCGGCGAGGATGCCGCTGCCAGTTGCGTTGAAACGATCAAAGAAGGACTCGAGAGGGGTTGCTACCGGGGAGAAAGTGTTGGTTTCATGCCGGAGGGCGGCTATGACAATTCGTTCGGGCATTGGATTGCGATTAGTCCTTCTACCGAGTAGTTGCGATTGGGAGTGCAACGTTATAACGTTGCATAAATGTCAACGCAACCCCAAAGCGGCGCCGCGGAGCCCAGTACGAGTCTCGAGCAGTACGGACCAAACAAAATCTTCGTCTCGCTTGGTCCTGCAACGATATACGCGACTGGCCCGCGTCATAATGTGGAATCGCAAAATTGATATCAGCGCAGAATGCCAACCGAAGTAGGTCACAAGTTGATGGCCAAACCAATCGCGGACCTCGCATGCTCATCGCAAATGCAAGGTTAGTGAACGAAGGTCAAATTCAAGAAGTCGATGTGCTGGTTGAGGGTGACCGCATAGCCAAAATCGCAACGTCGATCACGTCCGCAGGCGCAACCGTTATCGATGCTGCGGGAAAGTACCTGATGCCCGGCATGATCGATGATCAGGTTCATTTTCGAGAACCGGGCATGACACACAAGGCTGACCTTGCGACCGAGTCGATGGCTGCGGCAGCCGGGGGTATCACCAGTTTCATGGAAATGCCGAACGTTAATCCGCTGACCACGACTGCCGATGCACTGCGCAACAAATACCAACTTGCCGACGGTCGTTGCGCGTCAAATTATGCGTTCTATCTGGGGGCAACCAATACCAACATTGAGGACATCAAGGCGCTCAGAGTTGATGAAGCCTGTGGCATTAAGGCATTCATGGGGGCTTCAACCGGCGACATGCTTGTCGACGACGTGGATGCGTTGGATAAGATATTCGCGCACGCTCCCATCATCGTCGCGACGCATTGTGAAGACTCGCCGATCATCTGGGCCAACGAAGCCGCGGCGCGAACGCAATTTGGGGAAGACGTGCCGTGGTCCGAGCATCCGCGCATTCGCTCGGCGGAGGCATGTCTTAAGTCTTCGTCGCTCGCTGTTGAACTTGCGTCGCGTCATGACGCCTTACTGCATGTGCTTCACCTGACGACGGCTATTGAGATGGAGCTGTTTTCGCGTGCGCATCGTTCGCAAAAGCGGATTACCGCTGAAGCCTGCGTGCACCACTTGTGGTTCGACGAGTCCAGCTACGCGGACAAAGAAGCTCTTGTGAAATGTAATCCAGCGATTAAATCGAGTGCTGATCGGAAAGCGCTTCGCCAAGCCCTGAACGAAGGACGTATTGATGTAGTTGCCACGGACCACGCGCCACATACGGCGACGGAGAAGGCTGCGTCCTACTTCAAGGCGCCCGCTGGTATACCGCTCGTGCAACACGCGGTGCTGTTACTGTTTGAGCTTGCGGCTGAAGACGTCATTGACGTGCCGCTGCTCGTCGACAAGGCGTGCCATGCTCCAGCCGATCTGTTTGGCGTAGTCGACCGAGGTTACGTGCGAGAGGGTTGGTTTGCGGACCTGGTGATTGTTGACTCGCACAAACCGCACACTGTCACCAAGCAAAATCTCCACGCCAAGTGCCAGTGGTCGCCCTTCGAAGGACAAGTATTCTCTTCATCCATCGACCTGACAATGGTCAACGGCCAAATCGTATACCGTGAAGGCAAGCTGTCAGGTGCGGTTCCCGGGCGACGATTACGTTTCAATCGGGCTCGATAGGCTTACTGTTGGGCTTGGGCGCGCGAGCTGGGTTCGGGCGGCCGGCCGACTTGCCTGGCGGCCGTACCGGGTTTCACTTCAGGGTGCGATATCGGGTTCGTATCCCTTGAGGAACCGGTCCGTACGCGCCTCGTGGATTTGTTTACGGGTGTCTTCGCTTCAAATTCGTCAGGAATGGTTTTCGGCAACGTGAAGGTTGCATCCAATAGGAACAGGCTGCCCATCGCGAGATAACCTTCAACCCAAAGACCCGTTGGCAACATGAAAATGCCAACGAGGGTGGCGGTAACCGCAAGTCCGAACGAGGTCTTGGTGAAGAAAATATATCCGGGTGAGTTCAACCGCTTAGCGTAATACGCATCAGACATGGTTCTATCATGAGTTAGAGATGAGGTTTAAGCGGTAGCGGACACTTTGGTCTTGAGTGTGGACATGGCATCGTCGACGGTTTGTTTGTTTTCGACGTTGCTGAACAGCGTCTCGGTTTCGTTTTCGCGAGCACTGACTTCGAGTTCTGTCGGGTTGAGTACCTCGGCGTCAGCGATGCGACGCTCAAGCGTTGTAAAGCTCTAGTCTTCTTCGCCCAGAGAGACGTCTACCGATTTCTGCCGATTGATGCCCGGTTCGCTTAGGCGACCCGCTGGCGCACAACCCGCGCGGCCTGGCGCCGCAGAAATTCGTCTCGTTTCGCGCGGAGCGCGGCCAGCTGGTCCTGCAGTTTCGCCGCGTTGTGTCGCGCCGTGTCCGCCGTCCGCTGCAGTTCGGCAATCGTGTTGGACACTTCGATGTGATGCTCCAGGGCTCTGCGGGCAGCGTTTTCATTGCCGGCTTTTAGCGCGTTCTCGGCGTGGGTTCGCCCGGCATCAGTTTTTTTGTTGATGGTCGCTAAGTTCAGTTTCTATACGTTTTGCCGCCGGCGGCGGCTTGTACAACGGCGGTGCGGGCGCAGCGAATGCCGTCATCCACATCGCGCAAGAGTTGCGCCAGCATTACTTCCGGCTGTTCGGTCTGATCCAGAATGTAGTGGGAGTTGGCATTCAAAAGGGCATTCAGTCGTTTGACTAAGGACATCATCGTCATCATCTCGTTATGCTGTGGCTGTAAGAAATGAGCGATGTTCAGAATTTATGCGAACGACTGCCCCAAAACAACCGCAGCGCGAGTTTTGTCAGTTGGATGTGAGTTGTGGTGTGCGCTGAACTGCGATTAGCCGGTTGGCCCAGGTTGCGTTGCAGGCTATCTTGCCCCTCGTGTTTTGATAGGCAATGGAAACGACTCTAATGGCGGGTACTCGTACGGTTCTTATTACTGGCGCGGCTTCGGGCATTGGTGCCGTTCTCGGGCGCCGGCTCGCCAAACCCGGCGCGCAAATTGCTCTGCACACCGGCTCTAATGAGGCGGGGCTGGCTGCGGTTGCGGCGGACGTGGAAGCGGCGGGCGCAACCGTGCTGACGTCGGTTGGCGATTTACGTGATCCCGCGGCGTGTAATGCGCTGGTGGCGTCCGTCACCGAACGGTTTGGCGCACTGGACGGATTCGTCAGTAATGCGGGGTACGCGGACCGCACCCAGTTTGAGGAGGTGGATACGGCAACGCTGCACGCAACCTTCGACGCGATGACGGTGGCGTTCATGAATATCGTTCATGCGGCTACGCCTTTCCTGAAAGCCTCTTCATGCGGGCGGGTCGTGGCGGTCAGCTCATTTGTCGCGCATCGTTATCAGCTGGGCGATCGCTTCCCCGCTTCAGCCGTCGCCAAGGCCGGCCTGGAGACACTGGTGCGGATGGCAGCTGAGCGCCTGGCGAGCGCTGGTGTATGCGTGAACGCCGTGGCGCCCGGATATATTCAGAAAGACCACGAAACCGACTTCACGGATAGCGAGCGCCACGCCCGACGACCCGGCATTTCAAACGTACCGATGCAGCGCATTGGCCAACCCGGCGAGATTGCCGCCGTCATTGAGTTTTTGCTGTCGGAGCAGGTCTCGTATATGACCGGTCAGGTGTTACACGTCGACGGCGGGATGATGTTGTAGCGTGCGTCTAACATGTCGGCCGAGCGCTGCAGTTACGGTATCACACTGGCATTCAACCCCCACAATCGGGGCAAACTCATCGACCAACCAGCCCGCCGGTGTGCCAGAACCACTGTCGTTTGCGCGCGTGCGTCAATGTGAGATTGCCACCACCGTACCCGGTTGATGTCGGGGTCAGGCATCGCCCGCTGCGAGTAGCGCGATAGGCGTTTCGGAGTATTGGCTTAACGCCACCGCCGCACGCCAAGCGCGCAGACCCGAGCGGCAGCACAGTACGGTGCGTCTGTTGGGGTCGAGTTCGACGGCGTGGCGCTCAAAGTCGTCAACTGTCGCGCGGGTCGCGTGTGCAACTGCAGGTACCGGCGCCTCCTCGACACCACGTAGTTCGATGACCTGGTCGCACGCGTCAACCGCGTCACTCGCGACAAACGTAAACGCTTGCGCCGTCGGTTCGGGCGCGCCGTCAAAACGAAAACTGGAAGTGCGCATTGTCTTGCCGTCGAAACTCACCAGTTGCCCGAGTGGCGATGGGACCAGCCCCAGTAAAACGCTGAGTGTCATTTGCGCCTGCAATGCGCCGAGTGTTCCGACGACCGGTCCCAGCACGCCCGCCGTAGCGCACGTCGCCAAATCTTTTGGCAGGTCCGGGAACACGGCGCGCAATGAAGGTGCGCCCGCGCAGAACCCCCCGACATAACCGTTCAGCCCGAGCGCGGACGCCGCGATGAGCGGAATTTCTTGAGCAAAACAGGCGTCAGACAGCATATAACTGGCCGCGAAGCTGTCCGCGCAATCAAGCGCTACATCGACCCCATCCAGCAGTGCGTCGACGTTGGCGGGTGTCAGCAGAGTTTCGATGGGTTCTATCTGAATCTCGGGATTCAGATTGCTGAGAAAAGCGGCTGCACTGAGCGCCTTGTTCTGACCGAGTTGTGCGTGACCGTGCAAAGGCTGGCGGTGCAGGTTGGACTCGCTGACCACATCGGCGTCAATAACCCGCAGATGTGCAATACCGGCGCCGGCCAGATACTGCAGCACTGGACAACCCAGGCCCCCGGCACCCACCACCAACACGCTCGCCGAGGACAGCTTCTGCTGACCGTTGACGCCGACCTCCGGCAGGACCGTCTGTCGGGCATAACGCGCATAAGCTTCTGCTGCGGTCATTGTCTGGCTCGCTACTGCGGAAGACGCGTTGCTGCGATCCACTGCCGCACGCGTTCTTCAGGGTCATCGTTCAACGTGATATCCGTGACTGCCGAAATGATATTGGCACCCGCAGAGAACGCTCCGCTTGCCCGTTCGACAGTCATGCCGCCGATGGCAACCAGCGGAATACTGCCAATCCGCTGTTTCCAGTCACTTACGCGTCCAAGCCCCTGTTCGCTCCAGCGCATCTTCTTCAGGATGGTCGGGTAGACGGGGCCCAACGCCACGTAATCGGGGTTTAACACCAAAGCCCTGTCGAGTTCAGCCTCGTCATGAGTGCTGATACCAAGTTTGAGACCCGCTTCGCGAATGGTTGGCACATCGGCATCGTCGAGGTCTTCCTGCCCCAGGTGTACGTAGTCGCAACCTTCCTCAATAGCCAGTTGCCAATAGTCGTTGACGACCAGCTGACAGCTATAGTGCGCACAGATATCGCGCGCCATCGCAATCTCCTCGCGGGTGTCTTCCACCGGTCGGTCCTTGACGCGCAGCTGCACCATGCGAATGCCTTCCGGCAGCAATCGTTCCAACCAGGCTGCGCTGTCAAAGATGGGATAAAAGCGGTCCAGACTCATAGGCGTTATTCCAGGAAGGCTTTGCCCATCACGGGCGTCGACGGGGCCGCCATATCGCGCGGCTCCATGGGATCAGCCGCGGCCGCGGCATGGCCGGCCCGAATAGCCTGGGCGAACGCCTCAGCCATTACAGCGGGGTCGCCTGCTTTGGCGACGGCCGTATTCAGGAGTACTGCATCAAATCCCAATTCCATGGCGGCTGCTGCGTGTGAAGGCAGGCCAATGCCAGCGTCAACCACCAGCGGGATATCGGGGAAGTGTGCGCGCATGGCTCGCAAGCCCCAGATATTGTTGAGCCCAAGGCCAGAACCGATTGGCGCGCCCCAGGGCATCAGCACTTCGCAGCCGGCGTCCAGCAAGCGCCCGGCGACAACCAGGTCTTCGGTGGTATACGGAAACACCTGGAAGCCGTCGTCAGTGAGAATCTTGGCGGCTTCGACCAGGCCATAAACATTGGGCTGCAACGTGTCTTCTTCGCCGATCACCTCAAGTTTTATCCATGGTGTCTGGAAGATCTCGCGCGCCATGTGCGCCGTTGTGACCGCTTCTTTCACCGTATGACATCCGGCTGTGTTGGGCAGGACTCGTACGCCCAGAGACTGGATGAGCGACCAAAAATCCTGGCCGCTACGGGCTTCGCCTGATTCGCGTCGTAACGACACGGTCGCGACTTCCGCACCGGAGCGACGCATGGCATCGGCGAGTATGGCTGGTGA
>CEUN01182188.1_pt1 | contig 15359 bp, 14 predicted proteins | sample 361501 | NCBI WGS metagenome assembly CEUN01 (sample SAMEA2622801, study PRJEB7988) | marine metagenome | biome: marine biome (ENVO:00000447); feature: marine epipelagic mixed layer (ENVO:xxxxxxxxx); material: "saline water (ENVO:00002010), including plankton (ENVO:xxxxxxxx)" | depth 120 m | reverse complement strand
GAAACCCGAATTGTTTGAGTTTCAAGATCGCAAACGGCTGTAACCGGCACTGCAGAAAACTTGAAGCCAAACTCCCAGTTACTTTTTACTCAAAACCAACACCAAAGTCAAGTAGCTATATATATATTTTTAAAGAGATAGGTTAGTTAATTTAAGTAATAAACTTGAAATTTTCACTGTAATCGACAACTATGTTAATAAGAGAGCAGCTATATAGCATATTTTTTAAGGAATTAAGGTGGGGTAGTGGTGATAAAAGATCAAGAGGAAATTATATTTAAGGTTGAGAAAAATAAAATTAAGACGCCGCCAATGTTTAAAGTTATTTTATTAAATGATGATTTTACTCCTATGGATTTTGTAGTATTGGTACTTCAGACATTTTTCTCAAAAAGCCAGGAGCAAGCGAATCAAATTATGTTAAAAGTTCATATGGATGGAGCCGGTATATGTGGTGTATATTCAAAAGATATATCTGAAACAAAGGTTGAGCAGGTCACTGCATTTGCGAGAAAATATCAGCACCCATTAAAGTGTGTGATGGAGGAAGCATAAAATGATTGCACAAGAACTTGAAGTTAGCTTGCATATGGCGTTTGTAGAATCTCGCCAAAAAAGACATGAATTTATTACAGTAGAACATTTATTGTTGGCAATGCTAGACAATCGAACGGCAGTAGAGGTGTTGCGTGCATGTTCTGTTGATATTAGTGATTTACGAGAGTTTTTATTAGAGCATATTTCAAAAAACACTCCTATTGTAGGTGGTACTGAAGAAGTAGATACTCAACCCACGCTTGGATTTCAACGTGTAATTCAGCGGGCAATTCTACATGTTCAGTCCTCAGGGAAAAAAGAAGTTACTGGTGCAAATATATTAGTAGCAATATTTGGTGAGAAGGATTCTCATGCGGTATATTCTTTAGGTCTGAGAGGGGTAACTAGGTTAGATATAGTTAATTATATATCTCATGGTATAAGTAAAGCTTCTAAAGAAAATAATATGAAGATTGAAAAGAGTAGTGAAGTAGATCAGGAAATGGGTATAGATAATGTTCTTGAATGTTATGTTATAGATCTTAATAAGCAGGCGCTAGAAGGTAAGATTGATCCATTAATTGGTCGTAGAAAGGAACTAGAGCGTATTATACAAACGTTATGTAGGCGCCGTAAGAACAATCCACTTTTAGTTGGGGAAGCAGGGGTTGGAAAAACAGCTATAGCTGAGGGGTTGGCATGGAAGATTGTTAATAAGGATATACCAGGTGTGCTTTCTCATTATCAGATTTATGCTTTAGATTTAGGTGCATTATTAGCAGGGACAAAATATCGTGGTGATTTCGAACAGCGTTTAAAAGCAGTATTAGCAAAATTGATTGATACGTCTAATGTTATTTTATTTATTGATGAGATACATACTATGATTGGGGCGGGAGCTGCATCAGGAGGAACGATTGATGCTTCTAATTTACTTAAACCAGTACTGAATACTGGTCAATTGAAATGTATTGGGGCAACTACTTTCAATGAGTATCGAGGAATTTTTGATAAAGATCATGCGCTCTCTCGTAGGTTCCAAAAGATTGATATTCCAGAAACAAACATTGAAGAGACTGTTACTATTTTGCAGGGCCTTAAGTCTCGTTATGAGAAATACCATGGTGTTAAGTACGCAAATGTTGCTCTTACTTCAGCAGTAGAATTATCTGCGCGTTTTATTAACGACAAGCATTTGCCAGATAAGGCAATAGATATCATTGATGAAGCAGGTGCAGCTCAGAAAGTTTTGCCAAAATCTAAGAAAAGAAAAATTATTAATAAGAGTGAAATAGAAAATGTTATAGCAAAAATTGCTCGTATCCCTCCACGTAGTGTTTCAACCGATGATCGTAATGCATTAAAAACATTAGGCCGTGACCTAAAGACTATGGTGTTTGGGCAGGATAAAGCAATTGATGCTTTAGCAGCATCTATTAAAATGGCTAGGAGTGGGCTGGGTGATTCACAAAAACCAATAGGCTCATTCCTTTTTTCTGGTCCTACAGGGGTAGGAAAAACTGAGGTTGCACGTCAATTAGCGTATGCGATGGGAGTTAAACTGCACCGTTTTGATATGTCTGAATATATGGAGCATCATGCTGTATCTAGGTTGATTGGCGCGCCACCAGGGTACGTTGGTTTTGATCAGGGTGGTCTCTTAACTGAAGCAATTATCAAACAGCCTTATTCGATATTACTGCTAGATGAAATTGAAAAGGCACATCCAGATATCTTTAATATTTTATTACAGGTAATGGATTATGGTACTTTGACAGATAATAATGGGCGTAAAGCAGATTTTAGGAATATAGTTGTTATTATGACCACTAATGCTGGAGCAGAATCACTTGTTAAGACTTCTATGGGGTTTGCTAAATCAATTCAAACTGGTGATGAGATGGACGATATTAAGCGTATTTTTACGCCAGAATTTAGGAATCGTTTGGATGCAATCATTTCATTTGCTCCCCTTAATAAGAATACAGTCTTAAGAGTTGCAGATAAATTTTTGATGCAATTAGAAGCTCAGTTACATGAGAAAAAGGTAGAAGCTATTTTTACTTCTAATTTGAAAGAATTTCTTGTAAAAGATGGATTTGATCCTCTTATGGGCGCCCGTCCTATGGCACGTCTTATACAGGATACCATCCGTACTGCTTTAGCAGATGAGTTGTTGTTTGGCCGTCTATCTAGGGGAGGTAAAGTCATAATAGATATTGGTAAAGATAGTAAAATAAAGCTTAAATTTGAAGAAATAGCTGCTACTGTTCTTTAAAATTCCTACTGCCTATTTATAATAATGTTTTTCAATTTTAAGATTCTATTTGATATTATATTCGCTTAATAAATCTTTCATTCTTTAGAAGAGCAAGAAATTTTATAAATTAAGTTTATATATTATATTTTATCTATATTTCTCATATGGGTTTGTAAAGAGGCTAAAGAATTATTAATATTTTGTCTCAATTTTCACTTTTGTATTAGAGCTTTTCTGTACTTATAACAGTTATTATTTATAATAATTTTTTCTATTCTTCATATCTAGGAGTTATCAAATTAAATGTTAAGAATAAATTTTGTCCGTTTTTTTCTGGGGGTATTTCTTTCTATTATTTTGTTTGGTATTAATTCTTCTTATGCTGATCAGGTAGTCGTTTATTCAGCAAGAATTGAGAAGCTAATTAAACCAATGTTTGATGCCTTTACAAAAGAAACTGGTATTTCAGTAAAGTTCGTCACTGATAAGGCAGGTGTCTTACTTGCAAGACTTAAGGCCGAGGGGAAGAATACACCTGCAGATATATTAATTACTACAGATGCTGGAAATCTATGGGCAGCCACACAAGAAGGCCTTCTCACGCCTATAGAATCTAAGGAGCTTGAAGTAAATATACCTTCATACTTGCGTGATCCTCAGAAAAAATGGTTTGGTTTGTCTATTCGTGCGCGGACTATTGTTTATAACACTAATAGAGTAAAACCTACAGAGCTATCTACTTATGAAGATTTGGCTAATGAAAAATGGCATGGTAGAGTCTGTCTGCGTACCTCTAAGAAAGTATATAATCAGTCACTTGTAGCAATGATGATAGCTGAATATGGAAAAGATAAGACTGAGAAAATTGTTAGAGGTTGGGTTTCTAATTTGGCTATAGATCCCTTATCTAGTGATACTAAAGCAATGGAGTTTGTTGCGGCAGGTAAATGTGACGTAACTATAGTTAATACCTATTATTATGGTCGATTAATTGAGAAAAATCCTAGTATACCATTAGCAATATTCTGGCCTAATCAGAATGGAAGTGGTGTCCATATCAATATTTCAGGAGCTGGTATAACTAAGAGTAGCAAAAATATGCATGCAGCAGTCAAGTTATTGGAGTTTTTATCATCAAGGAAAGCTCAAAAGTTATTTACTGAATTAAATATGGAGTACCCCATCAACTCTAAGGTAAGTCCTAAATTAATAGTAACAGAATGGGGAGATTTTAAAAGGAATCAAATGAGCATTGTGAAAGCCGGTGAGTTACAAACAGAAGCAGTAAAATTAATGGATAGGGCAGGCTACCGGTAAAAATATGAAAGGCAATTTATGGAGAACCCACTTGAGTCCAAAAGGTGGCGGTGCAAAGAATAGTTCTTATTACTTACTTAATGATTCTCATACGGTATTAGGCTGGCGTTATATTCCATTTTTTGTGGCACTTTTAGTACTTATTCCTGTAGGTACTATCATGTTTTCCTTAATTTCTCCTGTAGGTGAAGTATGGCAGCATTTAATAGAGACCACTCTTTCAAGGCTGTTGTTAAATTCATTTTGGGTTGCTTTAGGTGTGGCAGTTGGTTCATCAATATTAGGAATTAGTTTAGCGTGGTTTACGGCAGTATGTGATTTTCCCGGTCGCAATATTTTTTCATGGGGATTATTACTTCCACTTTCTTTTCCTGCTTATGTCTTAGCATTTGTTATTTTAGGGATTTTTGACTTTACTGGTCCTGTACAGACTTCATTACGTTCTTGGCTTGAGAATGAACTGATGTGGTTTCCAAGTATTAGAAGTAGAGCTGGTGTGATAATTGTAATGACTCTTGCCTTCTATCCTTATGTATATTTATTGGCTCGGAATGCCTTCCTTACTCAAGGTAAACGTTCATTAGAAGCAGCCCAATCGTTAGGATTAAATTACACTCAAGGGTTTTTTAAAGTGGCCTTGCCTATGGCAAGACCATGGATAGTAAGTGGAATATTGCTGGTTATAATGGAGACTCTTGCTGATTTTGGTACAGTATCTATATTTAATTATGATACTTTTACAACAGCCATTTATAAGGCATGGTTTAGCATGTTTTCTTTATCTGCTGCCTCTCAGTTAGCTTCATTATTAATTATAATTATTTTTATATTAATTATTATAGAGCAAAAATTTCGCTTACGAATACGTTATGCAGAAATTAAAGGTAGCTCAAATATGCCTCCAATTGTCCTTGTGGGATGGAGATCATGGTTGGTTTCTGGGTTTGCTTCAGTAACTTTATTTTTTGCTTTTTTATTACCAATTACACAATTATTTATATGGGCTGCTCATACTTTTACAGAAGAGTTTAATTTTCGATATTTAGAATTTCTTTGGCATTCGTTAACGTTATCAGCAGTCTCGTCTTTGCTTATTTGTATTATTTCAATTTTAATGGTTTATTCTATACGCTGTTATCCTGACAAGATTTCTCGTATAGCAGTTCGTATTGCAACTATAGGATATGCTTTGCCTGGTGTAATTTTGGCTGTAGGAATTTATATCCCACTTGCATGGGTAGATAGTTGGTTTGGTCAAACAATAAAGCAGCTATTTTCTATTGAAATTGGGTTCTTTTTTCGGGGTACATTTATAGTCATGCTGATTGCCTATATGACACGTTTCATGGCAGTTGGATATAATTCGATTGATAGTGCAATGCAGCGTGTTACTTCAAGTATAGATGAGGCCTCAATGGTATTAGGTGTTAGTGGATGGAGTATGCTTAAAAAGGTTCATTTGCCCATCCTAAAAAGTGGGGTATTTACTGCTGCAGCATTAGTGTTTGTTGATGTTATGAAAGAAATGCCAATTACTTTAATGACGAGACCCTTTGGTTGGGACACACTTGCAGTAAGAATTTTTGAGATGACATCAGAAGGTGAATGGGAGCAAGCAGCTTTACCTGCGGTAGCATTGGTATTAACAGGGTTGGTTCCAATAGTAATACTTATACGTCAAACTGAGAAATAATTATATGAATACTTTATTACTCGACGTGGTAAAAATAAAACAATTGTATAGTAAGGAGATTGTAGTTAATGATTTGTCACTTCAATTAAATAAGGGGGAAATTGGTTGTCTTTTAGGGCCAAGTGGGTGTGGAAAGACTACTGTTTTACGTTGTATTGCTGGATTTGAGCCAATAATATCTGGAGAGATTTTACTAAATGGTGTGAAAGTTAGTAGTTCTGATTTCTCATTACGTCCAGAACAGCGTCGTATTGGAATGGTATTTCAGGATTTTGCTCTCTTCCCGCATCTTTCTGTTATTTCAAATATTGCATTTGGCTTGCATTATATGTCTAAAAAAGAACTTTCAAAACGGGTAACTGAGATGCTAGAAATTGTAGGTCTTAGAGATATAGCTAATAACTACCCACATGAACTTTCAGGAGGGCAGCAGCAACGAGTAGCATTAGCTCGTGCTTTGGCTCCAAAGCCTGATTTATTATTATTAGATGAGCCTTTCTCAAATCTTGATGTAAATTTACGAGAACGATTGAGTTTGGAGGTTCGAGATATTCTTAAAAATTATGGGACTACGGCTATCCTTGTAACTCATGATCAGAATGAGGCTTTCTCCATTGCGGATAAGACTGGTGTAATGCAGCATGGAGAAATTAAGCAATGGGACGATGCTTATAACCTTTATCACCGTCCAATTAATAAATTTGTTGCTAATTTTGTAGGTCAGGGAGTTTTTTTACCTGGAAAGGTTCTTGATTCTCATCGTATAGAGATAGAATTGGGAGTTTTGGAGGTAAGTAGTTTGTGTGAGAAAAAAATTGATAGATTTCCTAGTAAAGGGCATAGCGTTGATGTATTGATACGCCCAGATGACATAGTACATGATGACGAGAGTTCTTTAAAAGCAAGGATTTTACAAAAATCTTTTCGAGGAGCTGATATTTTATATACTTTGTGCTTACCTGGTGGTGATATTGCATTATCGCTAGTGCCGAGCCATCACAATCATTCTATTGGTGAAAAAATTGGCATTAAACTAGAGGTTGATCATGTTATAGCATTTACTAAAACAGAACATTAAGATAAATTTATTTCATAAACATCTAGTTTTAAAATGATTTATTTTTTGTCCCTTAGTGCTCGAATTTTTTCTGATAAAAATAATACGGACATAGCATAATAAGTACTATGATTATAACGGGTAATAACATAGAAATTATTGAATCCTAGCCAGGATTCTGTATAGTCCTTATTGTTTAATTTAATTAAAGTAGCTTTACGATTATCAAGAATATCTCTTGATGTCGTAATTCCAAATTCTCTTAATTTTTTAACTGTATAAAGAGGCATACGCTTCATTTTTAATGACTCATGTCGCCCACTATTGTTAATTTCTGCTTTTGATATTGTTGGACCATCTATTTCCCAGCCATGAGCTGATAAATAATTGGCTATACTGCCTATTGAGTCAGCTGTACTTTCCAATAAGTCAATTTTCCCATCATTATCAAAATCTACTGCATAGTTACGATAACTACTAGGCATAAATTGTGGAATACCAATTGCTCCAGCATATGATCCTTTGGTAGTGAATATATCTGAGTCTTGTTCTCGTGTAAGTAATAAATATTGTTCTAATTCATCACGGAAGAAATTTGCTCGTTTCGAATAATTAAAAGCTAGAGTTACTAATGCATCCAAAACAAGATGTCTGCCTTTTTGTTTTCCATAATATGTTTCAACACCAATTAATGCTGTTATAATTTCTTCAGGAACACCAAATTCCTTTTTTGCTCTTTCTAGGGTTTTTGCATTATCTTCCCAGAATGTGACTCCTTTTGATATTCTATTTTTGTTAACAAATGTAGGGTGATACTCATACCATTGTTTTGATGTGCTTGGGCGGGAAATTGTTTTAATAATATTATGTTTAATTTTTATTTTATTAAATATCTTATTGAGACTATCCTTATTGAATCCGTGTTTTTTTACCATTTTATTAATAAAAGTTTTGATTTCGGGGTTTGGTTTTTTTGCCATAGCAGAATGGCTATAACAAAACGGTAAAAGTATAATTATTAATAATAGAGTCGTATTAATTAGAACTGAAGTATTGTTTTTATTTTGGCACATATATATAAAAAGAACAGTGTGAGATATTTCTATTTGTATTGAATATATTAAATCAGAATAAAATAATTTTTAGTAAAATATGAATAATATAGAGTATATAGATATTTTCAAAATCTGATACTGTATATTTTAGTATATTCCTTATTTTTAACAGGTTTAATACCTTGTTGTTATAAAATCAAATAGTTGGTATTCCCTTTATCAGGATTGAGGTTTAAATTTTATATCATATATAGTAAGGAAAAATTATTATCAGCTCCTTTTATGTACCACGTAGCTATATTATTTGTAGGGTTGTAAATATAATCAATTGTAGGATTCTTGTAATTAGTAAACTTTAAGATAGTATGGATTATGGTTCTTTCTATTTCTCTAAATCGTATTCAATATATATTTTAAAGGGTTATTTTTTTATTAAGATTTTATTTAGATGGTTACAAATACAATTAGTCCATTATCAGGTATGCATATTCTAATTACACGGCCAGAGAAGGCAGCCCATAAAACTGCTGAGCGCTTGGCAGTTCTTGGGGCTATACCCTATATATATCCAACTATATTTATAGACCCACCAGAAGATGGAACACAGATCAAAACTATACTTTCTTCCTTGGAAGGAGTCTATGCAATATTTTTTATAAGCCCTAGTGCAGTTGAAATGACACTTAAAAATAATTTTAATTTCCCCGCTGGTGTTAAAGTATTTGCACCAGGGCCTGGTACTGCTGAAGAATTAAATTTACATGGGGTTGATACAGTACAAATACCATATAAAAGCTACGATAGTGAGGGTTTGCTTGAGTTATCAGATTTGCAGTCAAAATTTGTTATTGGGAAACGTATTATAATATTCCGTGGGAATACTGGACGTGAATTCTTAGTGGACGAATTAAAGAAACGTGGAGCTCAGGTTGAAACTATTATTACGTATATACGTAGCGGACCAAAAATACCTTCGCCAGGTTTATTGGAGTTATTAAGAGAAAAAAAGATAACAGGAGTATCGATAATGAGTAGCTTAGCTGTAAGGAATCTTGTTTCCTTGGTTCCAATGAAAGATCGTGAGGATATGTTATTTCTCTTGCCAATTTATGCCAGCCATACACGTATTAAAGATACAGCAGAAAATCTTGGCTTCATAAATGTGATAGAGACAGAGTCTGGAGATAGGGGTCTCATTGCTAAACTGCTTCAATGTAAATAAGTTTTAGAAATCAGAATAGAAAAACATTTAGATTGCATCACAATAAAATAATTATGATGTTTATAGGCTATGTAGGGTATATGCCTCGTTCAATAGATATGCCCACTCTCTTCACATTACGTATCATATTGATTTTTGCTACGATAATTTTTGTCCATGGGGCTTTAAATTCTATTAGGATAATTTGAGCGATATGTTCAGCTAATGCCTCAAGTAGAGAGAATTGTGTTTGTGCAAGAGATTCATGGATTCGTTTAATGATTGATGAATAGTCGAGTGTTTCTTTAATATTATCCGTTTGACAAGATTTACTTGTTGGTAAGGCTATTTCTATATCTAATTGTATTGTTTGTGCTACTTTGCGCTCCCATGGGTAGATGCCAATTAGAGCCTTTACTTTTAGTTCTTGGATGAAAATTATGTCCATTCGTATGAATTTATGATATTGAATATTTAATTAGGGTGTATTTTTAACGTTAAATTACTATGATTTTATTCTATTTGTAGAATCGATGCCAATGACAATGACAACAATAATTTTTACAATTCTGGCTTACTTGATTGGTTCGATTCCATTTGCAGTTATAGCAAGTCGTATTTTTAGGATACCTGATCCACGTACTTATGGTTCAATGAACCCGGGAGCGACTAATGTTTTGCGAAGTGGCAATAGAGCAGCTGCAATATTTACATTATTTGGCGACCTTAGTAAGGGGTGGGTGACTATTATATTAACTCAGTATTTTGTTCTGGTATGGGGATTAGATAATAAAGTAATAGCCATGGTTGCATTGTTAGTTTTTTTGGGGCATATATGGCCTATTTTTTTAGGATTCAAAGGTGGTAGAGGTGTGGCAACAGCAATAGGAGTAGTGATTGGTTTGAGTTTATGGACAGGTATTTTTTCTATGATTACTTGGCTTATTGTTTTTCTAATATGGAGATTCTCATCATTATCAGCATTAGTAGCAGCAGTTCTTACACCAGTTTATGCATGGGTATTTTTGGGTTCAGATATAGATACCTTAGTAATTTTTCTTATATCAATATTAGTTATATGGCGTCATAAATCGAATATTGCTAATTTGGTTGCAGGAAAAGAAAGAAGGGTTGGTAAAGAAGTATAAATCAGAATTTAATTAGATTTACTTTACTTATAATAGGGGGGAATAATTATTAATGATTTGGAGCTAGTAAGATAGGCTTATCATTTTGAGACCAAAATTTATTCTTTATCATGATAGATTTGAATATGGTACTCTCAAGATGTTCTTGTAGCCAATTATGTAAGTATTTCATAGGTAAATTATAAAACCATTCTGTATCAACTAAGGCACATTGGCGAATAAAAGGAAACAAAGCAATATCTGCTATCGACATAGTATTTTTTAAAATATTTCCATGCTTTTTAAGTCTGTTATTTAGATCATTTAATATTTCAGTACAGTTTTCACGTGCTCCTGTGCAATTTTCTTCTGGATAGCGATTAGGGTATTTATACCTGTCCAATGCTTGTTTGAATTTGTTGTCATTACGTTCTATTAAGAATTGTATTTCAGTTTTGTCAGCATTAAGCCAGCCATCAGGATCATTTTTATTTAATGCCCATTGCATAATATTAAGGCTCTCGTCTATAACTTTACCTTTTGGTAATATCAAAATGGGAACGGTTCCTTTTGGTGAGATTTTAAGCATGTGTTCCGGCTTATTTTTTAGGTTTACTTCGCGCAATTCTATAATACACCCCGCTTTATATAGGCTCATACGGCTACGTATTGCATAAGGGCAACGGCGGAATGAATACAGAACTAAAATTTCTTTGCAGTCAGAATTACCCATACTATTTATATTAAAATTGGTATCCTTTAAGGTAAAAATTCATATTTCGAGTTATAAGGAGATTTAAAATTAGAAAATAACTAGGTAGTTAAATTTCTATATTTCTAGGTATCTATCTATAGCTATATGGCCAGAAGTATCAACTACTTTTATAGGCATGTTCTCCTATTTGTTAGATTCTATCTCATATTCTTTTAAATCCCACCGGGGTTTAACAGTGAAATTGTTTTTAATTAATTGACTATTTTTCTGGAGCCTCAATGAGCCAGCAAGCGCTATCATGGCACCATTATCTGTACAGAATTCCTGTCTAGGATAAAAAATAGAAGTGCCCATTTTTTTTGTGTGGTTTGCGAGATTCTCTCTTAGCCGTTTGTTTGCGCTAACCCCACCTGCAACTACAAGTTGATTGATTCCAGTTTGCTTTAGTGCCTCAATAGATTTTTTTGTAAGTACGTCAATAACTGCTTCTTGAAATGCATGGGCAATTTCCATTTTTATTTTCTGAGTCATTTTATATTTATTTGATAGTGTTAAAACTGCGGTCTTAAGGCCACTGAAGCTAAAGTTTAAGTTCCCACTGTGTAGCATTGGGCGTGGTAATAAAAAATTATTTTTTTTTCCAGACATAGAAAATGCATCTGCAAGTTTTGATAATGCTGGGCCTCCTGGGTAGCCTAATCCAAGTAATTTTGCTGTTTTGTCAAATGCTTCTCCTGCCGCATCATCTACTGTTTCGCCTAGTAATTTATATTGTCCAACATTATGTACCTCCATTAACTGTGTATGTCCCCCAGAGATTAATAATGCAATAAATGGAAATAAAGGCGGTTTAGTTGATAAGAACGGAGAGAATAAATGTCCTTCAAGATGGTGGACTCCTATTGCTGGAATTTTAAGAGCAAAGCTTAGAGCAGAAGCAAAGCTTGCTCCTACAAGAAGAGCACCTGCTAATCCTGGCCCTTGAGTAAAGGCAATGGCATGTAAATTCTCAAGCTTGATATTAGTTGATTTAAGAGTCTGTTTTAAAATAGGAAGTATGTGTCTAATATGATCTCGTGACGCAAGTTCGGGAACAACGCCACCATAGTCGCTATGTATCAATGTTTGGGAATATAAACCATGGCCTAGCAGGCCACGCGTGCTATGATAGATTGCGATGCCAGTATCGTCACAAGATGTTTCTATCCCAAGAACAATCACTAAATTAGAAGTATATATATACGTTTAACAAAAAAGTATTAGACTGTTATATACTATACATAATTTTAGAGTTGTATATTTAAATTTTTAAGATAAAAGGATCGTGTTTTATGACAATCATAAAAGTTAAGGAGAATGAACCCTTTGAAGTTGCTATGCGTCGTTTTAAAAGAACTATCGAAAAAACAGGCTTACTTACTGATCTTCGTGCAAAGGAATTCTATGAAAAACCTACTGCTGCGCGGAAACGCAAACTAGCTGCAGCAGTTAAAAGGACTTATAAGAGATTGAGAAGTCAGTTACTACCACCAAAATTATACTAGTCTTTATAAAAATGGGTGTTAGAGTTCAGATTTTTATTGCTAGATAGTCTAATTATTCTCATAAATTTTTATAGTTAAAAATTAAATTATCATTAGAGTAGTTGTATCTAATTTTGATTTTTTTGATATAGAATAAAAAATAAGAATGAAACCTGAATTAACCTTGAAAGAGAAAATTACTGAGCACATGAATGCTGCAATGCGTTCAGGAGAAACTAAAAAAAGAGATGCTATTCGTTTATTACAAGCAGCTATTAAGCAGCGTGAGGTAGATAGCCGTACTGAAATGGATGATGCTGCAGTTATTGCAATAATTGATAAAATGGTTAAACAACGCAAGGACTCTATTACTCAATATATTGCTGCAAAACGTGATGATTTGGCCAGTGTTGAGAAATATGAGATTAGTGTGCTACAAAATTATATGCCAGATGTTCTTAGTGAATCTGAGGTTGAGGATATGGTTGAGGAAGCAATATCTTTAATTGAAGCAAAGAAACGGAAAGATATGGGAAAAGTAATTGCAGTATTAAAGCCAAAGTTAGTTGGGCGAGCTGATATGGGGAAAGTTGCTTCAATGGTTAAAGAAAGGCTTGTTATTTAAATTTATTATTGAGTTTGGGAATATACATAATTTAACGTATTAGTTTTTGGTGGAATCCATTCCTTATTGTATTCTATGAGAATGTAATATAACCATAATACGGATTATATTTCGTTTATTAACTAGTTAGAAATTATAGGGTCTCTTCCAAGTAAATGATCCCGCAATCGTTCATTCAGGATCTACTTAATCGTGTAGATATCGTTGAAGTTATAGAACGACATGTGCCACTTAAAAAGGCTGGTGCAAATCATGTTGCATGCTGCCCATTCCATAATGAAAAAACCCCTTCATTTACTGTAAGTCCAACTAAGCAGTTTTATCATTGCTTTGGTTGTGGTGCTCATGGTAACGCTGTTGGTTTTATGATGGAGTATATCGGTATGGATTTTGTTGAAGCGGTAAATATTCTTGCTTCAAATGTAGGGATCCAAGTTCCTGATCAAGAAAGTACAGAGAATCAAAGAGAATCTGGATATAGAGATAATGTAAAAAGTAAAGAAAATTCTTTCCAGGATATGTTTGATTTGATGAATGTTATTACAAGATTTTATAAGGACAAGTTAAAGAATTCTGAGCGTGGGATTAGTTACCTTAAAAAACGAGGTTTGACTGGAGAAGTTGCGGCTCGTTTTGGAATAGGATATTCACCTGCAGGATGGCAAAGTTTAGCTGAAATATTTCCTAATTATGACTCGCCAATACTAGTAAAGCTTGGAATGGTAAGTGAGAATAATGAGAAAAAGCGTTATGATCGTTTTCGCGATCGCATTATGTTTCCCATCTTAAATTTGAAAGGGAAAGTTGTAGGGTTTGGTGGGAGGGTGATTGAGCAAAATGAACCTAAATATTTAAATTCTCCAGAAACATCTTTGTTTGAGAAGGGGGAGGAGCTTTATAATTTATTTGCAGCACGTAGAGCAATTCGTGAGGCAGGAAAAGTTTTAGTAGTAGAAGGGTATATGGATGTTGTGATTCTAGCACAACATGGTATTGGGTATGCTGTTGCTACTTTAGGAACTTCAACAACATCAAGACATGTCACAAAACTTTTTCGCCAGACTGATAATATTGTATTCTGTTTTGATGGTGATGCTGCTGGGCGTAAGGCTGCATGGCGTGCTTTAGAGAATAGTTTGGCTCAGTTTAAAGATGGAAAAAATATTGGGTTCTTGTTCTTGCCTGATGGAGAAGATCCTGATAGTTATGTTAGGAAATATGGAAAAGAACTCTTTACGAAATTGATTGATCAATCTTTACCGTTATCTAGCTTCTTATTTCAGAGATTATCAGAAGGTCTTAATTTACAAACAAGTGAAGGTCGTACTAGTTTAGTAGAGAGTGTAAAACCATTCTTGCAGAAAATATCAGCTCCAATACTTTCATTAATGCTGATAAAGAGACTAGCTGAAATTAGTGGTATCAATCAAGATGAATTGGAGAGTTTATTACAGATTAAGAGGGTATCTTCAGCACCTTTACGTAATAAGATATTGAGGCCGACTCCTATATCACCCTGTCGGTGGCTGATTCAAATTCTTTTACATGATCCAAATTATGCTACTAAAATAGATAGAGAAATTTTGTCAGAATATATTATAGATTCTGATGAGAGGAATGCATTATTGGCTTTACTTGATTTTATTAAGGCTCACCCTTTTATTGGAGAAAATATAGCGATTCCATCTGCTATTGCATATTTTAATAATAGTATTCATAGAGAGTTATTTGAGAGAGCTGAGAGCGCAATACTTTCATGGGACAATGCGATAAATCTTGAAGCTGAGTTTAATGGGGCACTGGAAAGATTACAACAAATGCAGCGCAGATATCGTATGAGTGAATTACAGAATAAACCTTTAAATATGCTTACTTCTGAAGAAAAAAAGGAATTGCAACAACTAGCAGTGCTTTTGGGATAATAGAGGTCACTCAAACAAACTAATTTTTGATATAATTAATAGTTATGGATTTAATTATCCATAATATTTGGAAACCAAAATGGTAAAAGCAAAAACGCAAACTAGAAATACAATAAAACCAATGAAGGTAAAAAAGAAGGGCACTGGCTCTGCAGCTGCACTTGCTAGATCTCGGTCTCGTGTTGTAAAAAAAGCAACTAGTACAAAGAAGAATACAAAAAATGTTTCTAGTAAAAAAACAAAACCTGTATCACAGAAAAATTCTAAAATTTCTGTTATAAAGAAAGTGGTTAAATCTCCTGTAAAGAAGAAAGTGGTTAAATCTCC
>CEUN01172893.1_pt1 | contig 15369 bp, 21 predicted proteins | sample 361501 | NCBI WGS metagenome assembly CEUN01 (sample SAMEA2622801, study PRJEB7988) | marine metagenome | biome: marine biome (ENVO:00000447); feature: marine epipelagic mixed layer (ENVO:xxxxxxxxx); material: "saline water (ENVO:00002010), including plankton (ENVO:xxxxxxxx)" | depth 120 m | reverse complement strand
GCACCAATGCGTTCGCTGGCGCTGTCCATATCTCGAAACTGGGAAGGATCCGGCAACATACTTTTGAGGGTCGGATTGAGGTAATCCGCACCCTGATCCACCGTGACTCCTCGACCCGCAAGGACACGTCCCAATACGTCCGGTATCTGCAGGACACGAGAAAGCTCCATGGCGGCGCCTTCGTCGGTGACCCGAGACCGCCAGAGACGGCCGGTGAAAGAGTGGTCGATCCCAAGAAAAGGGGAATTTGGCCGGGCGTGGGCGTCGTCTGGCGTCACGCGCTTCGTCTACGTATCGTCAACCAGAGGAGACCTCGTGAGGTCTCTTCGCGAACGAATCCAGCGCATGGTCCCGGTGCGGGAACGCATTGCCAGGGAATGAGTGGTGGCGATGCTGCCATCTCGACGCACGCCGTCGAGCATGTTGCCGTTGGTCACTCCCGTCGCCGCGAAGATAACGTCACCTCGTGCCAGATCGTCGAGCTCGTATTTCCGGTTCAGGTCATCAATCCCGATTGCATGAGCACGCCCACGTTCACCTTCGTTCCGAAAAACGAGGCGCGCCTGCATCTGCCCACCTACGCACCGCAATGCCGCTGCAGCCAAAACGCCTTGGGGTGCGCCACCGACACCGAGGTAAATGTCGATCCCGCTGGCCGGGGTCGAAGTGGCAATAACACCTGCCACATCACCATCGGGAATAAGCCGGATCCTAGCCCCGGCTTCGCGAACTTTCGCGATGATTTCTTCGTGACGTGGCCGGTTAAGAATGCAGGCCACAACATCCGAGGTTTCAACACCACGAGCGCTTGCGACCGCGCGGACGGCATCTGCCGGCGGCTCATCAAGATCAATCAGACCGGCGGGCAATCCACCACCGACCGCGAGTTTGTCCATATACACATCGGGCGCGTTGAGCAAACCACCTGACTCCGAGAACGCCACGACCGACATGGCGTTTGAGCCTCCAATCGCGGTTATCGTTGCGCCCTCAAGAGGATCAACTGCGACATCGACATCGGGACCGTCTCCATTGCCGACTTTTTCGCCAATGAAGAGCATGGGAGCTTCGTCGCGTTCCCCCTCGCCGATCACGACCTTGCCATTGATGGCCACATGGTTGAGAGCGCTTCGCATGGCGTCGGCTGCCACTTCATCGGCCTGGCGCTCGTCGCCTTTTCCGACAAGTTTTGCTGCGGCAATCGCCGCCGTCTCGGACGCCCGAAGTGCCTCGATAGTCAGATGGCGATCCAGTGTTTCTTCTTCCGCCATTTTCTCTTCACAAGTCCTCAACGCGAATCATCAGCGGCGACTCCACGACCAGTTCGAGTTCGCCAATCTGTTGCAGTGCCCTGCGCATTCCCGCCTCCACGGTGACGTGCGTCGTCAGAATTACCGGCACGACTTCTCCCGGATCCCGGCCGCGCTGCAACACAGACTCGAGAGAGACGTTCTCATCTCGGAGAATAGCAGCAACATCCGCCATAACGCCCGGCTTATCGACGACCATGAGCCGAACGTAATAGGCGGACTCATGCTCCTCCATTGTGGCGCTGGGTGTGGATTCCAGTTTTTGAACCGGAACCCCGAATGTGGGCAGCAAGTCGCCACGCGCCAAATCCACAAGGTCTGCGACGACCGCGGATGCAGTCGGCCCTTCGCCGGCTCCGCGACCCTCATACATCATGCGATCTACGTAGTCGCCTTCCGCGACGACTGCGTTGAACACGCCCTGCACGTGCGCAATGGGTGTGTCCGTGGAGATCAAACAGGGGTGTACCCTTTGTTCGATTCCGTTGGCGGTCGCACGTGCGATGGCCAGTAGCTTGATTCGAAATCCCAGCTCGCGAGCGAAGTCGATATCGATCGCGCCCACCTGTCGGATGCCTTCGGTATATACAGTGTCAAATTCGACGAAACGTCCAAATGCCAGGCTGGTAAGCAGTGCCAATTTGTGCGCCGCATCGATGCCATCGACATCGAAACTCGGATCGGCCTCGGCATATCCCAACGACTGGGCTTCAGAAAGAACATCGTCAAACTCTCGCCCTGATTCTTCCATGGCAGTCAGGATGTAATTGCAGGTCCCGTTAAGAATGCCGTAGACGCGTTCGATCCGGTTGCCGGCGAGGCCTTCCCGCAGAGACTTGACGATAGGGATGCCGCCAGCCACCGCGGCTTCATAAGCGAGACCGACACCCGACTCTTCCGCCTTTGACGCCAGCCGGGTGCCGTGGAGCGCCAGCATCGCCTTGTTGGCCGTGACGACGTTCTTACCCGACGCCAAAGCATCTTCCACCAACTGAAGCGCAACGCCGTCCGAGCCCCCGATAAGTTCGACGACGACATCGATATTTCCGTCTTCCGCCAGAGAACGTGGGTCGTCACACCATCGGGCATTGGTGAAGTCGAAGCCACGGTCCCGTGAGCGGTCCCGCGCGGAGACCGCGACCACCTCGAGCGATCGGCCACACCGGGACGCCAGGAGTTCCGAATGTTCCTCAAGAAGTTTGAAGACCCCGGCACCGACGTTGCCGAGGCCAGCTAAACCAATACGCAAAGCCTCAGCCATCGCTCGACCAATCCTTATATGCCTGGCAAAACGCCAGGCACGTCTATGACACTAGAACGTGTAGAAAATTTCGGCGCGGCGGTTTCCCGCTTCGCCTTCCGGCATCGACTCGTAAAACACCGGCTGCGAGTCGCTTACCGCTGCGATTTGGATCGCACTCTTGTCGACGCCCAGTCGAATTAGCTCGTTGGCCACGGCTGTCGCACGATCGAGTGAGATCTGAAAATTCACGAGCTTGTGGCGCTGCACAGGCAGATTCTTTGTGCGATGGGAGGCATGGCCGACAATGCGAAGTGAACCACGACGGGTCTTGTACGTCTCGGCGATATCCCGAATGACCGCCTTGGCTTTGCGGTTCAGGCTGGAGGAGCCGTTGCCGAACAGTACTGTGGCCGGACCCGCCGGTACGGCCGCGAGCGATACGCCAGATGCGGCGGTAGGTGCTGGCGCCACACCCGAACCCGCAATCAATGTTTGATTGTATGTTTCCCGAACAATATCCGGGACAGACGTTTCTGAAGGCGACAACGGTGTTGCCGACGGCGCGCCGAATACCGTACTGGCTGGCGCAGTCGTGACCGTGGACGCGGATTGCGCCAGTGCGTTCGCGAAAGCCTGGGCTAATGCCCCCTGCTCTGCGCCCACTGAACTCAATGTGGGCGCCTGGGTAACCGGTTGAGGCACCGGCTGAACAGCGGGCTGGCTCGGTGCCATTGCGGTAACCGTCGGCACAGGTTGTGGTGCGGCCTGCGCGGCGGCGGGCGCCGCACTATCACTGGATTGAACGATGGACGATGCGCCGCCACTGGCCACCCGCGACGGAACCGTACCTGTCAGAGGTGGATAAGGTACGGCGGGTTGCGCCCCACGCTCGGGTTCGACAATGGGTCGCGGAGTGGGCGCCGGAGAGACAGTCTGTGACTGAGACACCGCGGATTGAGGTGGTGGTGACACAGCTGCCACTTGGGGCCCCGGTGCCGGCGATAAATCGAGCTTTGGCAGACGGGCCTTGGGAGCAGGCGCTGGTGACGGTTTTGGCGTCTGTACTGACTGAGTCGTCTGCGAAGTCTGCGGAACCTGCGCGGGCGGCGGCGGGGGAGGCGCAACTCGCGCAACCTGCATCGAGGGTGCCGCCGGTTTTGGTGTGCCGCCGGCACGCAGCACCTGGTCGGTGTAGCGGGCATTATCGCGGTCTGCGACGAGGCCTTGGGCAACCTGACGGCGCTCCTCATTCGAGGAGGCTTGCGGTGCCTGTTGAGGTACGGTCTTCAGCTGCGGAAAACTCCTCGTGTCTCCTGAGTCTGGCGCGCTTTGCGCCTGTGCGCGTTGCACCGCTTTCGAGCCCGCCTTGGGTGGGGCGTCGCCTGTGCCGCCAAATCCTTCGACCACCGAATCGTACCAGACAACGGGATTTCCCCAATCCGGCACGAATGAACAAGCGGATAGTGTCATTGATGCACCGAGGACAAGCATCGATGCAGCCCGCAACGGGCGTCGATCCACGACCGAATTCTTCGTCACGCTAATCCGTCTCATTGCCCTCTTCTCCAGGTCGGCAGATTCCCGATTTCCAGCGGTCACTGCACGGGTTTCCAGCATGGGTTCCTCTTATTTCCCCATTATGCCTCAATTTCAACCACTGGGTCGCCCGTCAGACCTAACAGTCTGCCAAAAAGTCCTGTGACGCGATCGCACCCATCCCTTTATGAATCCACACAGATATACTTGTCAAAGGGGCACCCGGTCGGGATGCATCACATTCCGTTCAACCTTGTCCGATACTTGCGCCCCAGTTCGGCATAATGCAATGCGGCATCGTTCATGTACTCGAGTTCATCCGGCCTCAACTCACGCATCAGTTTTGCCGGTGATCCCGCCCAGAGTTGCCCCGACGGGACGCATTTCCCAGGTGTCACCAATGCCCCGGCCGCGATCATTGCCCCACTCTGGACAATCGCACCGTCCATTACGGTAGCGCGCATCCCGATGTAACAGCCGTCCTCCAGAGTGCAGCCGTGAATGATCGCTCCATGCCCAATCGTGCAGCCGGACCCGATGAACGTCCCATGCGTCTTGCGCGTCACGTGAACGACCGTGCCGTCCTGAATGTTCGTATTCTCACCAACACGTATGATGTTGACGTCGCCCCGCAGCGTGCTGCCGTACCAGACATTACAGCCGCTGCCGATCTCGACATCACCGATGACCGTCGCCCCTTGGGCAAGAAACACATCCTCCGCTACGTTGGGCAGCGAATCTCCAAAAGGCAGGATGAGGCCACCGCCCCACTCGGTGGTGGGCGCGATGGTCATGGAAACATCGGCTCCTGTGCCAGTCCGGCGGTTTCTTCAAATCCGTACGCCACGTTCATGTTCTGAACGGCCTGGCCCGACCCACCCTTGACGAGATTATCGATTGCGGAAATCAGGATGGCGCGTCCGGGCACGCGGTCGGGGAATACCCCGATCAAACAATGGTTCGAGCCACGGACATGGCGCGTCGCCGGAACCGCACCTTGTTCCACGACTCGAACAAAGGGCTCGTTGTCGTAGCGCTTCTTCAAGACCTCACGTAGGTCGTCGGCACTGCTCGAACCCGAAATCTGGACGTAGATTGTGGCCAAGATTCCTCGGTTCATGGGCACCAGATGAGGCGTGAAATTCAAGGTTACGGCTGTTCCAGCAGCTCTGGATACCTCTTGCTCGATCTCAGGTGCGTGGCGGTGGTTTCCAATCCCATACGGATGTACACCCTCGGCAACCTCCGAGAATAGCGTGGCTTCCTTTAATGATCGTCCGGCACCGGAAACACCGGATTTGGCGTCGATGATGATGCCATCCGATTCGATGGCTTTGGCATCGATCAGGGGCAGCAAAGGCAAGAGGCTGGAGGTGGGATAACAGCCCGGGCAGGCTATGAGCCGGGTCTCACCGAGCGCCGGCCGCGCAAATTCGGTGAGACCATATACGGCTTCCGGCTGGAGTACGGGCGCCAGATGCTCATGGCCGTACCATTCAGCATATGTTTCGAAATCCGAGAGCCGGAAATCGGCCGAAAGATCGATCACCTTCACGTCTTTGGAGAGACCGGCGATAACGTCTTCTCGCCGCTCTGCCACAAGTTCATCGACGATGTCGTGCCCCGTGGCATGTAGCAGACCGGCAATTACCTCCTGTGTCGTTCCGTGCGGTAGCGCGCAGAACACGAGGTCGATATCGATCCCCGCCCATTCCACTTCGTCGATATGCAGGAAATCAGGAAGGCCCAACCCGCCGAGATGTGGAAATACGTCGCCCAACTGCTTCCCCGCATGACGGTCGGCAGTCAGCAGGGTGAGTTCGACGTTCTCGTGATGGGCGAGCAAGCGAACGAGCTCGGCACCGGTGTAACCGCTCGCACCGAGGATAGCGACTCGTAACTTGTTGGTCCCGCTCGTCACTGTCCTATCTCCTCAAGGTTCGTATCGACAGCCATGACCATTGCCGATCAAAAAAGGGCGCCCGTCAAGGCGCCCTTTAACTCGCATGCTCCACGCTGCGTGAAGTTCGGGTCGCCTAACGCTTCGAAAACTGGAAGCTACGTCGAGCCTTCCGCTTGCCGTATTTCTTGCGCTCCACAACACGGGAATCTCGTGTCAGGAAGCCTCCCGGCTTAAGGACCGAACGGAGGGCCGGTTCGAAATTGATCAAGGCGCGACTGAGGCCATGCCGTACGGCACCTGCCTGTCCAGACAATCCACCGCCTTTGACGGTGCACCATACATCGTACTGGTCCAGACGCGCTGCGGCGACGAGCGGCTGGTTAATGATCATCCGCAAGACCGGCCTGGCAAAATAACGCTCTCCTTCGCGTCCATTTACCGTCAGGTTTCCCTTGCCAGGCTTGATCCAGACACGTGCAACGGCATCCTTGCGCTTACCTGTCGCGTAGGCGCGCCCCTGTGCGTCAATCTTCGGCTCCGGGAGCGGCGCATCTTCCGGGACTGCAGCGGCCGGAGTTTCTTCAGGACCCTCTTTACCTGCGGCGCCCGCAACGGCGTTTCCGAGTTCCTTAAGGTCTGTGATCGTCTGCTGTTCGTCCGACATCTTCAGACCGTCCTCTTGTTCTTGGGATTGAGGGCCCCGACGTCCAGGACTTCGGGTTGTTGTGCTTCATGGGGGTGCTCCGCACCCGCGTACACCTTGAGGTTGGCCATCTGCACGCGCCCCAGCTTGTTGCGGGGCACCATTCGCTGAACCGCCTTGACGATCACCCGCTCGGGGTGTTTCCCATCCAACCAGTCAGCGGCCTGGCGGCTCTTGATCCCACCGGGATAGCCCGTGTGCCAGTAATAGGTCTTGTCGGAACGCTTACGCCCCGTCAGCCGGACCTTGTCCGCGTTGACGACAATGACGTTATCACCGCAATCAATATGTGGGGTATAAGTCGGCTTGTGCTTTCCGCGGAGACGGGTAGCAATGATCGTCGCCAGCCGGCCCAGTATGACGCCTTCGGCATCTACCACGATCCATTTCTTGTCCACGTCGGATGGCTTGGCAGAATAGGTCTTCATATCCTTGTCGCGCCGGTTATTCGGCTGCGCCCGCGTTTGAGCTGAACGGAATACTCGAACAAATTCACGCGTCTGTTCGACGGCGGCGGAGTATGCCACACCCGCGCGTCAAGTCAACGCAGATGATTACAATACCTTGGGATTTTCTTTCAGAATTTCAATATGTTAATTGGAGGTATTTGGATACCCCACAAAAATATTCGGGCTTACTCTGTCGATTCTGGCGGAATCGAATAGGTCGCCGTAACGTGCGCCGCCGGCTCAGGGTCGTCCTCGCTGTACAGGGACACCTCGCCCACTGCCAATCGTTTGCCAAGTTTTAGGATGCGCCCTTCCGCCACTATATCGACCATCGACGGTCGTCTAAGAAAATTGCATGTCAGGTTCGTGGTTACGGCGAGCTCCACCGGCCCCACCATGCCGAGCACCACCGCATACATTGTCGCGTCGGCGAGCCCCCTCAGTGCGGGCCCGGCTACCGTGCCGCCCGGACGCAAATGCTGTTCATCGACCGGCATCCGCATGCGCGCGGTGCCATAGCCGATTTCTTCGACCTGGTATCCCATGCGTCCGCCAAACGGAAGCTTGTCTGCCGCCAGCGCATTGAATTGCTCGGGTGTAATTTTGGGGTCAGACACGTGAACTCACCATTGGAATTCCGGCAATCCGATTTGCGGATGTCGTGCACCTGTCCCAAATATAATCCTGGCACCAGGCAATCAAGTAATTCTCAAACCAATGAACCCGCGATTGGCTGTGCGACAAAGGCCAAGCTATGATCGCGCGCAAATTGGACTGTAGAGAAAATCAGAAACGGACTTTATGGATTACGACTACTACTCAGACGCCCTGCTTCGCAAGATCCTGAACGTTACGAAGACCATCGCCATGGTCGGGGCCAGCGCGAACTGGAACCGGCCCAGTTTCTTCGCCATGAAGTATCTGCAGTCAAAGGGATATCGGGTCATTCCCGTGAACCCGATAGTGGCCGGTACAAAGATTCTCGGTGAAACAGCCTACGCAAATCTGAAGGACATCCCTGACAAGATCGATATGGTCGATATTTTCCGCAACTCGAAAGCCGCGGGACCAATCACCGACGAGGCCATCGAGATTGGTGCACCCGTAATCTGGATGCAACTCGGTGTTCGCAATGAAGATGCCGCCAAGCGCGCTGAGGAAGCCGGTGCCACGGTCATCATGAATCGCTGCCCCAAGATCGAATACGGTCGTCTTAACGCCGAACTCAGCTGGAGCGGCATCAATTCGGGGGTCATCTCCTCGAAACGCACCCGGAAGGCCAGTGGCCCAATGCGGCGCGGCGGCTTCTCCAGCAGACGGCACTAACCTCCACCGCGGATCCACCCCATCGCTTTTCGAAACGAGGTCACATCACCATGAGTTCGACACCCGAACAACCTGACGAGCAACCGCCGGGCGATGACGATAACTTTGAAGACTATGGGTTCGAGACCCTGGCGATTCACGCCGGCGCGGCCCCCGACCCCACGACGGGCGCGCGAACAACGCCAATTTACGCCACCGCTTCCTACGTCTTCGACGATGTCGATCACGCGGCATCTCTCTACAACCTCCAAACCTTCGGGTTCATGTATTCACGCCTGACGAATCCGACGGTATCCGTATTGGAAGAAAGGCTGGCAGCTCTCGAGAACGGACGCGGGGCAGTGGCGTGCGGCTCGGGTCACGCTGCGCAATTGCTGGCCTTCTCAACCCTGCTGCAAGCCGGAGACGAATTCGTTGCTGCACGGAATCTCTATGGTGGTTCCATCAACCAGTTCAGTTACGTATTCAAAAACTTTGGCTGGAACTGCCATTTCGTCGATCCCACCGATCCCGAGAATTTCCGGAAGGCCCTGACCCCAAAATGTAAGGCCATCTTCTGCGAGAATCTGGCTAATCCTGGCGGCATCATTGTCGACATAGAAAAGGTTGCGGAAATTGCCCATGAGGCTGGTATTCCGCTGATCGTCGACAACACCATCGCAACGCCATACCTCTGCAACCCCTTCGATTGGGGCGCCGATCTGATAACGCATTCACTGACGAAGTATCTATGCGGCCATGGTAATTCGTTGGGTGGAGCCGTAATCGAGTCGGGCAAGTTCGATTGGGCGCAGAACGACAAGTTCCCTGCGCTGAGCCAGCCGACTGAGTCCTATCATGGCATGACGTTTTACGAGACGTTTGGCGACTTCGGGTTCACCATGCATGCTCGTGCGGTAGGTTTGCGGGATCTTGGTCCGACGCTGTCTCCGTTCAACGCATTCCTCATCATCACCGGCATTGAAACGCTGGGACTGCGAATGGAGCGTCATGTCCAGAATGCCCAGGCCGTGGCTGAATTCTTGGAAAAACACCCCAAGGTCGACTGGGTGTCCTACGCCGGACTCAAGTCGAGTGAGTTCTATGACCTCGCGCAGAAATACATGCCCAAGGGCCCAGGCGGATTGTTCACGATCGGCCTCAAGGATGGATACGACGCGGGAGTGAGGATGGTAGAGGCCTGCGAACTCTGCTCGCACCTTGCCAATGTCGGCGATACGCGCACGCTGATCCTGCATCCGGCTTCGACCACACACCGCCAGTTGACCGAAGAGCAGCAGCGCGCTTCAGGATCGGGCCCGGAAGTCATTCGTCTCTCCATCGGCCTCGAGACCGCCTCCGATATCATCCGCGACCTCGATCAGGCTCTCTCAGCAGCATAAAGGCAGACGTGGCCCGTTCGACCAATGCGCCTCAAGGAGTTCCAAGATGAGTTTCGCTGGAATTAGTTATGTTGCGGTCCTTGCCGCTGCTGTCGCAGCCTTTGCTCTCGGCGCAGCATGGCATGGAATTCTGGGCAAGAGATGGATGGCAGCTGTCGGCATGACCGAACAGCCGAAGCAGACACCAGCACCATTCATTATGGCCTTCGCATGCCAGGCCGTGATGGCCTGGGTCCTGGTCGGCGTGATCGGTCATTTGGGAGACGTCACACTCACGAATTCCCTGATCACGGCAGCATTCGTCTGGGGCGGTTTTGTGCTCACCACCATGCTCATCAATCACCGCTTTCAGGGTGCCACCTGATCACTCTCCGTCATCGATGGTGGCCACTGGCTCGGCGTACTTCTCATCATGGGATTGGTGATCGGCCTCATCGGCGTATAGCCACGAGCTGAAACCAGCTCCTTCGAAGCAGAAAGCGGCGGACAGACGTCAAAAGGACGACCCCTCCTCCTTGAGGAATTCGACCTCATCTGGAGTGCTTTCGCGCCCCAGAACCGCGCTGCGATGTGGAAACCGACCGAAGCGTTCGACAATTCGAAGATGCTGACGGGCATAATCCTGCAGCAGTTCATTCTCTGTTCGCTCATCGGCGAGCCGCACGCATTCCACTTGATCTTCGAGATTCTCACTGTGAATCAACGGCATATATAGAAACTGCCTGTGATGGTCCTTGAACGATGGATCACGGTCGTCGTCGCGGGCGAGCGCAGACTTTGTGATTGCAAGCGCTGGCGTCACTGGCAAAAGACCAGTCACTGTCACGAAACAAATTTCGGGGAAACTGATCGAGCACGATTACCAATGCCAGGGCACCGAGCGGCGTGGTTTGCCAGTCGTCCAACAACCCCTCGTTCGCGGCACCGTAGGTATCGCCAGATCGCTCCCTTATGCGCCCATCAAATTCTGCGTTCTTGGTGAACCAGTCCTCCGGTGTGGATTCATCGAACCAGAATGCCAAGACATCCTTCGGCGTCGCATTGCTCATCCTTCGGCAACCTCGGTGACGGGGGCGCTAAAACTCCGCCGCTTTGCAGATGACATAGGTGTACACACCATCTTCTTCCCCCGCTGACACAAGCTCCTGACCGGTTGTCTCGCAGAAGAGGCGGATATCGATATAGGAGGTGGGGTCGGTAGCCATAACCTTCAGGGTCTCACCGATGGCCACGTCTTTCAGCGCCAGGCGGGTCCGGATCAACGGCATGGGACAATTCAGTCCCTTGGCGTCCAGTGTTGCCCCCATCGCTCGCCCCCGCGACCAACTTAAGGTTGAAATGGAAATCCAGCACTCTCGAAGGTTCAGCGGCGCAGTCTACCGGAACCAACGTCTTCCGCAAATCGCGCATATCGGGACACGTGCCATCAGTGGAGGATCATCATGCCGACGGAAAGCATAATCATTGCAATGGCAATGGTGCTGGTGACCCGTTTGATCTGAAGACGCTCCTGGGCTACATCGTCAAACGTCTTTCCTACTGAGGCCAAGCGTTCCTCTTCGACACGGAAGGCAATCTCCTGCATTTCTCGAGCGTGGGGTACCGGATGGTATATACCTGGATTCAGGGTCTTTTCCGGCACATCCGACCGCAGGCTTGTACGCCAATCGGGCGACCGCAGGGCGAGGCAACCAGCAATGGTGACACCAAGCCACCCAGCCATTTGGTACAGCATGGCCGCAAGTCCCATGCAGACCAGGAGGCGCAGGTACGCGATGAGTTTCGCTTGCCGATCCGTGAGCCATATGTCGCCACTTCACATTATGGACGCGCGCCCAACAGGCCCTTCCATGTCGGATACACGAACTCCACATCATAAGGGATGATGGAAGATCAGGGAATTGGGGTCAAAATCGGTTTCTACCGCAAATCCATGACCAGCAGGGAGGCACTGATCTGACGGCCAGTTGGATCAAGGCCTCTGTCTCAGACACGGTGGCCTCGCCCCGGTCGTGCGAATTCGAACACACGGGTTTTGAACAGGAGTTGAGCTACGAGTATCGGTGGTGGGTTCTGTCTGGCGACAAAAACGGCTTCACCGCGCTCGGTAAAGGTGGACAATTCATTCACATCTTCCCGGAGATGGATACCGTTGTGGTGCAACTTGGTGATTGGGACGGTTTCTCGCGCGATGAAATCAGCAATTCCCTGTGCGAGTCATTCGTCGTCCACCGCTTATTGTCTGAGTACGGCTGGTAGAGAGTCGGAGGTATCGTCATCGAGCAAAGAGTCAGCATCATCTCGCTTGCCGCCGGAGATCTCGAAAGAAGCACCACCTTTTACGAGAGCCTGGGATGGCATCGGTCCTTCGCCGCCGCAGAGGGCATCGCGTTCTTCCAGATCGGCGGCCTCGCTTTCTCTCTTTATCCCCGTGACAGCATGGCAAGGGACATCGGAGTTCCCGCCGACGGATCCGGATTTGCCGGTTTCGCTCTTGCCCACAATACTCGCGAGAAGGGCAGCGTAGACGCTGTATTGCAAGAAACCCAACAGGCAGGCGGACAGATCGTCAGAGGGGCCGCGGATCAATTCTGGGGCGGATATGCTGAATGCCTCGCGGACCCGGATGGACATCTCTGGGAGGTTGCCTGGAACCCGCATTTTCCCATTTCTGAGAACGGAAGCATCACGCTGCCCGATTAGATCTCACACCAAGGCAGGACAACAAAAATGTGCGACCCCACTCACGAACCGGTCGGCACCTAGCAGAGCTGGATCGATATACCCGAGCCAGAAATCAGAACTGCATCTGGTGGCTGGATCGATCTCACTCACGTTTTCAGCGAATCCATGCCCAAGGTGCGGCATGTTTCGCCACCCAGTTTTCCGATGACTTACCGGCTGCCCGATGACTATCCCAATGTGACTGAGATCCACATGAGTGTGCACACCGGCACGCATCTCGATTCACCCTTTCACTTCATCAACGATGGTCCCGGCATGGATGCGTTACCTCTGGAGCGCATGTACGGACCCGGCGTCGTCTGGCATCTACCCGACGTTGAGGCCTATAAAGTGGTCGAGCCAGAAGACCTCATGGCCTGTACGCCGGAACTACAACCCGGCGATATCTTGCTCCTCGACACCGGGTGGTGGGACAAGTGCGGCGGCACGCCGGAATATGAGAAGTTCCCATGCCTCAGTCAGGCGGCCGCCGAATGGCTCGTGGAAATGCGTTGCAAGTTGGTAGGCATCGACAATGGCACGCCAGAGATGGCCAAGGACATGCGGCCCGAGGGCTGGAAGTGGCCGGTACACCACACATTGTTTTCACGGGGTGTGCTTGTAGGCGAATTCGTTCGCAACATGAAGGCGCTGGCGGGTCAGCGGGTAGAGGTCTTGTTTCTCGCACTCAATCTCGCCGGTGCAGATGGCGCTCCTGCTCGCGTGATTTCCCGACCCATTAACTAGGTTCCGTGGAGTTTCAGCGTGGATTCGACTTTGCGTGCCCTACCCGCTTCAATGGCCGTCAAATCGAAACCCCACCACAGGAAGGGACAAGATGAAAATTGGACTTCACTTCCCGCAAGCCGAGATCGGCGCGGATTTCAAGGTTATTCGCGATTTCGTGCAGACGGCTGAGGAACTCGGCTTCAGCCACATCAACGTTCCCGATCACGTCATCCAGACACAGACACCGCGCGGACCGCGACCGCTCGCCGACAACTACACGACAGCGTTTCCCCATCATGAAACGATGACAACACTCGCTTTCATCGCCGGTGTTACCACAACCATCGGTGTCAGCTCGGCAGTCATCATCATGCCTCAGCGTCCGGCGGTACTGACCGCCAAACAAGCAGCCCAGATCGATGTGCTGAGCGGTGGTCGCATGCGGCTCGCCATCGGAATCGGATGGAACGAACCCGAGTACGAAGCCCTCGACATGAACTTCCGCAATCGCGCTACACGCATTGAAGAGCAGATCGAGGTATGCCGGAGGCTGTGGACGGAAGAACACGTCACCTACGAAGGCAAGTATCACACGATCAATGACGCGGGCTTCGCGCCGATGCCCATCCAGAGACCCATCCCGATCTGGATCGGGGCGATCGCCAATCCTGCCGTCAAGCGTGCGGGACGCCTCGCCGATGGCTGGCTTGTGATTGCTATGGACCAGCCGGGCGACGATACAAAAGCCAAGTTCGACAGTTTTTATGCGGCGGCGGAAGGCGCCGGACGCGATCCCAAATCACTCGGTATCGAGGCAACGGTCTGGGCAGGTGAGGACGAGGATGTGAACGATTGGATGAACACGGCACAGGCCTGGAAGGATCTGGGCGTAACCCAGCTCCTGTTCCGGCCTCGTGGTCAGCTTCCAGCGATCCAGTCGGCCATCCAGAAATTCGCCCCCGCCATAAAGGATATTTAGCAGAAACCGGTCGTGTGATGTCATGACCACATACACGATCGGTCACACCAAGACTCCGGCGCGGGAATTCTTTGGAAAGCTTTCCAACGCGGGTGTGCGGCGCGTCATCGATGTGCGCCTGAAGAACACGCCAGCCCTGGCCGGCTATGCCCGCAAGGATGACCTCGCTTACTTCCTGGAGGCATTTTCGGGAATCCATTACGTGCACGCGCCCGAGTTGTCGCCGGACGAGGAACTGTTCACCGACTATAAGAAGAACGGTCTGCCCTGGGACGATTACGAACCGCGGTTTCTCTCCTTGATGGCATCCCGCGAAATCGAGAAAAAGATCGATCCGGCGCTGTTGGAGAACACCTGCCTGCTGTGCGCCGAGAAGACACCGCACGAATGCCACCGCCGCCTCGTTCTGGAATACCTTCAGGACAAATGAGGCACGTCACTCGACGTCGTGCATCTGTAGGCCGGGAAATGTGTGTTGCCCGCCCGGGGCAACCCTAGGTCACGGGTGTCGAGAATTCGCCGACGGTGGGCACTTCGGATTCGTACCAGCGGCCGTACCGGTTGGAGAGAAATTCGTTCAAATCGACGTCTTCCTGGCGGACAAATCCCTGCTGCGGCAGATTTCCGGAACACACAAGATCCACAACGGCGCACATCCCTGCTGCCGTTGTAACCTGAATTGCGCTGCGTCGAATGCCCCCGATATCCGCCGGGTAGATCTTGCGGGCAAAGGACTCCTGCATCAGGCGGCCCCCTTGCTCGCCACTGACCGAGACGAAGATCAGCACGACATCCTGCGTGGTCATCGGCACTGCATGTTCGAGCACATCCTTGAAGACATCGCGCCGTTCGCACAAGCGTGACTCCCGAGCCAGCAGTCGCACGAGATCACGATGTCCGGGGTAGCACACCGTCTTGTAGTCGAGATGGGTGACCTTGCCATCGAAGGTCGCGCACAACGTGCCAAGGCCACCTGAGGTGTTGAACGCTTCGTATGTGATTCCATCGAGCGAGAAGGTCTCGTACCCGTCCAGCGCACGCACTTCCATGCGCCAGTCATCGGCGATCACTTCGCACGGATTGCA
>CEUN01182275.1_pt1 | contig 15370 bp, 23 predicted proteins | sample 361501 | NCBI WGS metagenome assembly CEUN01 (sample SAMEA2622801, study PRJEB7988) | marine metagenome | biome: marine biome (ENVO:00000447); feature: marine epipelagic mixed layer (ENVO:xxxxxxxxx); material: "saline water (ENVO:00002010), including plankton (ENVO:xxxxxxxx)" | depth 120 m | reverse complement strand
TTTCAACAAGTTGGACATGGAATGTATGTTCGCTTTTCTCCTGGTGTTTATTCTACAAATGATGAATGGGAATTAGAAGTATCAGCTCCTGAATATTTAGATCAATCATCAACGTCAATAAAATATGCCTATAATTCGAGGATTGCTTAATGGCTATTACTTTTGAGAACGTTCATTATGATCGAGTGATTGATTCGTTGAATACTTTATTAAGCAATGAATTTAGTATTCCTGTAAGATATGATGAATATACGCTTCCACAATCTTTTCTATTATTACCACAAAGTGATGACCTGGCTGAAGTATTGACCTTTGGTCAAACTAGAGAATATGGAGTATTGATTGGATACCAATTAAAGATAGGTGGAAAATATGGGCGGCAAAATATGAAACAAGTATCAAGTAAGGCGGAACAAGTCAAAAGATTAATATTAAATAATACGTCATATTCGCCTTCAAATTCTTATAAATGGCATGGGGCTAATATAACATCAATCGAATATGAAATAGATGAAGATGATCCAAGTTTATTAAGGGCATTGATGACATTTAATTGTACAGTAACGGAGGTTGCATAATGAAAATTAAAGCAAGAAAAAATAAATTACATAGGGTTAATGCTAACTCTATTCTTTGCGACAGAAAGTCTTTGGATGAATTAAAAGAAGGCAAAGTTGTAGATATATCTGATGAAGCTGCTGAAGAGCTGCTTAATATGGGTATGGTTAAAAAAAGTAACAATAAAAAAAAGGAGTCTAAATAATGGCTGATACAAGAGTTCTACCCATAAGCTCGGTTAAATACGGCTTAAAGGCAGAAACAAGTTTTGGAGTTGGTTTAGATAGTTCTGGCGATGATGGAACTGCGTATTTAACGCAACCAGTTGTTCAAGCACAAAAACCAACATTTAATATTCAACGTGAATCTAGATTATTATCTGGTAGAGGAACAGTTAAGAATGCTGCTGATACTATAATAAATGCAAGAGGCGGAACAGTTACGATGCCTTTTGATATGTTAGCAACACCTCGAACTTTAGCTCAACACATGTTATTAGTTGGGCAAGAAAGTGGAACTAGCGGATCAACTGTACATGAAATGGAAATTGATGGTTCAAGCAATGCAAGTTCTATAGGTGGTTCTATATCTTCAGGAATACCACATAGTTGTAATCTAGCTTATTATCCAGCTGCTGGTGAAGGTATTAAAGTTTGTGGTGTAATATGTTCAGATTTGACATTATCTGGCGATATAACAGCAAATAATGGCCTTTTAAGTATATCAGGGAATTATTGGTCAGGTTTTTCTAATCCATTATCAACGTCTAGTGTTTTAGAGCAAACATTTAATGGAAGTTGGGTGGATGCAGAAACCACTTATTATAATTTACTAGATGCAGATACACGAACTTTAGATGTAGAAGGTAACGCAACACAAACATTTATAATGAAATCATTTAATTTTAATATTTCAAATGGTGTAAATCGAGTCGGATTTGATACAAATGGAAATGCAGAAGCGTATGCGTTTCCTGAATATGTTGTAACTGGTGATTTAACAATAAAATATGATGACGAATTTGATTATGGTTCTGGTAATAATGTTATTCAAGATTTTCTTGATGGAGATACATTATCACTTGCAATTAATATTGGTGATGGAACTGTAAGTTCTGAAGGCGAAATGAATATAGCAGCAGAAATACAATACACAGGCGATCCTGGTCAAGATATTTCTGAGAATGGTATATTTCATACATTGCCTTTTGAATGCGTACAAAACAGTTCAACAGAAGCGTTTAAAATATCATCATTTAAAAATGAAGCAGTAACTGCTTGGTAATAAATAAAGGGAGGCTTAATGATAGTAGAAGCGTTAGACAAAGAATGGAACGTAAATGATTGCACATACAAACAAAGGCGAGAACTCCACGCTTTAAATGCAAAAGTGTGGTGGGAAGGCAAACAAGATGTTGGTGCATATTATGAACTATTGGATAAAGTGAGTGAAATTGCTGGACTTGGTGAAAATGATTTTGATGATATGCGTATGAGTGATATTGATATTGTTCTCCAGACAATTTTTATAGATTATCTTGGTCTATCAAAAAAAGCAATAGGGGATTGAGCCTTGCGACTTGGTGTTGGGCGAAATCATCGCCAAAGTCGCCTGATGTATATAAAGCCCTCCCAAACGGCCAATTTAGGCCATATTCTGCTCGATCCCCTGTTGATGGTAAGCGTAAGCAATATGAAAGTATTGAGGATGTATTAAATGAGGTCGATCTTCTTGAGGAACAAAACAAGAAATACCCTACTGGTCAATATCTGTATCTTCTTGTTCCTTTATTCGCTGACGTTAACCATCTTATTGATGAGTGGATGTGGGAAATGATACAAGAATATAATTATGTTAATCGCTTTAATGTATCACTAGGGAATTTGGATGACGTTTCTGCACATCGTTTAGATTGCTTTACTATTATAGAAAATGAATTAAATAATATAGCTAAATACGAAAGAGAAAATGGCTGATAAAAATTTAAGAATAAAAGTATCAACGCAAGGTGCAAAAAAAGCTAGTAAAGAACTTGGTGGTGTTGATAATAGATTAAAAGGATTAGCAAAGTCTGCTGCATTAGCCGCTGCTGGGTTTTTTGGTGCAAGAGCTTTATTATCTGGTATGAAAGAAGCGATACGACTTGCTGGAATACAAGAAGAAGCAGAAAAGAAATTGTCTATTGCTTTAGGTGGGAATACTTCCGCTTTATTAAAACAAGCATCTGCGTTACAACAAGTTACAACCGCTGGTGATGAAGCAATTATAGAGCAACAAGCATTCCTTGCTTCATTAAAATTTACAGAAGAACAAATAAAAGAAATCATCCCAGTTGCTTTAGATTTATCTGCTGCAACAGGAATATCTTTAGAATCTGCTGTAAGAAATACTGCAAAAACATTTTCTGGTTTATCAGGCGAACTTGGTGAATTAATCCCACAATTAAGAGGATTGACGGCAGAAGAAATGAAAGCTGGAGAAGCAGTTAAAGTAATGGCTGATCTGTTTGGCGGTCAAGCAACAGAACAAGCCCAAACAATGACTGGTGCAATAGAACAAGCAAAAAATGTAATGGGGGATGCAGCAGAAGAAATCGGTACATTGTTAAGCCCAGCAGTTGTTAGTATTGCAAAAGAATTAAAATTTGTTGCTGGATTTTGGGCTGAGTGGACTGGGAACATTAATAAAAATAAAGAAGAATTAAATCCTGTTAGTTCTCAACTTGACGAAGTTAATAAAAAGATAAAAGAACAAGCTAGTCTTATTGCACAACAAACATCTCCAGCTTATGCAGAATTAACAGCAAGAAGAGCTGAATTTAATGAATTAACAATTTTTGATCAGGTTGCACTAGACACAAAACTTTTAAATGAAAATCAAGAAACTTTAGATAAATTAAACGAAAAGAAAAAAACATTATTAGAATTAAAAAAAGAAGATTTAGGAACACCACCACCAGAACCTGATATTAAAAGAGTTCAAGATGAAATAGGTGCAAATGCTGAACTTGTAGATGTTAAAAAAGTATTAGGCGAAATGGAAGCTGGTTTTGATGAAGAATCTGTAAAAGCAAAAGAAGAAAAACTAAAACTTATTCAAGATGAATTAAAACAAGCCGCACTTGTTCAAGGATCAGCTCAAGATGCAATGAAAGCAGTGGTAAGAGCAGAATCTATGGAAGCTGTATCTGGATTAATTGCAAGTATTTTAAAAACTGTTCCTTTTCCAGCGAATCTAATTTTAGCTGCTGGTGCTGGTGCTACTGCATCGAAATTAATTGATAAGGGTTTATCTAGTTTTGCTCAAGGTGGAGATTTTGTAACAAGTGGGCCTCAAATGATGATGGTTGGAGATAATCCTGGCGGAAGGGAACGAGTACAAGTAACACCATTATCTTCTCCTAACGTAAATGGCCCACAACAAGGAGTAACAGTTAATATATCAGGCGGTGTAGTACAAGATGATTATGTTCGCAATGAATTAATCCCAGCATTAAATAAAGCAACTGGTACTGGTGCTAGTTTAAATGCTTAGTTTTGATAGTTCTTTATCTAACGCTCTAGCGAATAGAAACACAACATCCTTTTGGGTGTTAAAATTATATTATAATGATGAATCTGAATTTATAGGTGTATCTGATACGCATCGGGTTGATGGCTCGGATATATATTATGGTCTTGTATCGTCATGGGGCAATTTACAGCAATCATTAAATTTTTATAGATTTACAACTTCTGCTTCTAGCATGACAATTAATTTAATTAATGCTGAACGATCAATAAAAGGCGGAAGATTTAGCGATCTGTTATCATCGTATAATTTTGCTAATCGCAAATGGGAATTGTTCCAAAATACTTCACAAGCTGGAACATACGATACTGCTGCAAGAATGATCGGTAATGGTATTATTAATGGCGAAATAAAATATACTACAGAAAACATATCTTTTACTTTGTTAGATAATTCTTCACGTTATCACAAGTTAGTTCCTTATCATTCAGTAGATGCTTCAACATACCCGAATGCACCAAGTAACAATTATGGTTCGCCAGTTCCGATGTCCTTTGGTGATTTTGGACAAGAAACAGATAAGGGTGATTTTGAAAATCATTTTGTTAAAAGTCATTTTCCAGCTATTGTAGTTAATAAAGAAGATTCAAGCGGTTATGTAAATGCCTTACCAGATACAGATCAGGGTTATGTTGATATAGGTGGAACAACAAGAAATGATAGAGTTAAATTAAATCAACTTTATGCAAACAATGTATATCTAGGAATTAAAAAACAATATTTGCAATGTGCGACTTCTAATGTAATTGTAGGTAATGCGTCTGCTGGTTCAGATGACACTCCTGGCTCAGATGGAGAAAATATAATAAAATTCAAAGGTACATCTTTTTTTGGATATTTTGATTTTGAAAGCGTTTCTGTTGCTGGGCCTGTATCTAATACAGATGAATTAATAGATCGCAATTTTTCAACAGTTGAAGAATTTGGATGTACTAACGGATCGCAATCAATAGAATTACGATTTCCTAAAATACCTAAAGTTGGAATGCTAACTGCTTCTAGCAAGGTTGATATTATTATGTTTACAACTTCTGCAACAACTGGAAGCGTAGATGATTTTGAAATAGATGATCCTGGCACAAATGTTCCTTTAACATTTAATACTTCAGCAGATTTAACTCAAACTGTTGCATTTCATAGTACCGCTTTTGATGCAACACAAAGAGAATCATTAGATTTAACTTCAACGGATTTAAAACTTAAAATTACTGACAGTTCAGGTTCTTCAGCAGCGGTAATAGGGCAAGTTGGTTTACAAGTAGAATTTGCAGCAGATCAAGATTTTACAAGGCCAGTATATCAAAGAGAAACTATTTATACTGGTTCAATAAATGATCCAGGCGGATATAAGATAGTCAATACAGAAGTTGATACGGCATTAAATGCTCAAAATTTAGACTATATATATTATGCTGGTAAAGGTAGAGAATATGGTGCTTGGGTTGATGATTCAAGAGATAATGGGTATGATGAACTTTCTCTAATTGAGAATGGAGTCTATATAATTGAAGATATTTTAAGAAATGAATGTGGTCTTACTTCTTCGCAAATAGATTATGCAACTTTTGATACTTCTGGTAATTCGACAAACGGACATATAGTTGATACATTTAATGAAGATAATGTTAATCATATAAAGTTTGCATTTAGTAATTATAAATTTATCAACTCAAAAGAATTAATTGATGGAATAGCAAAACAATGTTGCTCGTATGTGTTTTTAAGCGGTGATGGATTATTTAAAATCAAAACATTAAGAAGAACTGGCGATTATAGTAGTGCAGATAAAACTGTAGATTTTAACGATATAAATTTAAAATCAATATCTAAAACACCATTAAGCCAAGTAAAGAATGATATTACAGTAAATTATGCGTTTGATTATCAAGCAGAATCATTTACCAAATCAGTTAATACAAGCGATTCTACAAGCTATGGAACTGGAGTTAGTGGAAACAATCAAACATTAAAATTAAAACTTGATGCGTTTGGAATTATAGATACAACTACTGCAACACAATTAGCAGATGCGTATAAAGAATTATTTAAAGATCAGAAAGTTGTACTAGACTTTCAATGTATGAATCCCAAATATAACGATTTAGAAATAGGTGATATTGTAAAATTTTCAAACTGGGATTCTAATATAAAGATATATGGAGCAGCAATGGGAACAGATTATTATATAGTACAAAGTATATCAAAGACTCCATCAACAAGTTCAATTAAAGCTATAAAGGTGAGCTAATGGCAAATATGAATGTAAAGACACCAAGATTTTATGTAGATACAATCAATTATTTATTAAGTAGGGGTGTAGCACAAAACGGAGCATTTGACGTAACAGGAAGTGGTGGAGTATTTCAAGGAATACAAACAGGATCAGAAGCTGAACTATTTGATATGAACCCTTTGAATAAAGTCGATTTTGACACTTCAGCTAATACGACAGATCATGTATTAGTTACGATTGATACACAAAGTGCTTCAAGCAAAAAGAATTTTATCGCTATATTAAATCACAATTTAAAATCAGCTAAAGGCAAGATTAGAATATTTGCTGGAAATGAAAATACTGATCATACAGCAGTCGATGGCGGAAACGCAGAAACAGGCGATGTTGATTGGTCAAGTATGAATGTAACAGAAGTTGTAAACGCTGATACACTTACTGACGGAAGTGGCGATACAAGCAAAACGATTGAACCAAGTACCGATGGAAGTACAATATTTACATTTGACGAAACAGCGTTAAGATATTGGGGCATTCAATTTGAAGGAGCAGACGGATATTCTGGTAGTGCGACTAATGAAATTTGGGATTCTTCTACAGATTTTTTCGTAGGCTGCATATTGATCGGAGAATATTTTGATGCACCTCATGCCCCAGATTTAGAAATTCAAAGACAAATAATATTTGATGGTGTAGATGTATTAGAATCTAATGGTGGAAAACGATTTGCTAATATGCGACATGGCGGAAGAACGCATACTGCAACAAGTAAATCACCATTTTCTTTAGGTTATCCTGGTCAAGAAGGATATGGAGGAAGGTTAGCTTATGATGTTAATTTTTCATTTTTAGCTTCTAGCGAATTAATGCCTAATAGATATGAATCATTAGTTCATACAGATGATACAGTAGTTTCTGATGTATGGAATAAAACAAATGGCCCTCATATTCCTTTTATCTTTTCTTGTGATAATACTTCAACAGGAAGTAATGCAGAATCGGAGCATATATTCGCAAGATTTGCCCAAAATTCTCTTAATATGTCGCAAGTTGCAAACGATTATTGGAATGTTTCTATCAGGATAGAGGAAGAATTTTAAAACTTTTTTAATTTTTTTGTTTCTTTTTTGGTTTTTATGCCTTAATATTATAGCGATGCAATTAAGAAACATAAACAAAATTGATACTAGCGAGAGTAATTATTCTGGAGTTCCTCTCCACTTAATTGCATCCACTCTCGCTAGTACAGAAATGGATGCAATATAATGAATAACAAATCACAACAAATAGCAGATATAATGTATGAGCTTGAAATGTTAAAAGAAGAGCTTGATGGCTTAGTTGAAGGAACAGAAAACGAAGCACATTATAAAGCTTACGGCAGATATGGTTTTGATCGGTTATTAGGTAATGGAAACCCTTATGACGAATCATTACAAACTATAATAGATTCATTATCAAAAGAGGTGGCATAATGGATTACAACGGATGGACAAATTGGGAAACTTGGAATTTTATGCTTTGGATAAATAATGAAGAAAGGCTATATAATATTGTTTTAGGAGCAGCTCATGATTTTGAGATACATAAATTCTTTATTAAATTTCTTGAAAAAACGGCAGCTGAAATAGTAGGCACTGAATTATGCTTAGATCTAAAAAGTGAAGATATTAAAAATATTAACTTTGAAGAGATCGCAGAAGCAATAAAAGAGGAGGTGGTATAATGAATAACGGAGGAATATGGGTAACAAAAAAAGAGATTAGTGCTGATGATCTTGATGTTGGTGTAAATATAAAAACAAAGCAAGAATTGAATGGAGGTCGGTTTTTATATTCTAAATATCTTATAAATAAAGTAATGCCTAAGACATTAGATGTTACAGAAATAACCCATGTTGATCATGGCGATGAACGATCATTTAGAGGTTATAGAGAAAATAAAGATATGACTATTAGCTTGATAAATTACGAATCTCGCCATGGTAGTGGAATGATAGAAATATTTATACCAAATAAAGAAGAGGGTAAATAATTTATGAGCGACACAACCCCCTCTAAAGCCATGAGTAAACAAGGCGAGTTGCGTTGTGATCAGACAAAACCAAACAAATCTGTGTCGCTGAAGGGGGCTGGTTCTACTCCATATGAGGACGAGACAAGTCAGAATCAGCCCTCTGTTAAGGATAATAAGATGTATCGAGTGCATCCTATTACAATACATGATTTAAAAATGAAAGCCACACATATCTGGCAATATACAGAAGCTGGTTGCGAAACTGTAGAACAAGGCAATATAGCTTTAAAAGAAATTAGTAGAATTATTGATGAAATTGTTGAACTTGAACAAACAATAGTGGAGGTTAAATGAAAATCAGCTCTAGTGAATTAACTATTATGATAAAAGCCTTACGATGTTTAAGGCAATATAAAATTAGTTTAAAAGAAGATGTACGAGAAGTTAATGATTTATTGCAAAAGCTAGAACCAGTTGAAATAAGAAACTTAGAAGATAAGCAGCAAATGGAAGATCAAGCTGTTAAGAAAAAAGAAATAGAAAACCAGGTAAATCCGCAAACTGGAGGCTTAGTTAAAGATGAAGCGACCAATTAAGACGTTTAAGATGCAGAGAATGGTCTATAAGGCTCGTAATATGCCCTATATCACGATAAAACGATCTCGCTTAGTTAACTATTGGAATGAAGGATTTAAGACTGTTAAGGTGCATTTTACAAACGATAAGCAAAATGGCCCATATTTCATAGATTTAACCGAAGTAAAAGAAAAAGCTGAACTTACTACGCAAGAATATAAAAAAGGTTGCCCTGTTGAGGCTTATCTATTCACAAAACCATTATTAGAACAAATGACTATTGAAACCCAAAATATATTATAGGAGGCAAAATGTTAAGAGAGGCTTATAAAGTACAAAATATCAATAATAAAATTTCAAAAGCTGGTTTGATTAGAATGTATCGAGGACTTTTAAAAAAGAATAAGATAAAAGAAGATGGTGCAAAACTGGGTGCATACAATAACAGACTAAAAAAATTATTAAGAGATTAAATGTTTTATCCTATTGACTTAGGTTGGATTTTGATTGCAGCAGCTTTTATATTATGGTCAATTCTTATAATAAAAGGTCTTAGATGAAAGACTATAAATATTTTGCGTATATTCAGTGTGAAAATTCAGAAGGATTTTATCTAGTTGAAGTTGTTGCTGATAAATTAAAAGATTTGATTAAAGGGATCGAATACAAATTAAAATCATATAAATATTCTGATCCTGAATGTTACAAAATTTTGGAGAATGGCAAAAACATAACCTCGGAGGTTCTATGTCAACTAAACAAGTAACAAATGGTATTATAAACTTAATGCTCGATTTAACCTTATATTTAGGCGATAAGATCGAGAAAAACGGAAAACCCTTGCTAATGTTCGGAGTCGGCTATTTAGCTGCTCATATCATTGCTTGGATAGTCTAGGAGGGCTAATGAAAAACGTAAAACTAACAAATAAAGATCGTCATCAAGGTGTGCATACTGTACAATTTGCTTACGATGTTACAAGTGCTAAAGTTGAGGAATTTATGGATAAACCTCAATATTTGATAACAGCTATTAATTTAGGTCAACCATTATATTCTTTTACTAGTAAAGAAGATAATAAAGATGTATTAGTTGAAGCCGGTGAAGAATTCGAATTAAAAATGACGGAATTCTTTTATAAGAAAGTAGCAGGATATAAAAAAGATGATGTTATAACGATTGATTGTAGATATAGCGATAAATGGAATTATGCAATAGCTAGAACGAATACTGTTAATGTTCCCAACACTCAAACATATAGCAATGGAGCTGCTACAATTCCAGATGCTGCAAGTCGAATGGCCTTGGCCAAGCATGATAAAAGAATAGTTGCGGAAGGTCAAGTTCGTTTTGGATTTGCTAAAGAAGCGTTCAGGATGGGGTTAGAATTAAATAAAGGTACAAAGACAAGGATTGAAGAATTTACAGATTATGTAATGACGGAAAGATATGCTAATACAGTTGAGCCGCCATCGCCTAATGATCCTGATTCAAGGCCAAAGCCACCACCTCATACAGATGCGGAAGTTCCACAAGAAGAAGAAGCCTTACCCTTTTGATCAGAAGAACAAAATTGGATAAGGTCTTTTCTGAATTGATAAGACGCAAATCACAGGGGGTTTGTGCAATAAGTAGGGTGATGCCTGACGAGTGCAAATCTCCTGTGAATAACTGGAAGTATAATATGGATTGTTCTCATACTGGTTTTGGAAGAAGAAAGCAATCGGTTCGTTATTCTTTCTTAAATTGTGATGCAGTTTGTAAAGGATGTCATCGTAAATTGGGCGAACATCCTATGTTAGCAGTTGAATATAAACGCAAACAATTAGGCGAAAAGAAGTTTCAACAATTAATAAAAGAAGCCAATACAATATGTAAACGCACTAAAGCGGATAAAGAAGAATTGTATCAAGACTTAAAAAAACAATTAAAGCAGCTAGATCAGGATTTTGATTATGTCTAAACGATTTACGGATACCGATAAATTTAAAAAGGTTTGGTTTCGTAAGTTAAGTAATGATAATAAAGTATTTTGGATGTATTTATTAGATCAATGCAATCATGCTGGAATCTGGGAAGTTGATTTTGAATTAGCTCATTTCTTTTGCAATGGTATAGATGAGAAAGAAATCCGCCAGGTATTCAAAAAGCAATACCAAGAAATAGATAATGGAAAACGCTGGTTTATTAAAGACTTTATAGATTTTCAATATGGCCAATTAAATGAAAATAATCGTGCTCATTTATCAGTTATTAACATATTAACAAAATACAAATTATATAAAAATAAGGGGCTTATAAGACCCTTACAAGGGTATAAAGATAAAGACAAAGATAAAGATAAGGTTAAAGATAAAGAAAAAAAGGCTGATCAGATAAATAAAATTCTTCTTGATTTGCCTACTTTACAAAAAGAATTTCCTAATATTGATGTTGACCATGAATTTATCAAATGGTGTGATTGGATGTTGGCCAATGGTAAAACATATAAGAATTATAAAGCAGCATTCAAGAATTGGTGTAGAAATGATTTTGTTAGCGAAGTCAAGACAACACTAAAAGATATTAAAACTGATATAACTGGTTTTTATAGAGGTAAATGCAAAAAATGTGGAAAGACAGAATCGTATGACAAATCACAAATATTCCAAGACTCAAGATGTTGTAAATCAGAAATATCACCAGTACGCAAATTGCCCGATAGTGAAAAGAAAATGCCTACTATGCACAATATGGAAGGGAACGATGTATTGCGGTCAGAAGTCAGGTGAAAACAGAATTAAGTTTATGACGAAATGTCCAAAGAAATAATGGGAGTTATAATCTCGGTACTAACCCTAAAATTAAGAAAGGCTCTTGTTAGTCTGTGGGGCTAGTAGTGAATAAGGATTTACCAGGTTGGCACCTAACTCCCAAAACATGGGAATGGTTTAATGATTAACAATAAAACTAATTGGGGAACACATAAACCAATTAGATGTGTGGATTGATTAATTTATTATTGACAGCCATTCCCAAAATTTTATGAATAAGATATTACAAGGAAATGTAACTGATAAATTAAAAGAGATCGAATCTAATACAGTTCAATGTGTAGTTACTTCTCCGCCATACTGGGGATTAAGAGATTATGGATCAGATGGTCAGCTTGGTCTTGAAGAAACACCAGAAATATATGTTGAAAATATGGTGGAAGTATTTAGGGAAATTAAGCGAGTATTAAAAAAGGATGGCACTGTGTGGCTTAATTTGGGTGATAGTTATAATAATTATCGGCCAGGTGGTGTAATTCAATGCAAACAAACATTAGCAAAAAATAATGGTTCAGTTGTTGATTATTCAGGAAAAAGAAACAATAAAATTACAGCCCTTAAAGAAAAAGACCTTGTTGGTATTCCGTGGAGAGTAGCTTTTGCCTTACAATCTGATGGGTGGTATTTAAGACAAGATATTATATGGCATAAGCCTAATCCAATGCCTGAAAGCGTTAAAGACAGATGCACTAAATCCCATGAATATATATTTTTATTAACTAAGTCAGCTAAATATTACTATAATATTGATGCTATAAAAGAAAAAGCAACTTGGGTTGAAAATCGATCAAGTGGTATGGAAAGAAATGCAGAGTCGTATAGGAATAAAGTAAAATATAATGATACCAATTATGGTGGTGGCGGAACATCTTTTAAAGGACATAGTGGAAATTATAAAGCAAATGGAAAATTAATTAATCCAGATGGGTTAAGGAATAAAAGATCAGTATGGTCAATTAATACTAAGCCATATAAAGAAGCACACTTTGCAGTATTTCCACCTAAACTGCCAGAATTATGTATTAAAGCTGGAAGTGCTGAAGGTGATATTATACTTGATCCATTTTTTGGCAGCGGAACAACAGGGTGGGTAGCTCAACGATTAGGAAGAAAGTGGATAGGCATTGAATTAAATCCAGAATATATTAAAATAGCAAATAAACGATTTCAACAACAGGAATTATTTTATGCCAAATAGAAAAGCAACTCTCACACATACCAGAGGTAATTATGAAACAACCATGTCCAATGTGCGGAAAGGGCGAGGATTTATATTTAGATCAGATTAATAAGAAAGAACGTCAGAATGAATTAATGGAAGCATTCCTGGCTGGTAGAAAATCTGAACGAAAATTCTCTAAACGTGAAAACGAAATATTTGATGCGTATTATAATTTAGAGATACACGACTTTAAGCAAATCGCTTACAACTTCAGCATATCAGAACACGCTGCAAGAAAATATTTAGACAGAGCGATGGAGAAGATGGAATACATGATGACAAGCAAATAATTTTGTCTAATACTAAGTCTAACAATATCTTCAGTTAGCAGAAAAAACACCCTCAATTTGTAGTAAAATCCTTGTATATATAGAAGGGTTAAATGCTACCCTACTCGGAGTGGCTGGAAAAGCAGCCGTGGAATCTGCCGAAAGACAGAAAAGCATTAAACGATTATGGGGCCTTATGATCTAAATGTCAAGTAAAGGACAAATTACTACAAAGCAATATCCTATTGAGCAATTAATCTTTGCTGAATACAACCCTCGCCAATTAACAAAAGACCAATATCAAGGTCTAAAAGATTCCATTACAAGATTTGGATTAGTTGATCCAGTTATAGTGAACAAACACAAAGACCGAAAAAACATTATTGTTGGAGGTCATCAGCGAGTAAAAGTAGCAAAAGATTTAGGCTTTAAAGATGTGCCGTGTGTAGAAGTAAGCCTAACGCTTGATAAAGAGCGTGAATTAAATATTAGATTAAATAGAAATACTGGTGAGTGGGATTGGGATTCCCTGGCTAATTATTTTGATGTTAGTGATCTATTAGAATGGGGCTTTACTGATGATGACTTACAATTTAAAGAACCAGAACTTGTTGAAGGTAAGATAGAAGATGACGAAATACCCGAAGTAGAGGAAGCAATTACAAAGCCTGGCGATATGTGGATATTAGGAGAACATCGGGTATTGTGTGGCGATTCAACCAACATAAATGATGGTAAACATCTAATGAATGGTAAAAAAGCCGATATGGTGTTTACCGATCCACCTTATGGAGTAAATGTTACTGGTGCTGGAGGCAATGCTTTACATGGAGATTTAACTTTTACACTTATTCCATTTTCTTTTGATTTAATTGATGCTCATTTATCAAATGGTGGTGCTATTTATTTTTGTGGTGGTTCATCTAATGTTCCGCTGTATTTCAAGCTATTCGAGAAATATTGTAGAATGATGCCACATTTGATAATATGGGTTAAAGATTCATTTGTTTTGCGAAGACATCATTATCATTCAAGATACGAGATTGTTTTTTTTGGATGGAAAAAGGGAAAGAAAAGCAGATGGTACTCAGATAGAAAACAGGATGATGTTTGGGAAATATCAAGGGAGAAACATTTTGAACATCCAACTATTAAACCAGTAGAATTAATAATAAAAGCATTGGACAATTCTTGCGGAAAAGGTGAGATATGTTTAGACCCATTTCTTGGCTCTGGATCAACACTAATAGCCTGTGAAAAAACTAATCGTAAATGCTATGGTATGGAGATTGATCCACATTACTGCGATGTAATAGTAAAGCGTTGGGAAGAATACACAGGAAACAAGGCAGAACGAATTGAGGCTGCAAGTGCCTAAGCCGATTAAAAACGGAAGTAATCGGAATAATAAAGGGCAATTTGTTGCTGGAAATACAGCTTCAGTTGGCAAAGGAAGACCGAAAGGTGTGCAATCTATTCCAGATATATTAAAGAAGATAAGCGATGAAGAAGGAACAATGGATGGATTATCTAAGTTGGAAGTAGTTATGCGTAAGGTGTTTCAATATGCGGTAGAAGGCAAACCTTGGGCGGTACAGTTTATCGCTGATAGGACAGAGGGCAAAGCATTAGAAAGAATTGATCAAACAACAAGATTAGAGCCATTCAAGTTGATAGAACGATGAATGGAAATAGATGCAATAAGAAGGGAAATTTTAGATGCAAGGAATAAATACTTATGTCTGGTAAGCGGAAGAAGGTGGGGAAAAAGCTCTCTGGCGTTGATATGGTTATTGGATGGAACAATACACCAAACGGAACGCCGCTGGGTTATTTTTCCAACTTACCGCCAAGCGAAACTAGTTATGTGGCCCACGATGAAGACTTTTTTCAAGAAATATCCACAAGCAAAGGTAAACGAGTCAGAATTGTCGATAACGCTGAATGGAGCGACATTTGAACTCAAAGGGGCGGATAATGAAGATTCGCTTAGAGGTGTAACGCTAGGTATGAACGGCAGCAACGCTGTAGTATTAGACGAATACGCTTATATGAAGCCTAAAGTATTCGAGGAAATTGTTATGCCTATGTTAGCAACCAGTAAAGGTAGAGC
>CEUN01128873.1_pt1 | contig 15404 bp, 12 predicted proteins | sample 361501 | NCBI WGS metagenome assembly CEUN01 (sample SAMEA2622801, study PRJEB7988) | marine metagenome | biome: marine biome (ENVO:00000447); feature: marine epipelagic mixed layer (ENVO:xxxxxxxxx); material: "saline water (ENVO:00002010), including plankton (ENVO:xxxxxxxx)" | depth 120 m | reverse complement strand
CTTAGGAAAATACATTAGACCGGACAGGTACGTTGACAAACACCGAGATGGTTTCATAGTTAATAGGTCTTAACTTTTCAATCAGCTGATCAAACTTCTCACTCAGGTCGAAATTTCTTTCATAATCAAAAGTTTTTGCGATCATGATTTCATATAATGTCAAAGCCTTACCACCAACATTTATTCGTGTAAAAATTTCAGTTGCAATATCAATTGGTGCATTTTTTACTTGAATAATTGAATACTGGTAACTTTCTATTCTATTTTTATACGTATTAATTTTTCATGATATCTAGGTGGGAACGCAGCTAGAACGGTAAAATCACCTTTTAGCAAATCTAAAATACTAATACGTTCGTAGCTAATTTCTTCAGCGCCTTCTGGTTGAACAATGATTTCGTCTTCACAAGCATCTAAATTAATATATATTTTTGAAAATATCATCGCATTGTTTGCTGTCTTCGCGTTGAATGCTTAATCCAGTTAAACATGCATATAAACTCGTAAGTCGTTGCTGCCCATCTAAAACATAATCTATAGATTCTCCATTTTCTGGTTCTGGTAAAGAATGGTTCCCAATATTTCTAATGGAGCGCAGTCTCTCTTTTGTTTTCCAGAATATAAGAGTGCCAATTGGATACCCTTTGATAATACTGTCGATTAATCCAGCTGATTTTTGTAGAGTCCATACAAAGTCTCGTTGAAACTGAGGAATCTTAATTTGGCCTTTTTCTATTTCGGAAATGAGAGTTGTAAAAGTTCTAGTTTGTGGCTCTGGTAAGTTCATAATAATCTCTTTAATTTGTGTTTTTAATTCAATTTGTAGTAATTTTGATCTACAGAGCCCTATACTTCTTAAAGTTCTCTGCCTGCTCAAAAATCTCTTTATACACCTCATCTTTATCAACCGGTGGGTAGCCATGTGTAGCAAGCAGCATAATTAAACCAACTTTAAGTGATGCTTTTATATCATCCCGCTGGTTCCAATCAGTGTATTTGGCTTTATCATCAACTTCAGCCTTAACAGCTTGAGCAAGGGGAATCAGCTTTACTTCTGGGTAGGCAAAATCATATTTAATCGCAAGGTTTTTAAGGATGTCGTAGAAGGCTTTTTCTTCAAAATCGATGCCTAAATCTGCAAAAGAACCTTGTTCCTGCTTCATGGCATGCCACAGATTAATAATTTCATCGGAGAAATCTTCCAGCACATTGCTGACAAGAACATCATCTTCTTTGCGCTCATTATATTGATTGACCAAGTCCTGAAACTTCTTAGAAAAGTCCATGCCCTTCGCTTTGTTGACCTTTTTAAATTCAGAAATAGCCTTGGAGAGCATTTGCTGTAATAGCTTGGCTTTGGTGTTTGGCAGCTTTATTTTTTCAATTTTGGCTAGATAATCATCATCAAATATATCTGTTTGTGATACTTTGTCGTCACCAATTTTGAATATCTCTTCAACGCCATCAGCATGCAAGGCTTCTTGAATCATTTTGCGGACTTTGGCGTTCATTTGCGCTGTATCTGGTGCATCACCTTTAGTGAGCTTAAACAGAATAGAGCGCACAGCTAGGTAGAAATGGACATAATCTCGCTCAGCATCTGAAAGCGCTTCGCTGCCACTGCAAATATCATAAGCGGCTTTTAAGCGTTTGACTAAGTGCATAAACCGCTTTTCGACATCAAGAGTGACTTGCACATATTCAACAGCCTGGTTTAAACAGTGCAACTGCTCAAGTGGCGCACCAGTAAAGTAGGGCGTTGTATCGAATTTATGGAATATTTTTTTAAGCAAATCTAAATGATCTTTCACCACAATCACAGATTGCTGGATCTCTTCAATATTAAGCTGATCAGCCTTATTAAAATGCGCCAAAGCTAAATTCATTTGCTTTTTAATGCCGATGTAATCAATCACCAACCCTTTATCTTTGCCTTCAAACTTACGGTTGACACGTGAAATCGTTTGAATCAGGTTATGGCGTTTAATGGGTTTATCGATATAAATGGAATCCAGAAATGGCACATCAAAGCCTGTCAGCCACATATCTACCACAATGGCAATTTTAAAGTTTGATTTACCGATTTTAAATTGGCGATCAAGTTCTTTGCGATCTTCTTTTGTGCCAAGCATGTCGTACAGTGCTTTTTCATCATCTTTACCTCGCGTCATCACCATTTTAATGCGCTCAATTGGCTTGATCTCTTCTCGTTCTTTATCTGTCAAGCTTTCACCATCTGCGCAGTCTTTGATTTCAGACCACTCCGGCCGCAGGGCAATAATCTCCTGATAAAGCTGATATGCAATTTTACGGTTCGAGCTGACAAACATTGCCTTACCATTAATGGTGGCGCCTTCAGCAACTCGTGTTTCATAATGGCTGACAAAATCTGCTGCCAATGCTTTGATTCGATCTGGGTCGCCAAGGATAGCCCGAATATGCGCCATGGCTTTTTTGCTTTCATCAATTTGATAGTCATTAGCGCCATCCATGCTGCACTGATCATAGTAGTCTTCAATTTCTTTCAGCTTGGCATTATCTAAAATAACCCGAGCGGCACGGCCTTCATAGACAATGCGAACGGTAATATCATCCCGTACAGATTCTGTCATGGTGTAGCTATCAACTACATGACCAAATACATCTAAAGTTGCATCAATAGGCGTGCCTGTAAAACCGACATAAGTGGCATTTGGTAAAGAGTCGTGAAGGTACTTGGCAAAGCCATAGGTGCGTTTGACCCCATGTTCGGTGACTCGCACTTTTTGATCCAGATTCACCTGGCTGCGGTGAGCTTCATCAGAAATACAGATCACATTGGTGCGGTCAGTCAACAGCTCAATATCTTCAGAAAACTTGTGTATGGTTGTCAGGAAAACACCACCAGAATTGCGGCCTTTCAGTAATTCACGTAAATGCGCACGGCTGGCGACGCTCACAATGGTGTTGTCACCGATGTAATTTTTAGCATTGGTAAATTGCTTAGACAGCTGATCGTCCAAGTCGGTACGGTCGGTAATCAATACAATGGTCGGGCTGCCAAACTCAACACTTTTCATGAGTAATCGAGTTAAAAACAACATAGTAAAACTTTTACCACAACCAGTAGCCCCAAAATAAGTACCACCTTTACCATCACCATGAGGCTTTTGATGCTGCTTAATATTGTCGAAGAGCTTGGTTGCTGCATAATATTGTGGATAGCGGCAGAGAATCTTCACTTCAGCTTTGCCTGTGTCCGGCATATAGATAAAATGACGAATTACATCTTTTAAACGAGCTTTATCAAAAAGCCCTTGTACCATGGTGTGCAGTGAATTAATACCGTCTTGGCTGATGGTTTCATCGCCTGTTATTTTGCGCCATGTGTAGTAAAAATCATACGGGGCGAAAAACGACCCCATTTTATTATTGACACCATCACTAATGACACAAAAGGCATTAAAGACGAACAGGGCGGGAATATCTCGACGGTAGCGAGTGGTGAGCTGCACATAGGCATCAAATGATGTAGCTTCTTCCCGAATGGCGCTTTTAAACTCAAATACAACGAGCGGCAAGCCATTTATATAGAGAATGGCATCTGGTATGCGAATTTCACCAGTGGCCTTGCCTTCAATGGTGAGCTGACTCACGAGCTTGTAAATATTCTGGTCTTGCTGATTGCTGCGTCTGTATTCAGCTGGCTTTTCAGCTGCTATTTGATCTGCATGTGCAGAATAGGGGGCTTGACTTTCGCCAAGGGTTGATGTGCCTATGTGTTCTAAACTGCTGGCTTGATAATCTAATAGCTGGATATATAAATCTTTCTGAGTGTGATCTTCTCTTTTAAACAGAAAACCATCTGACAGCCATTTCATAAAGGTTTTATTGCTGTCATACAAATCAGCAGCGGGCAAGGTTTCAAGTTGCCGCACAATGGACTCTATTTCTGAAACCGTAATGCCTTCTTTTTGGTATTGTTGCGCTAGGTATGTTTTCAAATCATCTTGTATCAGCACTTGATGCTGAGCGCTACGTGCAATGAGTTCTCCCTTGGTGTGAGGCAAGCCTTGATTTGCAAGTAATTCTATAATGGCTTGTTCCAGCTGGCCTTCGGTAAACTTCATCTTCAATTCCTTTTTGTCCGCCTTTTACTGATGTTAGTTTATATCTTTCGCATTGTGCACTATTGGCGCTTTCTTTGCAGTGTGGCTTGGCTAAGGCTATGAAAAATGTCTAAATATCATCCGTTTTAGCGGGTTGCGCATAAAGTGCGCTTAAAGAATATGTGTGATTGAGGTTGCAAAATGTCCGGCGGCGTCTTAACATAGAGTTAAGTGGATTGGGAGTTGCCCGGTCGGCGTACAGGCTCTGGTGTGATCATCGGAGCTTTTCGCTTTCTAGCGCCTGTATTTTTGCTATCCCAATAACGATTCGCTTGCGCAGCCAGTGAGAGCCAGCAACTCACTATGGAAAACGCTTTAAGCCATAGCCTTCAAACCCCGTGCCCACACCTTTGCGCCCATTCTTTGTATAGAGTTTCTTTTTAAGTGTTTCGAAAGCCATATTTGGTTGATCTGGCCGTAATACACTGAGTCCTATAGGTCTTGCCACAAGATCAGCTAATTGCAAGCCTGGCGAATTAGCCTTTTTATCAGCAAAAACTAAATTAAACTGGTACGGATTCTGGCTTTTGTCACAAATGCGACGAAATTCCAGCTCAAGGTCAATATCTTCCTTTTTACCTCTCATTTCTACCACAACCGGTGTTGGTAAATGCTGTTGCTGTTTCTCTTTTAAAAAGAAAAATAATCGTTCTAAACAGAAATTTAAGCTTAAATGATATGGGTTTTCTGGTTGTGAATATTTCTGTGCAAGCTTGTTCTTATCAATAACAACACTGATCACAATAAAGTTTTGTTCTTCAATGATTGCACCAAGTTTTGCCATAAATGCCAGTTTGGCAGATTTACTTTTAAATTTGAAACCGTTCTTTTCTTTACGGATATCATGCTCATGCAACACAATCATGTCGTGGCCAAAGTGCTCAAATTTAAATTCCGTAAAGGTAGGCACAACAGATTTGGCATAATACTTTTTATGAAAAATGCAGAAGGCAAGCACAAATACAGGGTATTCTGCATCAATGCTCGTTAAGCTGTGATCGCCACTTTCATCCACATAGACAATGTAATCACTCCATTGATCAGCACTCTCTGTCATGAGGACAACGCCTCCTGCACTTGTGCTTCAGCTTCAGGAATGCGAAGCTCGCCGGAGATGAGTTTAGGGAGAAGGGTTTCTCGTAGCTTAAGTATTTCCTTTATTTCTAATGCTGTTGCTTGTATTTTTTTAAAAAAAGAATTGATTACTTCATTGTATTTAAATAAAACATTCTCATTAGGCAATAGAACAGCTAGTTCATTTAAAACTTTCGTTGTCATGCTTGGAACAGCAGAGCCAACGTTCATTGAATTAAAATCTAATCTTTTTAAGTGGTAGTAAACGTATTTTGGATATAGATTTTTTTTTGGTATAGAATAAAACATTGTGTCTACAGTCCAAAAATCACCGTTCACATATAGTATATTGCTAAGCGTCCCTTTCCTTGGAATAAGTACTGACTCTCCTGTATATAATGATTTATTGACAAATCGCATCAATCCACCTGATCCATATACAGGAATGGTGCCATCTTCAAGACTTTTATGATCTTTACCGTACTTAATTTCTACAAGCTCGTTTAGCTTTATTTCTTCCCACCCCTCTGGCACCCATCCCATCTCTTCACTTAACACAAAACGATCAGGAAAGAGGGCTTGAATATCCTCAGGCAAACCTTTCGCCTGGCCTGATTGATGCAGCTGCGCCCGTTTATCCGCACGCTCTTGCAGCTCTTCAGGAATTGGATTGCCCGCTTTTAAGGCATTGTCGATGACTGGATCAAAATCCACAAACCAGCTTTTAAACATGGCTTGCGCCATAGATTCGAGGGTTTGGTTTATTTGGCGATTGAGTTCGATTTTGGAGTCGAGGGCTGATAATATATTTTCAATATAATTCTGGGTAGACAGCTCTAAGTTTTTAAACTCAAATTTGAGCAAATCCCTTATTTTCATATTGGGTTGTGCAGATGTACTAAACGCTATCGAGTTTATATGTTCTTTAAACTTATCAGATTGTAATACATAGTAAATAAATTTAGAATTAAACTTTTCTCTATTAATTCTTAATCTAATAAGACCATTGTTATATACTGATGATAAGCTTTTTTCAATATATTTATTTACACCTATTGATGCGCCAGTTCTTGCAATAAGAATATCATCTTTAATTAGTTGAAACTTTTGAAAATTATTAGCTGTTACTTCAGTGTAGCCCCATGAAAAAAATGGCTTGGACTGGGATATATCTTGAATTCTAAGGCATTTAATACCCGTATTATGTTCAACGATTGGTGCTCGTTTAATGGCATCAAGTCCAGTATTTGCTGATTCTACAGCATATTGAAGGGTTATAAACTCTTCATCACCAAAACTTGGTAGCTTTACAGCGGTGTAAGTAATTTTAATTCTAAAATCCTCATCAATATCATTCAAATCAATGATATCAACTTTCCAAGGCAAGTCACTGTCTTCAAAATCAGCTTGCAAGTTTGCAATTGTGTCAAAAGGAATAGTCTTGCCATAAGGGTCTTGCAAGGCTAAATCAAGATCAGAGTGAGTCTTTGCTGACCACTTGGCACGGCTGCCAAAAGCCCATTTAATAATGGATGGTTTTAAATGCTTGTTTAAAATCTGCCAGACTGTTGCAAGGTCATCTGCTGCAATATCAATTGTGGTATTCAAGGGTTAAACATCCTGTTTATTATTGGCTTGTAACTGTTTCAGAAGATATAGGGCTTGATCGTAAATGGCCTTTTTCTCGTTATAGGCATGGCTAGCACTATTATACATTGGGTATTCCTTATTGCTTTTCATAACCTAAAAGGGCCAAGTTGTCTTGAATAATGGCATCAAGCTCTTGTGATTGCTGCATCTGCTCAAACAGTGTGCTGCTGAGTTCTGCCATTTTAATTTCAAATGGAATACCATCATCTTCAAGATCAGCAGCGCCAACATATCGACCTGGTGTTAAGACAAAATCGTTGGTTTGTATCTCTTCAAGGGTTGCAGATTTACAGTAACCAGCTTTGTCTTCGTACTTATTATTGCTGCCGCAATCTGGCTCGCCGCGCCATGCATGGTAGGTGTCTGCAATCTGCTTAATATCATCAGTGGTTAATTCTTTGTGTACACGGCTAATCATGGTGCCCATATTGCGAGCATCTATAAACAGGGTTTCGCCTGTGCGGTCACGGAAGTTTTTCGCTTTATCTGCTTTTTTATTCTTCGTTAAAAACCACAAACACACAGGAATTTGTGTGGTGTAGAAAAGCTGGCCTGGCAGGGCGATCATGCAGTCCACATGGTCGTTTTCTATAATCTGTTGGCGAATTTTGCCTTCGCTATTGGTATTTGACGACATAGAACCATTGGCCAAGACAAAGCCTGCAACACCATTTTCAGACAGTTTACTCAGCATGTGCAAAATCCAAGCATAGTTGGCATTGCCTGTTGGTGGTACTTCATAGCCAGCCCAGCGAGGGTCGTCAACCAGTTCATGCTCTCCACGCCATTGTTTCTGGTTAAATGGTGGGTTTGCCATAATATAGTCGGCTTTTAAATCTGGATGCTGATCTTTGAAGAATGAATCGCCAGCCACTTCACCAAGATTGCCTGCAATACCACGAATGGCAAGGTTCATTTTTGCCAGTTTATAGGTGGTGCTAACGTTTTCTTGGCCATAAATAGACACATCTTTTTGGTTGCCATTATGACTTTGGGTGAATTTAATGGACTGCACAAACATACCGCCTGAACCACAACAAGGGTCGTAAATTTTGCCTTTGTATGGTTCAATCATTTCAGCAATCAGCGTTACAATTGATTTTGGCGTGTAGAACTCACCACCATTTTTGCCTTCATTGGCGGCAAACTTACCGAGAAAATACTCATACACACGGCCTACAAGGTCTTGTTCTGTAAGATCGCACTCGTTGGCGATAGTATCGATATTATTAATAGTGTCAATTAAGGCTGCAAGTTTGCTGCTATCAAGCCCTAGGCGTGAAAAGTAATTGTCTGGCAGGGCGCCTTGCAGTGATTTATTGTTCTTTTCAACGGTATGCAAGGCTGTGTCGATTTTTAAGGCAATATCATCCTGCTTGGCATGCTTTAAAATATAACTCCAGCGAGATTCTTCAGCTAAGTAAAACACATTATTCATCGTGTAGAACTCAACCATATCAACGTATGCTTCTTGACCTTCATTGATCATGATTTGGCGGCGTTCTTCAAACTTATCGCTAATGAATTTTAAGAAAATAAGGCTAAGTACAATATGCTTATATTCGGAAGATTCAACACTGCCACGAAGTTTATTGGCGCTATCCCAAAGGGTTTCCTCAAAGCCTTTAACGTTCGTTGCGTCTTTTTTTGCTGTTTTTGCTGTTTTTGTTGGTTTTTTGGCAGCTTTTGGCTTGGCAGTTGGTGATTTATCCACTATTAATTCCTTGTGTGCTTGGGGTGTTGGTTCTTGCAATTCTTTGTGAGCTTTATTGGCAACTATTTGAGTTTCACCTAAAAGACGTGCTTTTAAAACAGTTTTAAGGCCTTTTGTCGGGAATTGTGCTGCTGTGCAGGCGTCTTTGAGTTCTTCTTTTGTAGCAGATTCAAGCACGTGTTCAAGCTTTAAGCTTCTTTTGCTCATAATTGCTTCAATTAAAGCTTCTTTGCTGGCATTTTTACGTACCGCTAGTTCGTGCGATTGAGCGATAGAAAAGAGGGTGCTTTTTTGGAAGCATTCTAGACATTGGCGTTTCTTGATTCTTGGCATAGTGTTTAGTGTTGCGCTTTTTGGTGAGATCATAAATGATAAAAGGTCGGGGCTTTTATTGATGTTGCTTAGAGTATCATAATTATGGGTACGATGACTCTAAGCCCCGATAGGTTTTATAAAATTTGAACATAAAAGCAAATACCAATAGATATTTAATTAAGCACCAATAAGACCGATAATATATGCAAATACAACCATTATCGGCCTTAATCTAACATCTCCAACCAAAACCCACCCAAACCAGCTCAAATCTCTCGTAAAAAGTAGGGTATCTACGCTCCAGATTTCGTCAGATTTCACCTTAAAAATGCCTTGTATATGCCATCAAGCCTAGGTTTCAGTCGAAAATTGGCAAAATCCATGCAAATCCTAAATTTAGGAATCTGGCCAAATATCTGGGCTTCAGGCTTAAAATCTGGCTTAGTTTGGGTGTCTGAACCCAGGTTTATGCAAGCTGTGAAACCTCAAGTTTGAATTGAAAGCTGTTCTAAATGAAAATTTCAAAAGTATAAGATGTGCATTTTAAAAATTTTAAATTGATAATGATGTTTAACTTTTTAAAACTGAATATGCTGAGCTGAAATTTCAAATTTGATGCAAATTTTGGCTGGCTTGGAATTGGTCAGATTCAGGCCGATAAGTCCGGGTTTGATGAAATCTGAGGTTTAGGCTGGCTGGAACCACCATATTTAGGACTATAATCCCAAGGCCGATAATAACTCTTATCGGACATAAAAGGGTTTGATATAGGTACCCATCTCATTTTATACATTGCTCTTAGCTAACCACTCCTCTCTCTCAAACTCGTTAAACACCAAAAAAACCTTTATTTATAGGTTCAAATGATATGTATGTCATTTTGAGGCTTGTTTTAAAGGGTTTGAGTTAAAAATAATTATCTTTATACAGTATGAGCACTTTTAGCTATAAAACGAGTCTTAACTAGATACATAAGATAACGTATGATCTCATTTTGTTACTGATAGAAAGCTTAAATAAGCTACCCTTGTGCAAAGCTAAAATTAAGTGATTGATTTTATGGACTCTGGCAATTTGATTCTGTAATATGATTCTGATTTGCAAGCTATTTTGATAAAAACCTTATCTACATCATTATTTAAAGCGCGGATAAAAGACTTCTCTATGACTGGATTCTTCCAAAAGCTCCATAAAAGTGTCAAAGATGTTCAGATGAACCAGACACTTAGCCGTATACCACCAGCAAGAACTTGGTTTTCACATGTTGAAAATGACAAGCTTCGTCATTCGTATATACATGATGTTGAGCATTTTATACGTTTTGCTGATATCAAGAAGCTAAAAGATTTTCGTAATGTAACATCTGCTACGATTCATCGATATCGCTACCATTTACAAGAGACAGAAACGACATCGCAAAAAATATGGCAAAAACTAATAGTTTTGTCGGCACTTATGTCTGAATTCAAAAGACAAAAAGCCATAACCATTAATCCTTGTGATGCTGTTGTTTTCGTTCGTCCCGACGCCTATGTTGGTTCTTTAAATGAAGAGCTTGCCGAGCTCTTGTTGTGCGCTCCAAGTGAGACCTTATCAGGTATTCGGGATCGAGCTATCCTCGCAGTATTGCTTTACCATACAATCTCTCTTGAAGAAGTATCACGTTTGCGCATAAAAGACTTACGCCAGAAGCAAGGCATTCCACATTTTAGGCTGGTAAATGCTCAACGTGAAGTTCGTTATATTCCAATACACCCATCAACATTAAAGCTCATGTATATCTATAGAACCCTTGATGACCGTGTAGAAGATGACCGCTCTCCTCTCTTTAGAGCTTTAGACGAAACAGCTGATCACGACCAGGCGTTAGACCATACTCAACTCAAGGCTATGGTTGAGCGTTATGCGCTGAATGTTGGTATGCTGCATCTTGTGATCTGCCAGGGGTATAACTCTTTAAGAGCCATTAATGCACGCAAGGCTCTTGATAAGGCATCAGATATTAGCAATATTAAGAAACGTTTAGGGAGTAAGCATACAGGGCTGTTTAGGCTTTATGATCCTAAGCTATCTAACCCTAAGAATGGGCCTGTCTTTAATATCGAATTATAGTTTTTTCTTTTAAAGATCAGGCTCTAATGGATTTGTAGCCTTACCAATATTGTCAACGATTTTCCAAACTTTGCTTTCTTTTGGGAAAATAGTATCAATAAAGCTTGATTGGTTGCTTGAAAGGTATTGCAACTGTTCAGATAGGTATTCGTTGAGAAATGACTCTACTCGAGTCGATGATGTCCAATCACGCATATACCAAGTATTAAAACGACGTTCATTAATTTCAGAGCGGCTTGAAAAAAGCACTTCATGACGAGGATCTTTGCTAATGTTTGTCCAAAGGGCGTCTACTTGTTCTTTTTTGCCTTCAAAATACTGAACAAACATATTGTTAGCAAAGTATAGATAGCCAGTAATGTAGTGTTTAGCATTTTGCTCTTGAGCAAAGGAAATCATGTCTTGAATATCAAGTTCGCTTTCAAAACCTCTATTTTGACTTAAGTAAATAACTGCTTGCATTCTTATCTCCGCACGAGTCAAAAAACTCCACTTCTGTAAGCTGCAATAACAAAGACATAGTATCTGTAAAAGCGAACATAAATGGTTGAGTCATATTTTTTTATAGTAAACGCTGATTATAGACCTGGCAATTGAAACGTTCACAAATGTGAATGTTTTGGTTAAATTATGTTCAGCATGAATGTAAAGATCGCCCAAAGCACATACAAATAAGTCTAGTCATAAAAACGAGATAAAAGCTTGCATATTGCCTCGCACTGCTCTTGGTCAATCTCATCAAAGTGAGCTTCGTAGTCTGAATCAATATCAAGTACAGCTACAACTTCGGTCTTGCTATTGAACACAGGTACAACAAGTTCAGATACAGTGGATGAGGAACAGGCAATATGATCAGAATGCTTATTGACATCCTTGATGACCAACGTTGATTTTGTGCGTGCAGACTCACCGCAAATACCTCTGTGAAAAGGAATTCGAAGGCAGCCATGCCCGCCTTGATATGGGCCAACAGTTAATAGCTCAGGCGCAGTTGTTCGATAAAAGCCTGTCCAATGAAAACCTGGCATGCCATTGTGAAGCTCGCAGACCACTGTCGCTAAAGCAGCAATTTCATCTGTCTCACCATCAAGCAAAGCCCTGATATGAGTGAGAAGCACTGTATATTTTTCTTGTTTTTCTTCTTTAGTGAGTGAAGTTTTCAGTGTCATTATTTTTCGCCATCCTTTATATATAAAAACTTGTCCAAGTATGAAGAAAGCTTGAAATCAAAGCAATGACTGTTATAGCTGTACAACGCCGTTTTGCGATCACACCTTTTAGATAGAATCATTTTTCAAGAAATAATAGAGAAATCAGCGCTTTAGTATTGCTTATTAGTTATAACAAGTTGAATTCGACAGGACGACGCTGTAAAAGAAGTAATATATAGTGCCCAATTAATGAATTTATTAGCATTTACGCTTAAAATATTGAAATGGCATTATTTGTTTCGCTCTGGCAATTGTTAATGACGAGTTACAATGTTAGAACCATACATATATATAACTCTTGAACTAAGTCAGTATTATTCGAATTAACAAGTAGTTATTAAAGGCTGGTATGGCTATTTCAAAGGGTTACTGATTTTAATTCACAACGATTTGTATCCACATAAATCACAGTGTTTAACATTTCTGACTCAGATTGTTACAGAAACCCCCTACTTTACGGATCAGCCATTCCTTACAATGAACCCAATGGTTAAGTAAATCTCAACCAAACAAATTTACGGGAGAACCCAAACAGTGTTCGAAAACTTTGAAGAGGCAGTACAACTTCATTTGTTAACCGATACAGAAGAGCATAAAGACTCTAACAGAGTCATTATTACGGCTTTATCCCTGTACTTCATCATTAAAGAAAGTAACGAGCCTGAAAAGTCTTACGAAGAGTATGAACTAGAAGCATTACTTGACACTAAAAATGAGGAGCTTCGAAAGTTGGTTATGCCGGTTGTAACGCATTTATATACGCACAACCATTTGGTTGACCTCGAAGTCATTAAAAAACTAATCACAGACATTAAGCTTGTGACAGTACTTGAAAACTGCCTAGGCAGTGACGAGTTCTAATAATAACAACAATGGGATTAATAATAATAAAAACCCAAGAAGAATATAACCTTACTAGCAACAACAGGAGCATACGATGAGCGTTCAATTATTGACAGATCAAGATTGGAATGAAAGCCGAATCATGAGTGGCGACGGCAAAATCACTGGCGCTGCAGACGGACACCTTACAGAAGACGAGTATGTACACTCCGTACAGGAAGCTACATCTGGTGCAGTAACTGAAGAAGATGCTCGTAATTATTTCCGTGAAATGACTGCAAACAAAGAGTTTGCTGAAGGTGAACAGCCATATTTAACAGCTGGCGACCTTGGTGGTATGAAAGGTGAAATCCTTGACCAAATGAAGTCTTTCAACAAGTCAATTGGTGAAAGCGGTTCTTTATTCGGTGCAGAAGGTACTGAAGAAGAGAAAAAAGCTGTATTTGATAAAATGGACATCAATAACGATGGTGATGTAGATAAGAACGAGTTTATCTCTTACATTAAGAATAATGCCCTTAACGGTGCTCAACTATCCGATCAGCAAATCGGTGAGATGTTTGATACGCTTGCTGCAAGCGGCAATGGTGATGACTCTAAAGTATCCTTCGATGAGTTCGATAAGTATGCTGAGTCTATGCAACAGTTCCTCAATGACGCTGCTGCGACGCCAATGAGCGACATGGAAAAGATCACTAAGATGTTTGAACGTCTTATGTTCCAGCTTATGACTGGTTCTGGCGGTCAAGGTAACTTATTCTAATCAATGCTTTGAGCATCAATTAGACTTAAGCGTCCTTAAAAAGCGAGCTGTAAAGCTCGCTTTTTTTATGTCTTAACAAAAGTAACAGTTAACATACCAAAATCTCAAGCCGTTATAAGTAATAGATTTAATCGGATTTATTAAATTGAAGAGTCTTGATATAATAAGGCTTCAAAAAACTATTTGTTTTAAGTAGATCTAACAATAATAAAGTCGGGAGCCTTTGTTGCCTTAGATCTGGACAAATAGTCATACAGTTGGGTACAGATGACTTTAATGAAGCCAAACATGCCCTACCCCAAATAATGCCATCACCATGGTGTTATGTATTAATCAATAAGAAGGTTAGCTATGTCTCTAGATCTTTCTCAAGACGCTATGGATGCTCTAAATCAGCAGCTATCTGAAGCATCAGCTCGTGATGTAATTACTCACGCTCTTCAAAACTTTGGCGATAATGTTGCAATTTCCTTTAGTGGCGCTGAAGATGTTGTTTTGATTGACCTTGCTGCTAAAGCAGGTCTTAATTTCCGCGTATTCACACTGGATACTGGCCGTCTTCACCCAGAAACTTACGATTACCTTGAGCGTGTTCGTAAGCACTATGGTGTAAAAATCGAAGTATGCACACCAAATGGCGAAGCTTTAAGCGAATTCGTCTCAGAGAAAGGTCTCTTTAGTTTCTATGAAGATGGTCATAAAGAGTGTTGCCAAGTTCGTAAAGTAGCACCTCTACGTGCAAAACTTCAAACTCTAGATGCTTGGATTACTGGCCAGCGCAAAGATCAAAGCCCTGGTACTCGTACTGAAATTCCAACAATCCAAAACGACACGTTCTTTGGCTCTGAAGACAATACGCTTGTGAAGTACAACCCGCTTGCAGCTTGGAGCTCTGAGCGTGTTTGGGCATATATTCGTGCAAACGAAGTGCCATACAATGAGCTTCATGAAAAAGGCTTTACATCTATTGGTTGTCAGCCATGCACTCGCCCAGTACTACCAAACCAACACGAGCGCGAAGGCCGCTGGTGGTGGGAAGACGCAACTAAGAAAGAATGCGGTCTTCATGTTATCAACATCGATGACAAGTAAGTAAAAATTTAAATTTATTTTTACGCTTAAAAGCCCCATTAACTAGTAACAGCTATCAGTTAATGGGGCTTTTTAATTTCTAAGATCTTAAATGCATAAAAACATTCAAAAAAGTGTTGACATGCTTCTAAGGATACGTATAATTGTCTTCACCGACAGCGGAGAGGTGGCTGAGCGGTTGAAAGCACCGGTCTTGAAAACCGGCAAGGGTTAATAGCCCTTCGTGGGTTCAAATCCCACCCTCTCCGCCATTTCTTCTTAGCTAATTCTAGCAATCTAATTTCTTAAAAAAGCTCTTATCAATATCTTTTTTCTCAAATTGTACTCTTTACTTCTTTATACACTTATTACATGCAGTCAATTGATTTTATTTAATTAATTTTTATTTTCATCAAAAAAAGTGTTGACATATCTTTTAAAATCCATATAATCATTTTCACCGACAGCGGAGAGGTGGCTGAGCGGTTGAAAGCACCGGTCTT
>CEUN01182193.1_pt1 | contig 15408 bp, 14 predicted proteins | sample 361501 | NCBI WGS metagenome assembly CEUN01 (sample SAMEA2622801, study PRJEB7988) | marine metagenome | biome: marine biome (ENVO:00000447); feature: marine epipelagic mixed layer (ENVO:xxxxxxxxx); material: "saline water (ENVO:00002010), including plankton (ENVO:xxxxxxxx)" | depth 120 m | reverse complement strand
CCCGGCAAGTTAGGCCCGCGCAAAACGGGCACGGGCAATACCGCCGCTGGCACCGAGCGTTTCGGTAATACCGCTTCGAGCAAGGCTGGCGCCCGAAATTCAGGCCCAGGCAAGTCAGGCCCAGCTCAACGTCGGCCCGGCGCGAACAAGGTCGGGAACGGCAGTCCTTACAAGGGCAGGCGATAGAGCCACAAGGCCGTGGTCATGGCGCGTACGGCTCCGCAGTCAGTGAAGACGTCCGGCGCTGAGATTCGGCTGACGCTCGAACGGCTATTCGCCCTGTACCCCGTGCAGCGGTGGTGGCCTGGCGACACCCCTTTTGAAATCGCGGCAGGCGCCGTGCTCGTGCAGAACGCCAGCTGGCGCAACGCGGAGCTTGCGCTTGAGCAACTTCGGACCCACAACTTGCTGGTGCCGGAGCGCGTCGCACAGGCTCCGTTTGACGACCTCGCAAGCGTGATTCGTTCGAGTGGCACGTTTCGCGTGAAAGCCGCGCGCCTTCAGGCGTTGTCAATATGGTGGCAGCGCGAGAGCAGTCAGTCTTTGACGATGCCAACGGCCGCGTTACGCACCAGCTTGCTCAAGGTGCAGGGGATTGGTGAAGAAACCGCCGATTGTATCTTGCTGTATGCGTTCCAGCGGCCGGTATTCGTCGCCGATGCTTATGCGCGGCGCTGGTTAGGCCGTTTGGGCCTCGTCGCGACAGATGCGGCTTACCGCCATGTGCAGTTTTTTGCGCATACGTATATGCCTCAGACGGCGGCCTGGATGGGTGCCGCACACGCAGCCATCGTGGAACACGGTAAAGCTTACTGTGGTCGAACGCCGCGCTGCTCCACCTGTCCGTTAGCTGCACGATGCGACTACGCCGGAGCACAGAGATGACCAGCATTGGATGGCATACCACCAGCGGTAACGTGATCGTCGGGGATTCCCTCGCGCTCAAACCTCACCATTCGGCGCTCGCGGCGAGGCTTCGGGACGTGCGTCGCGAATTTTCAGCTGAGCGAGACGAGCGAGCGCATGAACTGGCGTCTGCCATCCTGAGACGCGCGCCGCATTTGAGGAAGCGGTCCGTCTGGATGACCAACAGAGTCTCGCCTGGAGCGCGTTTGGCAACGCGTTGCGAAGCGATGGCGAATTGGTCCGCGCATTTCAATGTTATCAGCGCGGCGCTGACCTCGAGCCTTTCGAAGAAACCTTGTACGGCAATGCGGCGGTTTCGTTTCAGGAAATGGGCGGCTTCAGCGCGGCTTTGGAACTGTCATGCATTGCACTCGCTTTGGATACGTTTAACCGCGTTTCCTGAACCGCCTTTACCTCTCCAATAATCTGCTGGCGCTCAACTACCTTCCCGGGCTGACGCCCAGCGAGCTGGCGGATGAGCACGACCGTTTTGGCCTTTGGGTCAAATATTCCGGTCCGGTCCCGAGCGCAATGCGCCGCACTTCATGCCGCGCTGGCACCAGCGTGCCATTCCTCCCGGATACCAGAGCGCATACTTTGTGCGCGGCGTTGGGGTACTAGGCTGCCGCGTGAGAAAAAGATCGCTACGGTGTGCTGCGAAGCTCGACTTTCTTGACGCCTAACTGGCCGTTCTCGTTGACTATCGAAAGCCGCTTGAAACCACCAACGAGGCCTCGGTCATTGGTGCGTAACACCTCAACACCATTGTGTGTCACGCGCATTGTTCCACTGCGTCCACGCGACCAGTTCAGGCGATGATAGCCTTGCTGGTCAGCTTCCACGCCACGTCTGTAGCTATCCACGACGGTCGTGCCGCGGCTGCTGATGCGCAGTAGCTCGACAGCTCCGCGCGGACCGGGCGTCAGCACCAGTTGGTAGCCTGTATCGTCGCCTGTGGCGGCATGCAAACCGAGCAGTGCACTCGCGCCATCGGAAACGTTGCTGAGGTCAACGTCGATGGAGAACGCGTTGCCACTGGTGATGGTCGTCTCAATGCGTGGATCTGACACGGCGGCAGGTTTTTGTTGTTGAGTGTTCTGCTGCGACTGCTGGTTACTGCCAAGCTTTTGTTGTAGCAGTGATCTGATTAAGGCGGCTGCCAAGTCGGCACCAGGATCACGACGATTGGACTGGCTGTTGTTGGATTGTTGTTGGGCGCTTGATGGGCGTCTGACGGCTTCGGAAAACAAACCGTAGCGCCGATCTACAAAAAACTCCCCGCGTACCACCTGCCAGGCGGGCGCGCGTGTGAAGTTGCCATCCGCAAACTGTTCACTTAGCACGACGCGAGTCCACGGCCGGTCGTGCTGGTCAATAAACTGACGCAGATCCTCAATAAATCGACGGTCCGCACTACGTTCGGTTTCCGCCCTATTAACCAGTTGAATCAGTTCATCGACCATCGCCTGTGGCAGCGTGTCGACAGCACTGGATCGCGCCTGAACAAGCGTGCTGCCGAACAGCAATGTTGAAGCCGTCAGCGCCATCACGGTTAATCGTAGCGCCGAGTGGTCGCACGATCCCTGGCCACGTTGAACGGTTTGAATCTTCACTTCGCTACCTCGTTTTGCAGCCTGACAGTGCGGGCCGTTCTATGGGGTGACGGCGGCTCCCGCTGGGTCAGTGATGCGTTTGACGACTGGCGTCCCTACTTTTGCAAGAAGCTTACCAGGAAGTGTCGTTCCCGCCTCTCGAGCGGCCCGTACGCTCGCGAACGCGCCCCACAGCACCCGGTGTTTGCCATCCGGCTCTGTCAGCACGGCTCGCAAGCCTACCTCTTCGAACTCTGACACGAGCTTGTCTGCGTTGTTAGAGTCGCTGAACACAAATAGTTGCAGCGTGTAGGGTCGCGACACAATCTCGGACGCATCCATGGCGCGTAGATCCGCGAGTGTTCTGACGATGATATCTGGCTGATCCAGCCGAAGCCCCACGGGCAAGGTTGCGTGTGCTGCCTTCGCCTCGGCAACGCTCTTGTAACGACCCTGGAGCAGGCGATACGTGTCGCCCGTACGCACCACGTGCAGATTGGCGTCCGTATGGCGTGCGGCAAGTTTGCGAATTTCGCTCAAATCGCGCACGACAAAAAGTTGCAGCGTGTAGTCGCTGGAGGGTTGTTGCGTGAGCCAGTCTGCGTCCGTCTTGGTGAGGTTGTCGCGCGTGGATGTTTTGGTGGTTTCGGACGAGCCGGGAGAGGCTGTCGAGGTTGGCTTCGGGCCTGAGGTCGGTTGTGGCGTCGATTCTGGCGCAGGCGCAGGCGGCGCGGTCGCGATGGGAGGGTCCGTATTGCTGGCGTCACCGTTGGCCTCGCCCTCCGCCAGATCTGCAGTGATCGCCGTGGTCGTAAGCCCGTCCGCGCTAACCGGCTTCGCGAAGCTCGGGAAGGTACCTTCGATGCCAAGCGCACCTGCGAACGCTACAAGACGTTGTCCTTCAACGCGATCGGCTTCGCCGCCGGACAAGCCAGCCAATGCCCGCCGTGCGTTGATTTCCTGGCGTAGCGCCGTAGTCAGGGTCAGGAACCACGGCGCAACTCGTGCCTCGTTACGTTCCGTTTCGCTCAAGGCTTGCCACTGCTCCCGGAAGCTTGTCGTGCTCGATTCGTTCCAGTTGTTCTCATCAACAAAGTTCTGCACCAGTCTCTGCGAGGCGGGGATCGCTGGTGGGGCAGGGACTTTAGCTTTCTCAGGCGTCCTGTCGACAATTGGAGTGGAGGGCGAATCGATGATGGGCCAGATCAGGTACACCACGGTGGCCAGCACGATCGCGCCGATAACGATATAAACGAGTGAACCACCGCCTTGTTGTGGGGTGGCCTCTGCGACCAATGTGGGTTTAGATGCGATCGTCTCGACTGCGGTTGAGCTGGCAGGCCTCGGGACTTCACGTTCAATTGCCAGGTTACCGCCGGCGATCGCGTCGATCAGTTCGCTGCGCTCGCGCACGTAATCGTCATGTGACAACTCGCCACGCGCGTGGTCCAGAGCGAGGCGTCGCAACTGAGACTTCTGCATCAGGCCAGCATTACCCGAGTTCGCGCACGAGGCGGAACCCCGCCACCGGATCTGCGTTGCCGGAATGACTTTCTTTCAAGCTGATTGCGCAACGTGACATGGGATCGGTATGTGCCCTACCTCGTGCTGCGATGCCTCCTCCCAATCGCACCCACTCCTCTGCGTTGCCAATATAGTTGATCAACCCCCAGCCGTTCTGTTGGCCCGACAAGGCCGTACGCAAGGACTGTCCTTTGAGTTGCTGGTCGCCAAGCTTCACGGTGCAATTATAGTTTTTCTTACCTGGCTGCTTGCCACCCGCCAGTGCCGCGTCTTCCCACTCGGCGTCGGTTGGCAAACGATACTTTGCACCGGACTGCTTCGACAACCAGCTTGCGTATGGTTCGGCGTCACGGAGGCTGAGTCCCGTAGCGGGTAGTTTGCCGTCGCCGGGTAACCCGCCGCAGGTGCCACCACTGCGACAGAACAGATTGTAATCCGCGACAGACACTTCGAGCTTGCGGATGGCAAACGGTTTTTTCTGACCACCGCCCGCTGGTTCAACCACCAACGTTGGCCCACGCGCCGCCCCGATCTTGTCCCAACACGTTGCGCGGCTCTTGGTGCCGAGGCCGGCTTTATTTGGCGTGCAGGCGTTTCGGCGACCGGTCGGCTTACGACGTGGTGCGAGACTTGCGAGTGTCTCCTGATACCGCGGATTGTCGGTCCAGATTTTCATCGCCGCGTCGAGGAAACGTTTCCCCTGGCGTTTGCGTCCCGCTCGCGCGTAACGATCGTATTTCTTGTATTCGGCTTCAGCCTTAGATTTGTGTGCTGCCAGCGCGGATCGGAACGCCGGGACGTTGGGTGCGTCTGGCTCCGTTTTGTTGACGTCCGCAAGGATGGCCTGCGCGGCGGATATCTTGCCGACATTTACCAGCTTCAAGCCATCAGCTGCTTTCTTCGATGGGATGCGTAGTTTGATTTGCGACAATGAGTTCGCTTTGGGTGCGATGCTGCGCGCCAGGGCCAGATAGGAAGCCGCAACGTTGACGTCGGATGCCTCCAGTGCCTTTACGCGTTGTGTCATGCGCGGGGCGAGTCTCGTCTGCGCCGCGGCAGAGGCTTTGCTGCCGAATAGTTTGCCAACCGCCTTGACCTCGGCTGCAGCCATTTTCAGATCACTATCGGTAGCAACCGGCAGCTCCAGAAATCGCGTAGCGGCAAGCTTCTCAAATTCTTCGCGATACCGTGACTTGTAACGTTTAGGGAACGCTGCCGCTACCTTGTCCAGTTGTCGCGCGAGTTCGGCAGCGTTGAGCGGCTCTTTTGCGCGCAGCGTTTGTTTGAAGTCCTCGACGTCTTTGACCTTCTGATAGGAATTCTCGTAGGCACCCTTGGCTGTCAGTAGCTCTGCGTTGCCCGGGGCCAACTCGAGCCCTCGTTCGACAAACTGGAGAGCCTGACTCCGGTCATCACGCCGCGCCGGCACCTCAGCGTTTTTGCCGTACGCTTCAGCAAGCGCATCCTTGGCCTGGGTGACGAGGCCAGCTCCCGTATCTAACGTACTCACGCTTTTCGAGCCAACACAGCCCAAGGCGCCGCCAGCGGCGGACGGTAGGGGCGTGGCGCGTCAGCTGCCACCGTTGTCTGGGCGTCGGATAGTTGCTTCTTCGTCGTCCGATAGCCAACGGTCTGAAGGGGCCTTTCTCGCGAGCCTGCGGAAATCCGTTGGGTCATCGTCGTCGTGTGCGTGCGACGCGTCGATGTCGCGCGTCTGTTCTTCGGGCACCGGGCGCCTGGGTGGCTTGGAGTTGCCGCCGAAATCGGTAGCGTTGGCGTCCTTGACGTTGACGGTGATGACAGTGACGTTGTCGCGCGCCCCGCGCGACAACGCCAGCTCAACCAACTCGTCGCTCAGGCGGGCAGCGTCCTCGCGCGTCGCAACGGACGCGATCTCTGCTTCGGTTACCTCTTTGTCGAGGCCGTCGCTGCACAAGACGAAGAGGTCGTCGTTTTGCAGCTCAAAAATCTCGAGGTCGAGTTTGAGCCCGTCCTGAGCCCCAACGGCACGAGTGACCAGGTTGCTCTGGGGGTGATTAGCGGCTTCTTCACGGCTCAGGATGCCTTTCTCGATCAGGTCCTCGACAAACGCATGATCCTGCGTCAGCTGCTCAATTTCTTCATTGCGCACACGGTATACGCGACTGTCGCCAACCCACATACACATCCCAAAACGACCTTTGATGGCGAGCGCCGCAACCGTTGAGCCGATGGTGCTGAGCTTTTGCTCGGCCGCGATGTCACGAAGCTCATCATTCACATCCATGAGCCGCGCTTCGACCTCCGCGACCAGGGCACTCATCTTCTCGTGGCCAGTCACGTCGCCGAGTTGCGCGACGATCTTGCCGCTGGCGAGGTCGCCCGCTGAGTGTCCGCCCATGCCATCCGCAACGGCCCACAAACCGATGTCCGGACGGCTTACACAGGCATCTTCGTTGATCTTGCGCACCATGCCGACATCGGAGCGCTCGGATGCGATGCAGTGAAATTGGTACGGGCTCGACATGATTTACTCGTAAATGCCTCGATTGCACCAGTATGAAAGTTGGCGAATTGTCCGCAAGGAACCCGTTCGCAGAATCGGTCCGTTCGCAGGTTTAACCAATGGTTGTTCCCTGGTTCGTCTGGCGCGCGACTTTCACGTTCTCTCGACGATTTGGATGGGTCGCCTTGGTCGGCCAAAGTATCGCCAACGACGCATGGTATTGGGGTAACTCTGGCAGGTAAAGCGCAGGCGTCACGTAAGCGCTTCGCGGTATCGCGGCAAGGAAGTCATCCTCGACAGCACGATGGGCACTGTGATTCTGGGTCGCGGCCAAAAGGCGGACATGATCATCAACGATTCGATGGCATCCCGTGAGCATGCGCGCGTCGAGTGCAGGCGCGGCAAATTCATTTTGACCGACCAGAGCACGAACGGCACCTATGTGCAAACCACGGAAGGGCCTGCGTACCTGCGTCGGGAAGAGTTGCAGATTGACGGTGAAGGCAAAATCACACTGGGTCGTGAATTGAACGAGGCCACGGAGGTGGTCGTGTTTGAAACCGCCTGAGCCCACGCGTCCAAACGCTCGCGAAACTGTGAGCCTGTCTTCGATGAGTATTGGCCTGTTTGCCTGAGTTTGAAGGCGGGTTTCTGCCGCCTTTGTCACGCACATTCCTGCACACGCGTGTTACGCTCCGAGCGTCATCGACCCGACTTGAAACCGAAAGACATGGCCAATAGTATTTCGTGCCCCGCATGTGGAGCTCCCCACGATGTCACCAATCCAGGCATCGTTATGTCAGTCTGCGAATACTGCGGAAACGCGGTAGTTCTAGACGAAGACAACGCTCAGGATCTTGGCCAACAAGCTATCTTGTCGGAAGGCTTCACGCGTTTGTTTCGTGGTGCGGTAGGTGCGCTGTTCAACAAACGTTTTCTGACTCACGGCCGTGCCCGCTACAGCTTTGGACAAGGCTTTTGGGATGAGTGGTTCCTAGAGTTCGAGGATGGCTCCACCGCCTGGATTACCGAGGACAACCACGAACTTGCGCTCCAACGCCCCGTTGAAAGTCACGTTCCTGGATTCGATTCGATGTCCATGGGACAACGCCTTGTGGTCGCCGACAAATCTTTCCAGGTTCTGGAGAAGGGCGAGGCGAAATGTGTTGGCGTGGAAGGGGACCTGCCGCGGCTAGTGGGGGTAGAGGAGTCTTTCCAATACGTTGATGGTTCAAGCCCGGACGGTCTGTATGCGTTGGGAATCGAATACGGCGCGAGCGATACGCGGGCGTTTACCGGCCGCTGGGTACGACATGACGCACTGCATCTGGATGCGGAGCATCAGTCATGAGTGTGGAACGCAGATTTGCTGTAGGGGCGGGGCGTCAACGTCCGGCGTACGAGCCCAAGAGCCTCAACTGTCCGAACTGCGGCGCCGGTTTGACCGTCCAGGACGAACACGCCGAGCTGGTCGTCTGCTCGAGCTGCCAGAGCCACCTGGATTTGTCTGCGGGAGAAATCAAAGCTCTGTCGCAGCAGAAATCGGATTCTGATTGGGGCTTCCAACTTTCGATTGGAGACCCATGGGTTGACGGTGACCATTTGTACGAAGTGGTTGCACGTATGGTTTACGCGGAGGAAGGCCAGTACATCACGCGGCAATACCTGCTGTTCAGCCCCCGACTCGGGAGCTTCTGGGCGAGCGCGTATGAGGGCGCATGGTCGGTTTCCAGACCTACCCGCGTCTTGCCCGAGTCTGATCCGTTCTCGCTGGAAAGTGGCGGCAAATTGCGCACCGGCAACGGACGTAAGTGGCGCAAGACCGAAGGCGGTCAGATGGTGCTCAAGTGGGTGGAAGGCGCGCTGCCCTGGAAAGCCCAGATTGGGGATACGCTGGAATACGCCGAATTTTCGGGGTCCGACAGAGGCTTCTACGAAGCGCAGCGCATTCACAACGAGTTGGAATATGGTGCGGGGCGCAAGCTCACACCAAAAGAACTGTTCGATGCCACGGGCATTGATCCAGGAGAAGTTGATCTCAGCGATTCCATTGCGGATCTGGATGGTGTTGCCAGCAAAGGCAAAGGCTGCAAGATTCCCAGCGGTTGTCTGGTCATCTTGCTATTTGTTTTTGGGCCTATTGTTGCGGTACCCGCGTTTGTATTCCTCGGCCCGATCGCCGATTACGTGGTCGCAGGTGCGCGTGACACGATAGGTGAGCGTGACAGGATGCTTGCAGAGACGGACGCGCTGCTAAAGCGTCTGGATGATTTGATGGAATCCTCACCGGGGCTTTTGTTGGGCGAAGAAAAGACGATTCGCGATGCGTTGTCTAAGCGTCGCGCCGCGTTGGATGGTCAAGAAGAACGGGTTGTTCACATGCAGTCGTTGATCGACTCTGACTGGGGCTATAACGAAGATGAGTTGCAGCGGACGCGCTACGCCCTGCAGCGGGCCGTTCGCGAGGTTGCCAAAGACGGCAACAAGGCAGCCTCCATCCTGGCCTATGTCGACGAGATCAAAAAGGCCCCGAAGGCGTTCACGGCGAGCGCTGAGCGGCATGCGAACCTGTTCCGCAAGGACGCAAATCGTGTCATCTCCGCAGCAAAACGAGCGATTAGTGACTGGCCCGAGCGCAAGGCCAAAATCGAGCCGAAGCTGGGTCAGGCGCAGAAGGCCCTCGATAAGGTTGAGTCACTGCTGACGCGGTCTCGTGCCGCGCGCGCGGCCGCGCGCAAAGGTGAGCCTGATGGCCCGCAGATGCGTGCTGTGCTTGTTCTGAGCAACGTTGTGGATTCAGCTAAATCGAAACTGAAGAAGCTGGATCTGTACCGATATGTACATCAGCTGTATGTGTCCAGTGAGACGGTGCTGACAGACATGAACGTTTTGCGTAAAGGCGACTCTCTTGTCTTCAAACACAAGCTAAGTACGTACTCATTGCAGAAAGGGGTGCGTTCCTCTCGGCCCGAAGTGAGTGAGAAGTGGCGCGACGTGAGCCGTAAGCAGTTCCTGGCGCAGCAGAAGAATCTCGGTATGGCCGTCTCGCATAAGCCGCTGGGTCGTTTTGCTAACGAAACGGTCAAAGAGACCACCGTTCCCGGGTTCGCACAAATCTGTGCGCCAGACTGCGGCAATAATGAGTTTGGCAAGTGGACGGGCGAAGCGGACGAACGGCATTGGGAATTCTTGCCTGCCTACGCGTGGATTGCGTCGACTTATTGGCCAAACGACTTTGTCATTACGGAGGCGCAGTACGCCAGCTGGCAGCGCGCTAACAGTCAAAAACGGGTCTATCTGGGCCAGGCCACCAACGACCGGCCAGCGTTCTTCGGGTCGTCAGCACCGGCGATGTTGGCGTTTTATGCCGCCTCTCTCTACGTGACAAATCGCGGATTTAACGTCGCAGAGATGGAACGCAGGATCGCGCGAGAGGTTTATGTTCGGCAGCAGTCGTATCGTAGTTCGTCGTCGAGCGGTTCACGTTCGGGTGGAGGCAAATAAGTCATGGACGCAGAAATCTTTGGCCTGGTCTCTATCGAAGACTTGTTGCTGCTGGCGATCGACATCGTCTATGTCGCAGTCGGGCTGGTCATGCTGCTGGTCGCAAAGGGTTTCAATGATTTGATAACCCCTTATCGTATCGATGAGCAGTTGCGCGATCATGACAACCCGGCTCTGGGCGTTGCGCTGTGTGGCTATTTCGTCGGTGTCATCTGTATCTACATTGGCGCCGTGCTGGGGGCGGATATCCTTGGTGTCCCTACCTGGGGCGAGTTCTTCAAAATCCTTGGATTGGATATCGCTTACGCGTTGATGGGGATCGTCGCGCTGGCGGTTTGTCGCGTTGTGGTCGATAAGCTGATCCTGCACAAGTTCTCCGTTGAGAAGGAGATTATCGAGGACCGCAACGTTGGCACCGGCGCAATTGAGGCTGGCGCGTTGATCGCCAGCGGATTGATCATCGCCGGTGCGATTCATGGCCCCGGTGGTGGTTGGGACACGGCGCTCGTGTTTTTCCTTTTGGGCCAGGCAGGCTTGGTGGGCTACTCCCGCATTTACGATCGAATGACGGCTTACGACCTGCACGATGAAGTCGAGTGTGATAACGCGGCTGCCGGCGTCGCCTGCGGCGCATCCATGATCGCCATGGGGTTGATTGTGCTGAACGCAATCAACGGCCCATTTGTCAGTTGGATGGTCAACCTCACGGATTTTGTCTTGTATACAGTGGTTGGGGTGATCGCGTTGATGTCTTTACGCAAGGGCATCGACTGGTTCTTTTTGCCGGGTGCCTCGCTCGACTACGAGATTGCGCACGACCGTAACCTGAGCGCCGCATGGATCGAAGCCACCGTCTCCATCAGCGTCGCCGCAATGGTATTCGCGATCCTGTGAGCCCCCACCGCTTCCGCCATGCGCGGTGGGTGTTTGGCATCTCGATGCTGGTCATGGGGGCGTGCGGCATCGTCTACGAGTATGCGCTCGGAGCCCTTGGCAACAATCTGATAGGCAGTTCCCACGAACAGATCTTCGTGATCATCGGCATCATGATGTTCTCCATGGGTGTTGGGGCGGCACTACAGACGACGATTCGCGTCAATCTCATTCTGACGTTCCTGGGGCTTGAACTGGCCCTGGGCATCGTCGGCGGTAGTTCGACGCTGCTCATCTATCTGAGCTACGTCTATACAACAAGCTACTTGTTCCTGACCTATGTGATCGCCGTCATCATCGGGATTGGGATTGGGCTCGAGATACCACTCATCATCCGCATCAATGCGGACTACGCCAAAGACCTTCGCACCAACCTGTCACAGATCCTGTTCATGGACTACGTCGGTGCATTGTTCGGCGCACTGCTGTTTACCTATGTGCTGCTGACAACGCTGTCATTGGGCGAGACTGCCATTGTGGTGGGCCTCGCCAACACGGCCCTGGCGATTTTTGGCATTGCATATTTCTGGCCGCTGCTGGGCCGCGCGCGCGTGTGGCTGTTATCGGTCAGCGTGGTGTGGGCGGGTGCGCTGGTCGTCGCGATAGACCGGGCGGACGGTTGGGTCGCGAAACTCGAGCAACGCACATTCGCGGACCCAATCGTGCACAGCGAGACGACGCGGTATCAGCATCTTGTGATGACCAGGCGGGGTGATGATCTCCGCCTGTACATCAATGGCCACCTGCAGTTCTCGGCTCGCGACGAGTTCATCTACCACGAACTCCTGACACACGTACCGATGATGGCGGCCAGAGAACGGAGACGGGTGTTGATCCTGGGAGGGGGGGATGGTCTCGCATTGCGCGAGGTCTTGAGATACCCCGAGACTCAACATGTCACGTTGGTAGACCTGGACCCGGCAATCATCCGCATGGCGCGCACCAAGCCCGAGTTGGTGACGCTGAATGGCGGTGCCTTTACCGACGCGCGTGTGCACACCTCACTGGCGGGCGGCATATCCTCCGGCGGGCGGGAGAAAGTAGTACGGCCGAGCGTGTTGTCTAGAGCGTATCTGACGGACAAACACTATACGCTGGCAGAGGTTGATGTGTTGACGATCGACGCTGACCAGTTTGTACAACACGTTGATTCGAAGTTCGATGTCGTGTTGATCGATTTGCCCGACCCCAAGAGTATCGAGCTTGCCAAGTTGTACTCGGTTGGCTTCTACGGTGCTCTTGGCAAGTTGCTGGCGCCTGGAGGTGTTGTGGCCGTGCAATCCACGAGTCCGCAGCGTGCCAAGGATGTCTACCTGAGTATTGGCCTGACACTGGGTCGGGCGGGTTTTCAGCGTCTTCCTTACCACGATTATCTGCCGAGCTTTGGCGACTGGGGATGGTGGTTGGCGTGGCGCCATGAGGAGGCGCCGGAAGCCATGCGCACAAGACTTGCCGAGCAACGCGGCCTGCAACACGAGCTCAAATACCTGACAGACGATAAATTGGCCGCCGTGTTTGCCTTTGGGCGGGGTCAATTGGAGCCCCGGCCCGGGTTATTGCCCAATACCAAACTACAACCCGTGCTGATTCGGTATTATCGGCGCGGATTTGAACGTTCCTGACAACAGAACTGACGACCGTGAAAATATGGCCTAGCGATTCATGGACTCTGATGACGGAGAAATCCGGCGAACAGGTAAAGACGACCATGGCGGCATTATGCGCCGGAGAACTCGGTGGGGGCGCGTATCAGGGCAGGGTGTTTGGCAACGAGTTTGAGCTCAATCGCCGCCCCGAGCGGTCAAACGCCTTCAGGCCTTTTGTCACAGGCACGCTGGAAGGGGCAGGGGACGGCGTCGCGGTCAAGTTCCGTGCAAACCTGTGGCCGATGGCGTCATCGTTCTTCGCGTTGGCCTTGGTGGTCACATTTGCAGTGGCGTGGCGCGGTGGGTTCGCATTGAATGCGGCTTCGTTGGTGCCATGGATCTTTCCGATCGGCATCTATGCCTATGTGCAGCGCTGCTTCTGGAGAGAGTTGACCGACATTCGCGAAGAACTCTCCAGACATATCATCGGTGCTGGAGAGCGGCTGCCAGACGACGGTTGAGTGCCCGCAGGTATTCATCCCCCGCGCATGAATACCCCGTGGAACAGATACCGCCGGCCCAGTTACTTTCGGGCCAGTTACCGTTTAATCAGCATCCGACCGAGAAAATCCCGCTTGCCTACCGGTGCGCCCAGCTGGCGCAGGATGTCGTACGTCGTCGTCGCGTGGAAATAGAAGTTTGGTATCGAAAACGACAACAGGAAGTCGCCCACCGTAAACGGAATCTGCTGCTCGCCGAGCTTGAAGATGAGATCGTCTCCCTCAAGCGCGTTAAGCGATGCTGCATCCACGGCCTGGACCTGCGCAAGCGCGTCCGCAACACACTGCTGCAAAGCGGCAAAGTCCATGCCGTCAGATGGAGGTGGGGGTGCAAACTCGCCCGACTGCGCGGACGCCAGAGCCCCTGCACCATGATGCGCCGTCGCGACAATCTGAAATCTCAACGGCAACATATCCGGATGCAGACGGGTTTCCACAACCTCGGCCAAATCCAACCCTTGCTCTTCACAATGCGAACGACCCTTCTCGAGAAAGGCGGCAGTTGCGGCCAGCGTCTGCTCGAAACGGGCAGCCGTCGCTTCGAATAAAGTCGTCGCCATTTGCAGAGATTCCTCGATAGAACGCGCAACCGGGTGCCCGGCTGCTGGTATCATGCGCGGGTTAGAGGCAGGTAATTGGTGGGCGATACTGGATTTGAACCAGTGACCCCTGCCGTGTGAAGACAGTGCTCTCCCACTGAGCTAATCGCCCTTGCCGACGAGAATTCTATTGGGGCATCCGTTGAGCGTCAATGCGCGGATGTCCATGCACTGGGGCCGTAAGGCGGCGCCCACAACGGAGTCAATCATGAGTGTACGGACGCGTTTTGCGCCAAGTCCGACGGGCTTCTTGCACGTCGGTGGTGCCCGTACGGCGTTGTTTTGTTATCTGTTTGCCCGGCGCCACGGCGGCGACTTCGTGTTACGCATCGAGGATACGGACCGCGAACGGTCAACACAGGAGTCTGTGGATGCCATCTTGCATGGCATGGACTGGCTGGGCCTCGACTATGACGAGGGTCCGGTCTACCAGACGCAGCGTTTTGACCGCTACAAAGAAGTCATCCAGGACCTGCTGGACCGAGACCTCGCCTACTATTGCTATTGCTCCAGGGAACGCCTGGACGCACTGCGTGAAGAGCAGAAAGCGGCAGGCCTTAAGCCGCGTTACGACGGCCGCTGCGCGGACGGTGTCGCATCCCCACCCGAAGGCGTGCAGCCGGTGGTGCGTTTCAGGAACCCTAAAGACGGGGTGGTGCAGTTCAACGACGCAGTGCGCGGTGAAGTCACAATCAGCAACACGGAGTTGGATGACCTCATCATCGCGCGAGCTGATGGCACGCCCACTTATAACTTCACGGTGGTAGTCGACGACCTGGATATGAATATCACGCACGTGGTGCGCGGTGATGACCACGTCAACAATACGCCACGGCAGATCAATATCATGCGAGCGTTGGGCGCGAGCGAGCCGCAGTTTGCGCATCTGCCCATGATCCTCGGGCCTGACGGGCAACGGTTGTCAAAGCGCCACGGGGCGGTCAGCGTGTTGCAGTTTCGTGATGCCGGCTACTTGCCAGACGCCCTGTTGAACTACCTCGTACGCCTCGGCTGGTCCCATGGGGACCAGGAGGTATTCTCGCGTTCGGAGATGATTGACTTGTTTGCGCTGGACGGTGTGAACAAGGCCGCCGCCACATTCGATATGGACAAGCTCGGTTGGTTAAATCAGCACTACCTTAAAGAGAGTGCACCCGAGTCGTTAACGTCGGCGTTCGAATACCAACTGCAGCAGATGGCGGTATCGCCGGCGAACGGACCGGGTCTCGGTAAAGTGATAGTCGCACAGCGCGAACGCGCACAGACGCTTCGCGAGATGGCTGAACAGAGTGTCTTCTATTTCCAGGAACCGGACGGGTTCGACGAAGGCGCCGCCAAGAAACACCTGCGCCCGGTTGCTGCCGAGCCGCTACTAGCGCTTCGGGCACGCCTGACTGACGTCAGCGACTGGCAAGCTGAAACCCTGGGCGTGATCGTCAACGACACTGTTGAAGCGCTGGAACTCAAGCTGGGTAAGCTCGCGCAACCGTTGCGCGTGGCACTCAGCGGCAGAGCCGCCACACCGGGCATTGATATCACGTTGGCCCTGGTTGGTAAGGAACGCACACTGGCCCGTATTGACAAGGCATTGGCATTCATCGAGGAGCGCGCCAAACAAGCGTGACTAAGCCCTTGACAGAATGACATCTCGCCATCAGAATGCGCCGTCTCCTGGGGCCATAGCTCAGCTGGGAGAGCGCTACAATGGCATTGTAGAGG